>Ga0081479_109537_pt1 | contig 13841 bp, 10 predicted proteins | sample MamHotmetagenome_FD_70984 | JGI IMG/M metagenome (GOLD analysis project Ga0081479, IMG submission 70984) | Hot spring cone microbial streamer communities from Mammoth Hot Spring (Liberty Cap Streamers), Yellowstone National Park, USA - T=72 v2... | ecosystem: Environmental > Aquatic > Thermal... | reverse complement strand
ATAAGATTTTCAAACAAGAATTCAAGGTGGGTGGAAGTATACTTAGACAGAAAGGGGTGGTGGAACCTAATAAGGAATCGTAAAAATTTTGTTAAACAACGAGCGTTTAGCTCTACTAAAAAGTTTCCAAAGTCTGTATTAAAATTATTAAAAAAAGCAAAGGTTAAAGTGCAAAATGTATGTGCCAGGACCCGGAGCTTATCTTATAAACCCTTCTTTCAATCCGGCTTCGAAAGATAATCTATCCTTTAATCAAAATCCCAAGGCTAAATCAAAGGACCAGGTTGAGGAGCAAAAGGTTCGAATGGCAGTAGAAAAGTTAAAGAGAATAGAGGCAAGGGTTATCGCTCACGAGATGGCTCATAAGGTTGTAGGTGGGCAATATGCTGGTGCCGTCCGGTATGAGTATACCAGAGGTCCTGATGGCAGGCTTTACATCACTGGGGGAGAGGTTAGCATAGATGTTTCTGAAGAGCCAACCCCTGAGGAGACCATTCAAAAGATGGAAATCGTCCGGCGAGCTGCCCTTGCCCCAGCAGACCCTTCTCCTCAAGACCTTGCGGTTGCTCAAACAGCAACCATCAAAGAGATGAGGGCAAGGCTCGAACTTTGGCGAAAAAAGTTCGAAGAACCTGAAAAACCAAATCAACAGAACAAACTTTCAAAGATAGCTTAACTCATCGTAAGCACATATGACCATCCCCCTTTCTCAGCTTGAGCTTGAAAAGATACCAAACGAGCCCGGGGTTTATCTTTACAAAGATGCCAGAGGTGAGGTTCTGTATGTAGGCAAGGCAAAGGACCTTAGGGCAAGGATTTCAAGCTACTTCCGAAGCGGCTATCTTTCCCCCAAAGTTCAAAGGCTTTTAGATACCGCAAAAGAGCTTGAATACATCCTTACTCGCACAGAAAAAGAGGCTCTCCTCCTTGAAGCAACCTTAATCAAAAAATACCGTCCAAAATACAACATCCTTCTAAAGGACGATAAACACTATCCCCTCATCCGCATAAACTTAAACGAGGATTATCCTGCCATCCAAGTAGTGAGAAAAAGAAAAAAGGGAGACAAAGCCCTCTACTTTGGTCCTTTCACCTCGGCAAAAGCCATAAGAGAGATCCTTAAGCTCCTTTCTAAAATCTTCCCGCTAAGAAGATGCACCCTTGCTGAGATGAGGCGAAGGAGGGCTCCTTGCGTCTACTATCAGATAAAAAAGTGCCTTGCCCCTTGCGTTAGAGATGTGCCAAGGGAAGAGTATGCCAAGCTCGTGCAAGGCGTAGTTGACTTTTTCCAGGGTAGGGCAAGGGGGCTCCTTGATAAGATGAGGGCAGAGATGCTTGAGCTTGCTGAAAGGCTTGAGTTTGAAAGGGCAGCCTTCCTTAGGGATAGGATCCAAGAGCTTGAGGAAGTTTTAAACAAACAGGCCGTAGTTCTCTCTACACCTGAGGACTTTGACCTCTGGCAGGCAAAGCCTGAAGACGAAGACCTATACTTGATAGTTCTTTTTGTGAGGATTGGCTATCTCTACGGCTTTCAACCCTTTAGGCTAAAGAAACCTATCGAAGAAGAGGGCACCCTAAAGTCCCTTATCATCCAATACTACAGCGAGGAAAAAGTTATACCCGATAAGGTCTACCTTAGCTGGCAGGAAGAAAACCGAGAAGAGTTAGACTTAGCCCTTTCAGACCTCGCTGGAAGAGAAGTAATTGTTTCCCCCTTGCCAAAGGGGGAAGAGTATTCTTACCTTTTGGAGATAGCCCAAAAGAACCTTGAGCATTTTAGGCTTTCTCAGTTAAGGAAAGAGAAGCCCTGGCATGATGGGCTTGCTGAGGAGCTGGCAAAGCTTTTGCGGATGCCTGACCTTCCACGGTTCGTTGAGGCTGTTGACCTTTCGCAGTATGCGGGCACAGCAAGGGTTGGAGCAATCGTCTGCTTCTTTGAGGGTGAGCCTGATAAAACAAGGTATCGCCACTATCACATAAAGAGCGAAGGGCGAGACGACTATTCCATGCTCTATGAAGTTGTTTATCGTAGGCTAAGAAGAGGGCTTGAAGAGGGGAGCTTGCCGGATGTTTTGCTCATTGACGGAGGGAAGGGGCATCTCCAAACAGCCCTTCAAGCTGCTGAGGATTTGGGTATAACCGAGGTTGCCTTAGCGGGCGTTGCTAAAAACGAAAAAAGAGCCCCAGAAAAGCTTTATCTTCCGGGTAGGAAAAACCCTGTATTTTTGCCAAAGCATGAAAGGGTTTACCGTTTTATCTGGAGGGTAATGGAAGAGGCTCATCGCTTTGCCAAGTCTTTTGCGGAAAAAACTAAAGAAAAATTAGACTTTTCTTCTGAGCTACTTGACAGCATCCCTGGGCTTGGTCCAAGGAGGAAAAAGACTCTGCTTAGTCATTTTTCAAGCCTTGATGAGCTTTCTCAGGCAAGCTTAGAAGAGATTGCAAGGGTTCCAGGGTTTAATTTAAGCTTAGCAAAGAGGATAAAGGAAAGACTGACAGCTAATGAGCAAAAATAAAAAAACCCCGGGAATTTAGCCCCGGGGTTTTATCTTGCTTAGGGTCTATCAGGACTTAGAAGAAGAGTTCGAGAGAGCCGTAGAGGTTCCACATGGTGTCGATGGGCACATACATGGTCATGGCTTTCATGACCTGATTAAGGTCGCCAGACTTGACCCACTTCTTGATGTCGCTGATCTTCCTTGGGGTTTCAAGCCAGTTTGCTGAACCGTAGTAATCAAACCAATAGTATTGGAAGCCTACCCTGAGGAGGGCTCTTCCGTTCTTGACAAGCTTTGCTCCGACTGGTAAGTCCTGCTGCCAGTATACTTCAGCCACATGACCGCGGGTTGAGAGCTTGTTCATGTATGGGTCGTCAGAGCTGATGTGGAAGGGCATCCACCACTTGGAGCCGTAGTTGTATTCAAGACCAAGCTTTGCCCCGCAGACCTGAGGAATGGGGAACCTAACTCCAGCATACACCGCATAACCGGTGCGGGTCTTCTTCTTAATTTGAGTTGGGTCAAGGCTCATCCCATTAAGTAAAGTGTAGTAAAGGGTCATCGGCATGCTAAATGTTCCCAAACTCGGATCAGTTATAAATACATTCATAGGCATTTCACCAATGGCTTTTGGCTCAGCGATGCTCATACCGAGAGAGATAAAGTAGTCCAATCCCTCGAGGTTAGAGAATTTTACATTCTTGTGGGACCAGGTCAAACCGATCTCGTAGAGGTCTCCAAGGTTTGTTTTCCCACGCGTTGGAGCTGGCATATACATACCAAAAGCGGGGTTGAACATATACATTTCTCCGCTTGGAAAGTCCATGATGTCTTGAGCCTTGAAGGCTTGGAAGTTGAGGAACATGTCGTTATCGTCATAAAGGTCGATGTTAAAGCCGTAGAACTCTACATCATCCTTTGCTCGGTCAATGGGAGTTTTAAACCCAGACTCAAAGCCCCTTCCATAGCAGAACCTTGCCCTACCCGTTCCCCAGTCATAACCAATGGTAGCACCATCAAAGGGCACATCAATGTTAATAGCAGTGGGCGTAGCATCCCTCTTGTCTATACCTTCCCTGATCTCCAGAGGAACACCGTGAGTAGTTGGTCTGCGTCCGAAGGAGATCCAGATGGGCTTTCCAAAGAGGTAAGACCAGTTGAAGTAGGCTCTGTCAACATAGAGGGTGTTGTCAGCTGGTCTTGCGCCAAGGGTAAAGTTGTTCTTCATCGGGAAGAAGAGGTAAGGAGCAAAATAATCATCCGTCTCACCCCAAGCCTTTTGGTAGGCAAGCTTAACTTTAACTACAGTATCCTCGGTCGGCTTTACAGAAAGGTCAAGCCTTAGTCTGTTTGTCCAAAGAGAATCGTTATCGTCCTTGTGGCTTCTTGTTTTCTTCTCAAACTGAGCATAGACATTTGTTAGGTCATTGCCAGACATATCGGACAAATATGCTGTTGGTGGAATTAGACGTAAAGATTTATAATAATTGACCATAGTCGGCATCATTCCAAGCATAAAGGCATTTCTTTCAATGTCTGCTCTGGTGCTGTCAATCCTAACCCTGATGTCCCCACCTATCTTGAACTTGCCGATCCCGTCCTTGATGGCTGAGACGGTCTTATTAACGGCGCTCACCTTCTCTTCCTGAGTTGCCTGCTTTTCCTTCACCTCCTTAAGCTGAGCCTTCAAAGCCTCAAGCTCTTTAGAAAGCTGGTCGATCTTCTTCATAAGCTCTTCCTGAGTTGCCGCCTGCCCTGATGAGGCAAACAACCCTAAAACCACAGCCGAAATCAATAACTTCTTCCCTCTCATTACCTCACCTCCTCTTTATTTTCTTTAAAGAATTTAACAAATACATTAATTTATTTTTAAATTCTAAGTTGTCAACCATAGAAAAAAAGTTTTTGTGGTTAATTTTGAGCATATTTTTCTATTAAAAGTCAATTTTTTTATGATTTCGAAAATTTTTGTTAAATTTTTTTCTGCACTTTATCCCTAAATTGTCAAAAATGTTTGGCGATTGTGCGATGGGTTCCGCTATGTTTTGTCCTTACAAGGAGAGGGTTGAAGGTCGCTTAGACCGAGGGGAAGGGTCCTGCGCTTACGCTCGGGAACAGATGGTAGGGGCGATATGTTTTCAGAAGAAAAAAAAGAAGTAAAATGAAGTTTGAATATGCAAAGGCTTGATTTTAAAGAGGCGTTATCCCTTTATAAAAACGCTGACCTCTTTGAGCTCGGCAAGCTTGCCCACAGTTTTAAAGAAAGGCTCCACGGCAAAAATTATTACTACACTATCAATCGGCACATCAACTATACCAATGTCTGCATCATGCACTGTAAATTCTGTGCCTATCACTGTTCCAAAGATGATGAAAGAGCCTATGTGCTTGAAATAGATGAGGTCTTAAGAAAGATAAGCGAAAGCCCAAACCTTAGAGAGGTTCACATCGTAGGTGGTCTAAACCCAGACCTACCATACGACTATTATGTTGAGCTTATTTCAGCCATAAGGAAAAACTTTCCAACCTTAAGGATCCGAGGCTTTACCTGCGTTGAGGTTGATTTTTTGAGTAAAATTTCTGGAAAGGATGTTGCCGAGGTTTTAACAGACCTTAAAAGGGCAGGGCTTAATGCCTTGCCTGGGGGTGGGGCTGAGATCTTTTCTGATAGATTAAGAGAGGAGCTTTACCCAGCAAAGATTGACCATAGAAGATGGCTTGAAATTGCCAAAACTGCCCACAAGCTTGGTCTAAAAAGCAACGCCACCCTTCTTTTTGGTCATTTAGAGACAGAGGAAGAAATCATAGAGCATCTTATTATGCTTAGGGCTGCTCAGGATGAAACAGGTGGTTTTGAATGCTTTGTGCCCCTTCCTTTTTTGCCTGAAAACACGAAGCTTTCCCATCTTCCGCCTGTTTCAGCTCAAAAGATTTTAAGAACCTTTGCCATATCTCGCTTAGTCCTTGATAACTTTCCGCACATCAAGTCCTACTGGGTTTTTCTTGGCGTTGGTTTAGCGCAAGTCGCCCTTCTCTTTGGGGCAGACCATTTTCATGGCACCGTGATCGAAGAAAAGATAAGCGAAAGCCACAAAAGTGAAGTCATCACCAACTTACCCCAAGATGAGATAGAAAAGCTCATCAAAGAGATAGGGGGCAACCCAGTTTTGATTTAGATTGACACTAAGATGGTACATAAGTAAAATAAGCTTAAAGATCCTAAAGGAGGTGTCTTATGCTTTCTAAAATACCCGTTGAGCTTGATAGGATTGATGAGGAGGACCTTGATAAACAGATCCTCCGTTTAGCCATCATGGCTGAGCTTGATGCCATAAACCTCTATGAACAGCTTGCCAACATGACAGAGGATGAAAACATCAGGACCGTCCTTCTTGATGTGGCAAGAGAAGAGAAGACCCATGTTGGTGAATTTATGGCTCTTCTCCTAAACTTAGATGAAGAGCAGGTAGAGGAGCTTGAGGCTGGGAAAGAAGAGGTTGAAGAGCTTCTTGAAGAAGAGGAGGAGTAATAAAGCTATCGTTGAAAGGGCTAAAAACTCCATCACTCTTTCTTGTTTGCTTCCTTCTTCTTTTATTAAAGATAAATTCTTTATACGCCCTGCCTGCGTCTTTAAAGATTGAGGTTTATGCCGAAAAGTTTGAAATCCTTGGGCGGGGCGAAAGGCTCCTTGCGGAAGGGAATGTTTTCATAGAAAGCAAAGACTTTTTTATCCTTGCTGACCAAGCAATCTTTGACCCAAGGCGGGAAATCTTAGTTTTAAAAAGATTCCAAATCCAGGACCTAACGGAAAATGCAAGCTTAAAGGGAGATTCTGCAACCGTTGACCTTAGGTTTAATCAGTTGGAGAGCGATAGCGTCCTCCTTTTTCTTAAAAAACAAAACATCCGCATAAAAGCCTATGGTTTTGAGAAGAACGCCTTAAACGAATACAAAGCCGAAAGGGCTATCATTACAAGCTGCGAGCTTGACTGTGAAAAGGAGGAGTTTCCGCCCTGGAGCATAGAGGTTAAAAACTTTATTTTTGGACCAGACGAGCTTTCCAAAGCTGAGGCTACAAAGTTTAGAGCAGGCAAAGTTCCTCTTCTCTATCTTCCTAAATCTATCCTCATGCCAAGGGTGAGCCTACCCGTATTGCAGGAGAGAAAGCAAGGGTTCCTTCTTCCGAACATCGCCCAGGGTAATAGACTTGGCTTTGGTTTCCAACTCCCCTACTTTCTACCCCTTACTGACCAGATAGACTTCACCATATCCCCCCTTTATCTTACGAAACGAGGGCTTCTTTTCGACTTGGAAAACAGGATAACCCTTACCGAAAACATTAAATCGGTCTTCAACTATCGATACATTGAGGATAGGGAAAAAGGGGAGGGGAACCGCTGGTGGTTAACAGGTAAGGTTGATGTTGGTTTAAGGGAAAATCTTGATGTGCATCTTGATGTTGACCTTACCTCTGATAAGGTGTTTCTTGATGAATTCAACGTTGGTGAAGGCGGGTTTGACCGAGTAAAATCTCGCTATCTTGAGACCTTTAGGCGGGATGTTGACGATAAAACTCAGGATTACCGCGCGTCAAGCCTCTGGGGGCAGTGGTTTAGAGGTAGCCTCTACAGCAGGATTTCAGGCACCTACTACGATTATCACGGTCCTAACGATGAGAAAGCAATCCTTCAGCCCTTAGCCAATTTCCATCTAAACATCCTTCCCTTTGAGTGGCATGCCCTTTTGCCATCCTTTGTCTTTGATTATTACTATTTTTATAGAGAGAAGGACTACTACGGGCATAGGGTTTCCCCAAAGCTTGAATTGAACTATCCGTTTAAATTTTCCTATCTGCGAAATCTTTTTACCCTTTCCTACATCCAAAACCTTTATTATCTTTCCGAGAGGGGAAATTTTTCGCAGGACAAGTTCTTAAGCGGTTTTGTTTCTGCCGAGGTTTCTACTTATACCTTGCTTAAAAGGTCTTATTTCTTGCCTTTTGGCGGACCAAGAGATCTTAGCTTTGAGCATGTGCTTAAGCCCTTTGCCATTCTCCATTATCAGTCAAAACCCTCAAGAAAGGATGTTCCAATATTCGTAGATGAGGATTTGCTAAAGGATAAGACCTTGGCTTTGGAGTATGGGCTATGGCAGTTCTTCAACCTTCCTACAAGCTACAATTTTATTGTTGTCAAAGCCTATCAAATCTACGACATCGAGAAGGCAAAAAAGAGCGCAACCTCTTTACCCCCTGAGGAACGAGCCTTCTCCGACCTCTACCTTCAAGTCCTACTTCAAGGGAGGAGAATTAGCGCAAGGTATGACGCAACTTACAACTTTTACGGTTACGGCTTTAAAAAGCATTATTTTACCATCACGACAAACAAGGTCCTAATCGATAGGCTAAACCTTCAGTATCAAGAGGATTCTGCTTGGAAGACAAGGCAGGCTATTTTTGAGGCTTATCATACCTTTTGGCAAAAGTTAGCCCTTCATTTTTACGCCACAAGAAACCTAAAGCTTAACCAGACCTCCGAGCTTAAGCTTGAGCTTGCTTATCTCCAGGATTGCTATCTCCTTGGGTTTGGTTTTACTTCAACGCCAAAGGATACAAAGTTTCATTTTATGGTAAACCTTGTAGGTCTTGGAGGCTTAGGAACAAGCTCTTTAGCTCAAAATTATCCTTGAAAATTGATAAGTAAGGGTAGAAAGTATGTAGGCTAAAAATAAGCTGTAGAAAAAGTAAAGAAGAGCGTAGCTCTTTCCTGCTTCTTTCCAAATAGTTGCAAGAGTTGCCATGCAAGACATGTATACAAGGATGAAAACCAAGAAAGACTGAGCTTGAGGAGGTTGAAATAGCCCCTTTATCTTTTCTCTAATAGTTTGCTTTTCTTCGTCTTCTTTATCCTCGTTAGAAAAAACAGTAGGATAGGGGGTAATAAGGGAGATTAAGCCTTTTTTGAAAGCTTCTACAAATCTCCTCCCCTGTTCTTGGGCTTTGCTCTTCCAGTCAAAGTGTTCCACCTTTTCTTCTTTTTCTTCCTCGACGATGACGCCAAGGGTGGAAATGATGGCTTCTCTCGCTAAAAAGGCTGGGATCAAGCTTGTTCCTATTCTCCAGTCATCCAAGCCAAGCGGTGCAAAGATGTAGGAGACGGCTTTTCCCACCCTTGCAGCGTAGGTATTTTCTAATTTTTTTTCTCCTAAGGGTAGGTTTAAAAGCAGCCATATCACCACTGATATGGCAAAAATTATCGTTCCAGCTCTGAAAAGAAAGCTTTTAAGATGGAGCCAAACGATGCGAAAGAGCATTTTTGCTGAGGGCAACCGATAGGGTGGTAGGTCCATCACAAAGTGAGAAAGTTCTTTTTTGTATAAAGTTTTTTGTAGGATTAAGCCGGTCAAAACCGCCACAAAAATTCCCAACATGTAGAGACAAAAGACGATTAAAACAGGGTTTTTAAAGAAGAGGCTTGCAAAAAAAGAGAATACAACGAGCCTTGCACTGCAAGACATAAAGGGTATCATAGCCATCACGATCAATCTATCCTTAGGGTCAGGAAGGACCCTTAAGGCAAGGATGGCAGGAACATTGCAGCCGAACCCAAGGAGTAAAGGAATGACGCTATGTCCGTGAAGCCCAATTCTATGAGTAAACCTATCCATAAGGAAGGCAACGCGGGGGAGATAGCCAGAGGTCTCTAAAAGAGTGATAAAAAGAAACATCAAAAAGACTGTCGGAACAAAGGTAAGGACTGTTCCAACTCCACCGATTGCCGCGCTCCCAAAAAACTGCACCAAAAAGTCCGAAAGGCCGGAACGGCTCAAAAGGAAAGATAGCCCCTTACCCAAAAAATCCGAAAAAAAGCCGTCAAGGAAATCAACTAAAGGAGAAGAAAGGTCAAACGCCGTCTTAAAAACAAGATAGTAAATCAAAAAAAGGAAGAAGATGCCAAAAATTGGATGCAATAGAAGATTATCAAGAAAATCCGAAATGTTTCTTTGGGTAATAAGCCTTTTGCGTAAGACCTCTTTAGTCAAACCTTGAGCTAAGCTTGCATAATCAAAGTTTAAAGGTTCAGCACCGCTTACGATCTGAACAGGAATTCTTGAGAGGGTAGGGACTAAGTTTTTCTCATGGGCGAAAATAATAGCCTCAAGGAGCTCATCTCTTCCTTTTCCTGTTCTTCCTACGGTTTTGACAACCGGAACTTTTAAGATTTCAGAAAGTCTTGCCTCATCTATCTTTATGCCTAAAGCCTCGGCTTCATCAGCCATGTTGAGGGCAATTACCATCGGTTTTTTTAGCTGAGCAAGCTGAAGAGTAAGATAAAGGTCCCTTTCAAGCTTTGGGCTTTCAACCACATTAAGGATGAGGTCGTAGTCCCCTTGTTTTAGATAATCTACCGCCACCTTTTCATCTAAAGATGTGTAAAATTCTAAAGTGTAGATGCCTGGGATGTCCACAAACTCGATTTCATAGCCTTGAAAAATGGTCCGCCCTTCCTTTTTTTCAACCGTGACCCCGGGGAAATTTCCAATAGTTAATGCTGTCCCGCAAAGATGATTGAGAAGGCTTGTTTTGCCAACATTTGGGTTGCCTGCTAAGACAACGCGAATTTTTTCCATCACTGCTCCAATAGATATTTAAAGTTTAGATAAAAGCTTAATCAAAAAATTCCGGGGACAACCCTTTTCATCTTTTATTTGGCAAGCATCATCCTTATCTTTTAAAGGACAGGGTTCTTGCAGAGCTTCCTCTCCGTTTATAAGCTCGCAGGGCAAATCCTCGGCAACCTTCTCCGTCCTTACAATCTTAACGGGTATCTTGCTTGCAAGCTCCTTGTTTATGACGATTCGGGAGTTTCCAATTTCAACGAGCATAGTTCGACCACAGACCTGAAGCACCTTTAAGAGCTCACCTTTTCTTAAACCCATGGCTATAAGCTTTTTACACATCACATCCGTAGGTAAATCAAGGACTTCAACAACCTTACCTTTTTCTACCATATCGAGGGTGGTGGTTTCTGCCTTTTGACAAGTCTCGCATATACCAAAGGATTCCAAGTGATGGGTAAGTAGCTTAAATCCCTTTTCAGCCTCCTTTGTTCGAATTAGGCGTTCAAGCTCCGGGTCAATGATCTCTTCAACTTTTCCACAGCGCAAACAAAGGAAATGAAGATGTGGAGCTTTGTTTATCATTACTTCATAATGCGAGTGCCCGTCCTGCCGATACACCTCTTGAATGTATCCAGCTTCGATGAATAAGGGGAGGCTCCTATAGATCGAGGGCTTAGAAATTTTTTTGTTCTTTTGTCTTAGCCGTTGATATAACTCCTCTACATCAAAGTGCCCATCAATGCTAAGAATTTCCTCAAGTATCTCTTCTCTTTCTGAGGTATATTTTAGCCCTTTTTTCCGAATGAAATCCCTAAAGCTTTTTAAAATCTCTTCAAGCATTCTAAACTTTTCGCAACTGATTTTCAATTAAAATAATTCTTCATAAAAATTTGTCAAGAGGGTATGAAGGATGTTTAAAAAAGTCACCTACTCCGTCATGGCGAGCGTCCTACTCCGTCGTGCCGAGCGTTAGCGAGGCATCCACTCCCCACTTTGTCCTGCCGACCGATAGCGAGGCATCCCTCGCTTCGCTCGGGATGACGTCCCTTGGGAGACCCCTCGGCTTGCGCTCGGGGGTTACAAAAAAAGGGGGTTCGGGGCGAAAGCAGGAGGGCTTGCACAAAAAACATTCTTAATACAGCCTCAGAGGGCATGGAGGATAACTAGGTATAATCATTTAGATGGCTTCTAATTTGTTTAAAGTGTTTTAAAATCTTTAATCTGAAGCGAAACAGCCAAAAACTTTGGGGATACATTGAGGCAAGTCCATTCAAAAAGCCCTTCTTCTCAAGCCAAAGAAGAGCGCCTCGAAAAGGTAGCCAGAGGGGCAAGCTCAGTCACCATAGCAGTTTTCATAAGTAGGATCCTTGGGCTTGTCAGAGAACAAGTCCTTGCCTACTTTTTTGGAGCTGGAAAAAGCATGGATGCCTTCGTCGTAGCCTACCGCATCCCAAACCTCTTGAGAGACCTCTTTGCCGAGGGGGCAAGCCAAGCAGCCTTCGTCAAGGTCTTTAGCTCAACCTTAGAGCGTGAAGGAAAAGAAAGGGCTTTAACGGTAGCAAAGACGCTTCTTGCAAATTTTATCTTGGTTTCAGGCTCGGTGGTTCTCCTTATGCTCCTTTTTGCTCCAAGCCTCGTTGAGCTTCTTGCCCCAGTCTTTAAAGAAACACCCTCAAAGTTTTCCCTTGCCGTAAACCTAACCTACATAACCATACCCTTCCTCTTCTTCATAAGCTTAGCCTCTCTCTTTGCCGGCTTGCTAAACAGCCTTGGCTACTTTTTTCTACCTGCCCTCTCTTCCGGTCTTTTTAACCTTTCTTCTATCTTGATCGGGGTTTTTGGCTATTTCCTTTTAGTTTCCCTTGGGATTGAGCCTATCTATGCCATGGCGGTTGGGGTAACCCTTGGCGGTTGCCTTCAAGCCATAATGCAAATTCCTCTTCTTTTGAAAGAAGGCTTTTCCTTTGGTCTTAAACCCGATTTTTCTCATCCTGCTTTCAAAGAGGTCTTAAGGCTCATAGGTCCAACCATTTTTGGGCTTTCCATCATGCAAATAAACATCTTTGTTAACACCTACTTTGCTACCTCCTGCGGTGAAGGGGCTGTCTCTTGGTATTCCTATGCCTTTCGGGTTATGTATGTGCCCCTTGGCTTGTTCGGAGTTGGAATAACTCAAGCCCTCCTTCCAGAGTTGACGAGGATCCTTAGTCAAAAAGAAATACAAGTAGAGCTCCCTCAGGCTAGGGACTTATTTACCCGATCGCTTGCTATGTCTCTAAGCTTATCCCTTCCCTCATCAGCCGGTCTATATCTTCTCGCTCAGGAGATAATCTCCGCCCTTTTTGAACGGGGGAAGTTTACAAGCCTTGACACGGAGATGACGGGTGCGCTCTTAGCTATACTATCCTTGGCTCTTCCTTTTTACAGCGCATCAAAGACTATAATCCCCCTTTTTTATTCCCTTGGAAAGACTTACATCCCAGCCCTGGCAAGTGGGGTAGCGCTGCTTGTAAACCTTGCCGTTATATTACTTAGTATAAAAAAATTAGGGATAAAAGCGGTAGCCCTTGGGACGACAGCATCCCTAATCTCCCAGTGTCTATTCTTAAGCCTTGTATCTGTTTTGTATTTAAGAGGGCTAAGCTTTAGGTTGCTTCTCCGAGCCCTTGGAACTGTCCTTTTTGGAACGGCTATGATGAGCCTTCTTGTTTATGGGCTAAAGTTTTACTTTTTTGAGCAAGCTAAGCTACATAAGGTATGGCTAATTCTTCTTGCCGTGCCGGGAGGGGCAGGAGTTTACTACGCTATCGTTAAGCTTTTTGGACCAAGGGAGGCTTATCTCATGTTCGATAGGCTTTTTGGCATCTTTTTTAAGCCTTTAACAAGAGTAACTTTATTCAAAAGGGCATAGGGGGTAAGAGCATGTATTTAGTTTTTACCTTAGCAGTAAGCAAAGATGTAGCACCTCTCATCGAAGAGGAGCTTTATAGCTTAGCAAGGTCAGGCTGGGAATACGAGGAAAGGGATTTAGAGGTGATTTTTAAGTTCTACCTCTCCTTAAACTTGGAAAAAAAGGACTCAGACCTCCTCGAACATCTACATTCTTTGAGCCAAAAATACGATGTGGCAAGGATTGAGCTTTCACTTCAGCCTAAGGAGAAGTGGGAGGAGATTTGGAAGTATAACTTCCCGCCCCTTAAGGTAGGAAAGAGGCTTTTAGTCCTTCCACCTTGGGAGGAAGGGGAGGAAGAGGAGGGAAGGATCAAAGTTATCATCTATCCGGGGCAAGCCTTTGGAACAGGGCATCATGCCACAACACAACTTATGCTTGAAAATCTTGATGAATTTTTAGAGGGGAAAGAGGACAAACCTCTAAGAGTTCTTGACATGGGTTGCGGAAGCGGGATTTTAGCCATTGCGGTGGCAAAGCTTTGCCCAAAGGCAAGCATCCTTGCGGTAGACATAGATGGGCTTGCCCTTTCTGCAACCTATGAGAACGCCGAAAGAAATAAGGTCTTAAGTCAGGTGAAAATTGCAAAAGAAGTTCCGGAGGAAGAAAGGGATAAAAAGTTCGACCTCATCCTTGCCAACATCGGGCAAAAAGAACTAAAAGCCCTCTCCCCTCTTTTTAAGGAGCTGAGCAAGCCTGGAGACACCTATCTCATGCTCTCTGGTTTCTTTAAAGAGGATGCTGAGGATATTTTTAGACATTATTTTCAACTT
>Ga0081479_120117_pt1 | contig 13842 bp, 14 predicted proteins | sample MamHotmetagenome_FD_70984 | JGI IMG/M metagenome (GOLD analysis project Ga0081479, IMG submission 70984) | Hot spring cone microbial streamer communities from Mammoth Hot Spring (Liberty Cap Streamers), Yellowstone National Park, USA - T=72 v2... | ecosystem: Environmental > Aquatic > Thermal... | reverse complement strand
AGGTTTAAAGAGCTGAATGAGAGGTTAAACTCAAGGAAGTTAAGGGGGTTTAAGGAGATTGAATCGGGGAACTACCATGCTCTTCCTGGAGAATTTTTTACACAATAAAGTGGACACTATGATTAATCTTGATCTACTGCTACAAGCCATCCGTAAAAATAAAGAAGATTTTAAGGAATATACCAGATACATCTTTAATTTTATTAATAATTGAACTGTAATCCGTGAAAAGTAGACAAAATGCTAAATTCCTCTGGGGTGTTGCCACATCCGCCTTTCAGCTTGAGGGATCTCCTTATGCTGACTGGGCATCCTGGGATTCCATATTAAATTCAAAGCCCGATGTCACAAACCACTATACCCTCTATAAAGAAGACCTGAACTTATTAAAAGATCTCGGCGTAAATGCTTACCGTTTCTCTCTCGAATGGAGCAGGATACAACCGAGGGAAGACATATGGGATGATGAGGCAATAGGGCACTATCAAGAGGTCATTAATGTCCTGATGAGCAACAATATAGAGCCTATGGTTACAATCCATCACTTCACCCATCCCCTCTGGTTCGTCAAAAAATATCCATGGCATAAAGAAGGCTCTATCGAGAAGTTTTTACGATATGTCGAAAAAACAGTCTCTTTATTTGAAGGGGTTAAATACTGGATAACCTTCAATGAGCCTTATGTACTTTTATTGGGTGGGTATCTTGAGGGATGTATGCCCCCTGGATTTAGGGATGTCAAGATGGCAATAAAGGCTCTTCAGAATATTTTAATCTGCCATGGCAGTGCTTATGATATTATCCACTCAAAAATACCTGATGCAATGGTGAGCGTTGCTCATAATATGGCAGCCTTTTCTCCATGGAGGAGATGGAATCCCTTAGATAGGCTTCTTACAAAAATGGCAAAATTCTTTTATAACCATTCTCTCCTTGACGCATTTCTGACTGGGAAGCTATATATAAAATTCCCTTTTAAGAAACCAATAGAGATAGATGTACCTATTAAGGGAAAGCTTGATTTTTTCGGGATAAACTACTACACAAGAATTCATATAAGGTTCAATCCCTTCAAAAAGATGGGCGTCGAATTAAGGCACAGGGACATCGACGGTTATGGACTTACTGATATGGGATGGGAGGTGCATCCCCGTGGTCTTGAAAAGGTGTTAAGGTATGCCTCAAGACTCAATGTCCCGCTCATCATAACTGAAAACGGCATCGCTACTCATGACAGTCAGAAAAAAATAAAGTTCATGAAGAGACATGTCGATGTAGTTGAAAAGTGCATCAAAGAAGGCATCAATGTAAGGGGATACTTCTACTGGTCGCTTATAGACAATTACGAATGGCTTCAAGGCCTTGATGCAAGGTTCGGCTTATATAAAGTGGATTTCGATACATTAGAAAGAAGGCCTACCAATGCAGCAGCATATTATTCCTATCTGATAAAGAGCAGAAATTTCCCCTAACCCAACTTCATGATTCAAAAATTTTTTCTGAGTAATATCAATCACTTGCAAGTGGGAGACCTTGCATTTGGCCCATGTTGATGTTTTCTATAGGATCGGCTTGATGGTTTTGCCTAGCCGATGGGGGAGTTTTAGGGCATCGTAGATGCGGATGAGGAAGGGTTCGGGCCTGGAAGATTTAAGGAAACAGGGCTTCACGACCTCTTACGATACTCTCAATACGATATGCCAGCTCCTTCCACCTTTCCTCAGGGAGCTCAAAGTCTGTACCCAGGTTCAACAGTGTACGCTGTCTTGGGCCTTTTTCAGTGCGGACAGATTCCACCAACTTATAGGTGTAATATTCCTTGCGATTCTTCTTATCCACATGTGTGACCTTGAGTATGTACATAAACAAAGGCTACCACCAGAACCCATACCCCTGTCAACCCCTAAATTAAGTCTTTGGCACTGCAAACAGCTTCCCCAGACCCCATTACCCGTAAGTGCTTGAAATTATTAGACCTGGAATTTTGGGAAAGGCAAAATTAGTCGGATTCTGGGGCTTTCAGCATGAACTTGGGCTAAAACATATATCCATTCTCTTTTAAACATTTGCCACATTTACAATCTTCTGATTTAACAGAAATTTAACAAACCCTTAATACACCTGTAACATTTTTTCTGTAACCTATGTATAGATGTATAGAAAAGTTGGAGGCAAGATGATAAATAGAGGAAACGGCGTGGCGTGTTATAAACAGCTTTCCGAAATATTGATTAAGCAGATAGAAAAAGGTGTTTTTACGCCCAGCGAGCAACTCCCTACAGAGATGGAATTAAGTAAGAGATACAAACTGAACAGGCATACTGTCAGACAGGCTATTAAAAGGCTTGAGGATGAAGGGCTTGTTTACAAGATAAAGGGTAAAGGAACATTTGTTGCGAATTATAAAATTCCCTACAAGGTATCAAAGAAAACGAGCTTCACAACCTCCATCCTCGATGTGGGATTCAATCCCGATGCAAGGCTCATCGATTCCTATGAGATTACAGCAGGCAGAAAACTCTCAAAGAGGCTCAATATACAATCCTCCGATAGGGTAATAGTCTTGGAGATATTGAGGTTTGTCAACAAGACGCCTTTCTGTCATACAACATCCTTCCTCAGCAAAACAAAATTCCCTGAACTCAGGAGCCTTATAAGCGGCTCTTTTTCCCTTTTTCGTCTCCTTAAAAAGCATTACGGAGTAGATGCAGTGAGAAAGTCCTCCACCTTCGAGGTCTCCATGCCAGAAGGCTCGGATATGGATATTTTAAAAATATCACAGAAGGTCCCCATCTTAATTGTCAAAAGCATATCAGAGGACGAGGCAGGAGATGTGGTTGAATACTGCATCACTAAATTCAGAGGTGATATGTGCAGTATTTCGGTGGGATTTAATTGGGAAGGGAGGTGATAAATGCTAAATGGGGTATTGAGGTAATGGAGAAGGCTGCCGTCAGGTGGACAAAGACATAGCGGCAACCGCCTGATAGAAAAGGAGACCATCTATCAGTTTAAGTTTTACCCAGAAGGGTTTAAAAACAAAATTTAAGGAGGAGACAATGAAGAAGGTCCTAACAATTTTCTTGGCGATCTCTTTGGCAGTTTTTTCAGCAATAGGGGTATCCGATGCAAAAGACAAATGTCTTGTGATGGGTCTTATCCCTGCCGAAGACCCTAAGGCAATGGTGGAGCAGTATACACCGATGAAGAACTGGATGGAAAAGGATATGGGGATGTGTATAAGGATATTCACCGCCACTGACTACACAGGTGTTATTGAGGCAATGAAGGCAAAGAAGGTTGATTTTGCATGGTTCGGCCCTTTTTCTTATGTACTTGCCCATGAAAGGGCGGGCGCTGAGGCATTTGCCGTGGGAATGGATGCAAAGGGCCGCACAACCTACCGTTCCTATCTGGTTGCAACGCCTGAAGCTGCCCAGAAACTCGGAATAACGACTCCCCTTGAAGGCGAAGCAGGAATGAAGATTCTTGCAGAAAAACTTAATAACCATAAAAAGTCCTTTACTTTTGCCTTTACGGAGACAGCTTCCACATCCGGCTTCGCCGTGCCAAGATATTACATGATGAAGGCAGGGATTGATCCTGAAAAGGTGTTCAGTAAAGTTGGTTATACCGGAACCCACGATGCTGCTGAACTTGTTGTTAAGAACAAAATAATCGACATCGTAGCGGATAACGATGTGACCTATCCGAAGATGGTAGAGAGCGGAAAGATCTCTCCAAATACCAATATCATTATATGGAGGTCAGACCCAATTCCAGGCTCTCCCATGGCTCTCAGAAGCGACCTGCCTGAAAGTATAAAAAATAAATTAAAGAACTCTATCACCAGAGTGCCGAAGGATGTGGTTACAGGTTATGGAAAGATAACCGGTTACAAGATAGTGAGCGATAAAGATTATACCCTTATTAAAGAGATCAAAAAAGCCATAGACAGTCTTAATAAATGAAATGATAGGGGGCATGGCAATGCCGTGTCCCCTTGCAAAAGGAGGCAAAGAAATGTTGAAGATGGAGTCCATTCATAAGCGTTTCAATGGTGTAGAGGTCTTAAAAGGTGTGGATTTGGAGGTAAAAAAAGGCGAGGCTGTCGCGCTCATCGGACCAAGTGGTTCAGGGAAGACGACACTCATAAGGGTCATAAACGGCTTTGTGGTCCCTGATAACGGAAGGGTTGTCGTGCTGGGCAAAGAAATAGATTACAGAAAGAGGGACGAGTTAAGGCAGATAAGGAGAAGGATAGGAATGATTTATCAGTTATTCAATCTTGTGGAGAGGACATCTGTCTTAAATAATGTATTATCAGGCGCCCTCGGCAGGATGGACAGGGGATTTGAACTGATATCATCAATAATGGGGCTTTTCAGTCGAGAGGCAAGGGAAAAGGCAATGGAGTTGTTAAGCTTCGTCGGCCTTGAAGCCAAGGCATACGAAAGGGTCGACCGCTTGAGTGGCGGACAGAAACAGAGAGTCGCCATCGCGAGAGCCCTTATGCAGGACCCTGAAATACTACTTGCTGACGAGCCCATAGCCAATCTTGACCCGAAGACGAGCCAAAAGATAATGGCTCTCCTGAAAAAGATAAACAGTGAAAAGGGGATAACCACAATAACCGTGCTCCATCACCTTGAACATGTAAAAGATCACTTTTCCAGAGTTGTCGCCATCAAGGATGGGGAGATTTGTTTTGACGGGAGAACAGACCACCTTACTAATGAGCATATCAGGTCTATATATGAATTTGATCTTGATGAGGAGTATGAGTGCGCAGCAGTATAAATCTATCCCCAATGAGAGGATTATGGGTGAAGGGACAAAAGGCCAGGAAATTTTTGCTATGGGTCTTTTTCATGATTATCTTGACCTTATCTTTTAAGGCATCCCAAATTGATACAAGGGCATTAATCGAGGGTATGCCCCAGGCCCTTTCTCTTATAAGGGAGATGTTCCCTCCTGATTTTACGAGATGGAAACGGATCATTATTCTGACTGCTGAAACAATCTCAGTTGGTTTTTGGGGAACCTTATTGGGGATACTTATCTCAATTCCACTGGGTATTTTTGCGGCTAAAAACATATCACCTAATGCAGTCCTTTATAACACCTCTAAGGAACTGGTAAATCTACTAAGGGCTGTCCCTGACATCATCTATGCAATCATCTTTGTAACAGCTGTTGGTATAGGCCCTGTTGCCGGTATAATAGCCTTAATGTTTGCGAGTGCGGGGTTGCTCGGCAAATTCTATGCAGAGGCTATAGAAAGCATTGACCCCAAACCTGTTGAGGCAATAGAAGCAACAGGCAGCCATAAATTGGGCGTCATAAGGCATGCGGTATTCCCGCAGGTTTTTCCATTATTCATGGGATACAATTTCTATGTCTTAGACCATAACATAAGGGCAGCTATGGCCCTGGGTCTTGTAGGCGCGGGTGGCTTAGGGATTGAGCTCTTTACACAGATGAGGTCCTTCAATTACCAGAAGGTATCCGCAATTATTATAGTCATGTCCATCATAATAACTGCCATAGACAGGGTATCAGCCTATTTGAGGAAAGGCATAACCGAAGGAACACTTTTTAAAGCCAATAAATTCAGAGATTATGTATTTATGGCTGTCGTAGCTGCAATGGCCTTTATATCCATATCTTTTGTACCTGTAAATATAAAAGAGTTAGTTAATGGATTACCAAGGATAGGGGAGTTTTTATCAAACATGTTCCCACCAGATATAACAGATATAGCAAGGTATATCCAGTTAATGTTTGAGACCTTAGCAATAGGAATCTCAGGCACATTCTTTGCTATTATTATATCTATTCCCTTGGGAATTCTTACCGCAAGGAACATAATCCATAACTCTTTTATCTCCAATACAGCAAGAGAGATCACCAATTTTTTAAGAAGCATCCCTGATCTGGTATTTGCCCTTGTATTTGTAGCTGCTGTAGGGCTTGGCCCCTTTGCCGGTGTTTTGGCTCTTGCCCTTCATACAGCAGGATTCTTGGGTAAGTTTTATGCCGAGGCTATAGAAAACATCGATGAGAAGCCAGTTGAAGCTATTGAATCAACAGGAGCAAGGTTTATGCAAAAGATAATTCATGCAGTTTTCCCTCAAATACTGCCCTTTTTTAACAGCTATAACCTATACATCCTTGACAGGAACATAAGGGCATCAACAGTATTAGGTGTAGTAGGCGCTGGAGGCATAGGCTTTGAATTAATCATGAGCATTAGGGTATTTGAATATCAAAGGACCGCAACATTAATCATTGTACTACTTATAACCATAATGTCAGTTGATAGGCTCTCAGCTTATTTAAGGAAAAAATGGGTATGAGGATAGGAGATATTAATTTAATAATACAGGGAATGGCTGAATCAGAAGTGAAAGGTCTTTTATGCATGCTTTCTGAGCAAGACATCTCAATAAGAAAGCCACCCAAAACAGGACTTTTGATGATGGCCGTTAAAGACTCCTTTGATACGGATTTTTACCTTGGTGAAATCCTAGTAACAGAGGCAGAAGTCGAATGGAGAGGTAAGACAGGCTATGCAATGGTTATGGACGATGAACCTGAAAGGGCATTACTTGCAGCATCTATTGATGCGATTATGCAGGGAGATGATCTGGATTTGAAAGAAAAAATAAAAGAGTTATTATTAAAACAAATAGAGAAGATTAATTCAATTAGAGCAAAAGAATCTACACTCATAGCAAAAACGAAGGTCTCCTTTGAGAGTATGCCAAAAAGATGAAAAATAAACAGGAGGGCCTTAAATTGATAGTTACAAAAGAAGATCTAACCATACAAAAAACATTCAGAACACTCTTACAGTCAATGAGTCATCCTGGCAGAGTTTATACATTAACTGATGAGTTAAAAAATGGATTGATTTTAATTATCCAAACCCTTATCGACCATGAGGTTACTTTTAGTGTTTATGGCCCTCTAAAAGAGGAATGGGAATACAGGATAATAAGGTCCACAGGTAGCAGAAGAGCAAACATAGAACATGCTGATTTTCTAATCATCCTGTCTGGTAGTAGCGATGGTTCGATTCTACATGCAAAGAGGGGAAGCCTTGAGTATCCCGATACAGGAGCAACAGTTATTTACTCTGTTAATTCTCTCTTCCAAACCTCTTACATGCCCAATGTTGTAAATGGGGGAACGAATAATGATGTGATGGTTGAACTCAAAGGACCCGGCATAAATGGCAGGATAACAACCTTCATCGGTGGGATTAATAAAGATGAGTTACATTATTTGAAAGAGATAAATTCTGAATATCCACTCGGCGTTGATTCAATCTTTATAGATGCTAAAAACAGGATTATGTGTATCCCTCGGTCAACAAAAATAGAGGTGATATAGGATGGGTTATGTAGCGGTAAAAGGTGGAACAGAGGCAATAGAAAATGCAGCAAAGCTTCTCGCTTATGAGAGAATAAAAGGGACATCAACACCACTCCAAGTCGAGCAGATACAGGAACAATTATCCCTCCTTGTGGATAGGATCATGGGGGAAGGCTCTCTTTATGCGCCAAGGCTTGCTGCCCTTGCGATAAAACAATCTTTAGGAGATACTTTTGAGGCATCCTTTATACTCAGGGCATACCGGACAACAAAACCACGCATTGGTTATTCCCTGCCCCAGTCAACAGAAACGATGAGGGTTATAAGGCGCATCTCTGCAGCCTTTAAAGATATACCAGGAGGTCAGATACTGGGACCAACATCTGATTACACATTGAGGCTTCTAGATTTTGAACTTTTAGATGACTCTGAAAGTAAAAGAGAAGCTTTTTTAAAAGAGTTGTTTAAAGACATGCTTCCTACATCTCCAAATCTGCATCCTATTCCGAATTCATTCCCGAAGATTATAGAGATCCTGAGAAAAGAAAGGCTTTTAGTGGAAAGGGCTGAAAAGGACAACTCAGTGAATCAGCGAAACGGATACAATGGGATCTTTGACATTACAAGACAATCCCTCACATTCCCAGCACCAAGAAGCGCTTCATTGCAGGCAATGGCGAGGGCAGAGACAGGGGGGCTATTGCTTTTGGCCTATTCCAATATGCGCGGTTATGGAGACATCCATCCCACTATTGGAGAATTGAGGGTCGGTTTCCTGCCTGTAAGGATCAAGCATCCCTATACGGGTGAACCATACACTGTGGGTGAGATAAAGGTTACAGAGGCAGAGGTCATTGCAAGGTTTGAGAGTAAAGATGGGACAGCGAAATTTACATTAGGCTATGGTTTGTGTTTTGGGCATAACGAGACAAAAGCGATATCCATGGCTGTTCTCGACAGGGCAATGCAAGCAGAAGAACCAAAGATGGTCTCTGAAAATCAGGAATTCGTCCTTTCCCATATTGACGGGATAGAGTCTATGGGTTTCTGCAACCATTACAAACTGCCTCATTATATAACCTTCCAGTCAGACCTGGATAGGTTGAGGAAGGTACAAGAAAAGACAAAGGTTAATGCTCATCAGCCTGGGGTTAGAAATGAAACTTAAAGAGTGGATGAATACAACAGGAGATAGAGGTCAGGACATAGAGGTCAGACAAAAACATAACGACTACAACTTTGCCTTTATAGACGAGGGCACAAAAAGGGAAATAAGAAGAAAGATATTAAAGGCTGTTGCCATTCCTGGTTATCAGGTGCCCTTCGGATCGAGGGAGCTTCCCATTGCGAGGGGATGGGGAACCGGTGGTATCCAGATAACCCTCTCCATCATAGGGCCTGACGATATTTTAAAGGTAATTGACCAGGGGTGCGATGGAAGTGTCAATGCAGTAAACATAAAGAGATTCGTCACCGCCGTAACCGGGGTGAAGACAACCACAGACACCAAGGAGGCAACAATAATACAGACAAGGCATAGGATTCCTGAAGAGAGGATGACAGAAGAACAGATACTTGTGCTTCAGGTGCCCTATCCTGAAGCCTTAAGGACAGTGGAGCCTTCTGAAATGGAGACGAGACGGATGCACGGAGAGGCGGATTACAGCAGGATGTGGCTTTACCTCTATGAAGAGATTGTTAAATTCAAAGAGATAAGTATAGGTGCGAGGTATCCTGTCATGGTCAACGGCAGATATATTATGGATCCGAGCCCCATACCTCGATGGGACATCCCGAAATTGAATATGGCAGAGACCCTCTATCTCTTCGGTGCTGGAAGGGAGAAAAGGATATATGCAGTTCCACCCTACACAAAGGTTGAACCCCTTGAGTTTGAGGACTTCAAATTCAGGGTTGAGGATTTCAAGGGTGCGGTGTGTGCGAGGTGTGGTAGTGCAGATACATTCCTTGATGAGATAATCGATGACGCCACAGGCACGAGGATATATTTATGCTCAGATACCGGATATTGCGATAAGGTGATAGAAAGTAAGGGCAGGGAATTTAAGACGGAGGCGGATCAATGCCAATAATTCCGATACTTGATGTCAGAAATCTCACGAAGATATACGGAGACGGATGCCATCTATGCCTTCGGTCAACAGGTCCTGAATATGAGACGAATGTGTGTAGACACTGCGGCTCTATAGTAGCATGTAGCGATGTCTCTTTTGAGCTCTATCCTGGAGAGATTCTCGGCATCGTTGGCGAGAGCGGCTCAGGCAAAAGCACTGTTCTCAAGCTCCTTCACTTCGACTTGGATGTAACATCAGGAGAGATGTACATTCAGAAGCCAGAAGCCAGAATACAGAATTTAGATTTAAACGGGAAAAACTTATTTTTACTCAGTGCCTACCAGAAGAGGCAGATAAAAAATTTCTTTATGGGGATAGTCTATCAGAATCCTCATCTTGGCTTAAGGATGGATGTAAGTGCGGGCGGAAATATTGCAGAGCGATTGATAATGGCAAACTGGAGGAATATTGCCATGATAAGAGATCGGGCCTCTGGACTCCTTGAAAAAACAGAGATACCTGTGGAACGGATGGATGAACCGCCAAGGAACTTCAGCGGCGGTATGCAGCAAAGGGTCCAAATCGCAAAGGCACTATCCAATGACCCACTACTACTATTTCTTGACGAGGTAACTACAGGGCTTGATGTTTCTGTGCAGGCTCGGGTGCTTGACCTGATAAGGAAACTGCAGAGAGAGCTTCAACTTTCCATGATAGTAGTATCCCATGACCTTGGAGTTATAAGGCTTTTATGCCAGAGGACAGTGGTCATGAGGTATGGCAGGATTGTGGAGAAGGGGTTAACTGACCAGATACTGGAAGACCCCCAGCATCCTTATACCCAGATACTCGTAAGTTCACAGCTGTAGGAGTATGAAATTCGTGATGGCTATGATAATTTTGAAGCTAAGAAGGCAGTACTAAAAGAGTAAGACAGGAAAGAAGTGCTAGAATTAAAAATCATCAACAATGCAAGACTGCCCCATGAGATAGGCACTATGCTCAGAAACAGGAGGGATTCACACATTGCTTAAGGTGCATAATTTATCGAAGGTTTTCAATTTATATATCTTCGGAGGCAAAACAATTAAGGGATGTGATGGGGTTATATTCAATGTAGATAAAGGAGAATTCCTTGGTCTTGCAGGACCAAGCGGTGTTGGCAAAAGCACAATCCTGAAATGTATTTATCGTACATACCTCCCTACATCAGGAGATATCTGGTATGACTCCATAATGTTTGGAAAGGTAAATCTATCTACCATTTCAGATCACATGGTCATTGGTTTAAGGCATAAGGAAATCGGTTATGTATCCCAGTTTTTAAAGGTAATTCCCAGGGTATCTGCCATAGATGTGGTAGCAGAGCCGCTATTAATAAGAAATGGGACATCGGCAAAGGAGGCACGAAAGAAGGCAGGAGAGCTTCTGGAGAGGCTCAATATTCCCCAATATCTTTTTGATGCATATCCGTCAACCTTTAGTGGTGGCGAACAGCAGAGGATAAATATTGCCAGAGCGATCATATGGAAGCCAAGGTTACTGCTTCTTGACGAACCTACAGCTTCTCTTGATAAAGATTCCTCTGCCATCGTTGTGGAATTGCTGAAGGAACTCAAAAGCGAGGGGGTTTCAATGATAGGTATATTCCATGATGAAAGATTGATGGAGTCCATTACGGACAGGGTGTATAGAGTAGCTCCGGAGATTAGCGATGTTGGATAGGGATTTTGTTATAGAAGATGCTACAATCATCTTGCCTTCAGGAATAGCTGAAAGGTCCTCACTTAAAATTGAAGACGGCAAAATTTCAAAAATCAGGGAAGGAGATATAAACTCTGGCGGCATGAGAATTAAAGCTAAGGGCCGATATATTCTGCCAGGCTTTATTGACCTCCACTGCGATGCCATAGAAAAGGAGATAGAGCCGAGACCAAACAGCTACTTTCCTGTGAACATAGCCCTCTTTGAACTGGACAAAAAACTTGCATCATGCGGTGTAACGACAATATTCCATGCGCTCTCCTTTGCAGAGGGGGAGATCGGCGTCCGTTCCAATAATATGGCCGCAGCAATAATAAAGGAGATAAACCGCCTCAATGCAAAGATGTGTGTGAAAACCAAAGTCCATGCACGGTTTGAGATAACAAATGACGGGGCCATTCCGTATCTTGAAGACCTGATCAAAGATGAATGTATCAACCTCCTCTCGTTCATGGATCACACGCCAGGACAGGGGCAATTTAAGGAGGTCGCTTCCTATAAAAACTATTTCGGCACGGTCTACAAAAAAAGCGATGCAGAACTTACAAAAATTATAGAGAGGAAGTTGGCTACAAAGGAGTCTGTAAAATCGCACATAGATTATGTTGTAGCCCTGTGCAAATCCATGAACATTCCCATGGCTTCCCATGACGATGACTCCGAAGAAAAAATCCTGTGGCTCAATGAGACGGGGATCAGGATATCCGAATTCCCTGTTAACATGGAGGCTATAAGGGCAGCAAGAGACAAGGGCATATATATATGTCTCGGCGCCCCCAATGTCTTAAGGGGAAATTCTCATGCAAAAAACATAAGTGCACGAGATGCCATATCATTAGGCTATGGTGACATCCTCTGCTCTGACTACTCTCCAATGACCATCCTTCATGCAGTATTTATCCTTGCAAGACTCGGAGTTATCCCGCTTCATAGGGCTGTAAATTTAGCAAGCCTCAATCCTGCAAAGGCCGTTGGGATTTCGCAACAAACAGGTTCCATTGAAGAAGGCAAGGATGCTGATTTAATAATGGTGGACTTCCAGGATGATGTCCCGAAGGTGCTAAAGACTATTGTTTCAGGCAGGGAGGTGTTTTCCACATGTTTAAAATAGGCAGCAAAATAGACGAGGTGAGGATTGATGGTTCCCTGAAGAGACTGGCAGAGGATTTAACACACTATAAAAAAATTGGACTGAAGGCAGCTGAAATACCCGTTCACGGACTTGATGCAATCAAAAACGGAAGGCTTGATAGAGGACGGGTAAAGATGCTTAACGAAATCCTCAAAGATTTTGATTTTGCATACAGCGTTCATTCACCCAATCCCCTCAATCTAATGGATAGGGAAAACCCGGAACTCCATATTTCTGTCTTGCGGGCAACCTTAGAGTTTGCATCAGAGATAGGTTCACGGATTATTGTCTATCATCCCGGACGATATATTCCCGAAGAGACCTTCCCTGTTAATGGCAAGAGGGATATTCCCGAGGATGAGAAGAAGAGCCTCCTTGATTTCGAAGCTTTAAAAATCGCGGAGATCTCTTTAGAGTTTCCCGAAATCACCATTTGCATGGAAAACGCAAGGCCCTATCTCTTTCACTCGCCGTACTGTTATGCAGAGCGAATAGATTTGCTGAAAGAGCAAGTATTGAGGATTAACAGGGACAATGTAAAGATAAACCTCGATTTCGGCCACCTCTACATGGCATCGAGGTTTTATAATTTCGACCCTGCATCAGCAGTGAGTGAAATTAAAGATTTAATTGCCCATACCCACATCCATGACAACTTCGGCAATGCTGTTTACTATCATGAGAAACAGCAGACCCACCAGATACCCTTCGGCAAAGGCGACTCCCATATGCCTGTGGGATGGGGCGAGATACCCATAAAAGAATTACTCTCATCATTTGTTGCCTCTTACGAGGGGATGTTTATTATGGAGTTGAGAAGCAGGTATTTTGAGCATATCAGAGAGTCAAAAGAAAATCTTGAAGGACTCCTTTGGAATTTAACCAAAATTTAACCCTCCTTTCATATTCCTGTAACCTTTGAAATTTATCATGTTACCCTAAAACAGATTTAGCATTTCGAAAAAAACAAAAAACCCTCTTGGTTTAAAGGTTTCAGGTGATATAAAATATCACCCAAAAGGTGAAATAAAAACCAGGAGGGTTAAGGATATGATACAAAAAACGATATTTCCATTCAAGTTAGAGAGCACAAAAAACAATCTAACTGCTCGAGGTGGTTTAGCATTGATGGCAGAATTCAATCATGGGATTGGATTAAGAGAACTGGTAGACAGATATTTACCCAAACCTGGTAGCAATCGTGGGTTTGAGCCTTCGGTATTTGTTGAGACACTAATTTTAATGTTACAGGGCGGAGGCAGAAGCCTTGAGGATGTAAGGGAATTAAAATATGAAGAAGGGTTGATGAAACTGATAGACAACGAGAAGATACCAGAGCCTGATAGCATAGGGGATTGGTGTCGGAGGATGGGGAATTTACAGACAGGGCAAAAGGGATTAAAGGGATTAGGAGAGGTAAGAGATAAACTCAATCACAGAATCATGAAGAGGGATAAGACATCCGTATACACATTGGATGCAGATGCAACA
>Ga0081479_121449_pt1 | contig 13909 bp, 11 predicted proteins | sample MamHotmetagenome_FD_70984 | JGI IMG/M metagenome (GOLD analysis project Ga0081479, IMG submission 70984) | Hot spring cone microbial streamer communities from Mammoth Hot Spring (Liberty Cap Streamers), Yellowstone National Park, USA - T=72 v2... | ecosystem: Environmental > Aquatic > Thermal... | reverse complement strand
TCTTGGTTTGTCAAGTTCGTTTTTGTGGCTGGAATTCGCCAATATGATGAGCGCAGAGACCCACAAAAGCATGGTTGACAAACCAATATGCTCAATTACAAGGACTTTTCAGACAAGCTCTGAGAGTTTCATCAAACAGGAGGCCGATGCAATTTTCGTGTAGCCAATACAACCCAAATCCTATTTCGACAGAAGCCAGATGATCAAACCTCAAACAGGTGGATAACAAAGGCGTGCTGTCAATGAATGGGGGACAGCAGATGGCAGACCGCTGTAGGACGGGCTTTCCAGCCTGTCGGGGAGGTAAACCGTCAACGAATGGGGAACGAATTAACGAATGGACGGCAGACCGTTGTAGGATGGGCTTTCCAACCCGTCAGGGAGGAGGGCAGACCGTCAACGAATGGGGGAACGAATCAACGAATCAGACCGCGGACCGCGGATGGCAGTAGCGCAGGCTTTTCAGCCTGTCAGGGAGGGCAGACCGCAACGAATGGGGAACGAATCAACGAATGGACGGCAGATCGTTGCAGGATGGGCTTTCTAACCCGTCAGGGGGGAGGGCAGACCGTCAACGAATGGGGGAACGAATCAACGAATGGACGCAGACCGTTGTAAGATGGGCTTTCCAACCCGTCAGGGAGGAGGGCAGACCGTCAACGAATGGGGGAACGAATCAACGAATCAGACCGCGGACCGCGGATGGCAGTAGCGCAGGCTTTTCAGCCTGCCAGGGAGGGCAGACCGCAACGAATGGGGAACGAATCAACGAATCAGACCGCGGACCGCGGACGGCAGTAGCGCAGACTTTCCGGCCTGTCGGGGGGAACCGTCAACGAATGGGGGAACGAATCAACGAATCAGATCGCGGACCGCGGACGGCAGTAGCGCAGGCTTTTCAGCCTGCCAGGGAGGGCAGACCGCAACGAATGGGGAACGAATCAACGAATGGACGGCAGAGCGTTGCAGGATGGGCTTTCCAGCCCGTCAGGGAGGAGGGCAGACCGTCAACGAATGGGGAAACGAATCAACGAATGGACGGCAGACCGTGGTAGGACGGGCTTTCCAGCCCGTCAGAAGACTGCCATTGAATTGAACAAGGGGCGAGGAAAAACTTTGTGCCTTTGCCTCCTGGTGGTTTATTCTTTTCTCATCACTCACGATAGGCTGCGGATGGCAAGGCAGAGCCGAACAATAGTTGGCGAGGGCTTCTGCATCTGACGGCAATATGCGGTTTGTTGAGGGTTATGGGCTGTGCTCTTCCCGACTGACATCGGCGACTTTTGCCTGACACAGGGCGATCAGGTCTTGCGGCGCAAGGCGAATGTTCAGGCCGCGCTGTCCCCCGGAGATGTGGATGGATTCCCAATCCAGTGCACGACGATCCACAATCACCAGAAAGCCCTTGTTCAAGAGCGCCAGCGGAGAGATGCCGCCTGCCTGGAGTTGAGTGATCGCCTCGGCCTCCCGTTCACTGGGCAGGTGTACTTTCTTCTCACCCAGGAATGCCGCCACCGCTTTCAAATCCACCTCCCGATCGCCAGGAACGACAACCAGCACAACCCTGGAAGAAGCACGCTGAACAACGATGGTTTTGAAAACCTGCGAGGGCGGCACGCCCAGGAGCGCTGCGGTTTCCCTGGCGCCAAGTTTTTCGGCAGGCAATTCAAAAACCGTATGGGAAATTTTGCGGTTTTCCAGCAAGCGAACCACGTTGTTCTTGACCATGGACGCCCTCCCAAATCTTTTGGATTCTCATAGTATAATCCAGTCGCCATGAAACTTTCCGTCATCATTCCTGTCTATAACGAAGTTGCCAGCATTGAGGAAATCGTGCGTCGGGTTCAGGCGACCGGTCGCGCCTCGGAGATCGTCGTGGTAGATGATGGCTCGACCGATGGCACCCGTGAGGTGCTGGCGCGCCTGGATGGTCAGGGGAACGTGCGCGTTCTGTTCCATGAGAAGAACCGCGGCAAGGGCGCGGCCATCCGTACCGGCCTGCAGGCAGCCCAGGGGGATGTACTCTTGATTCAGGATGCTGACCTGGAATACGATCCGCGCGATTATCCGCTCCTTTTGCGCCCCATCGAAGAGGGGATCGCAGATGTCGTATATGGCTCCCGTTTTCTGGGAGGCCCGCGCCGTGTGGTGATGTTCTGGCACATGGTGGCAAATAAGTTGCTCACCATGTTGACGAACATCCTTTATGATACGATTCTCAGCGATATGGAGACCGGCTATAAAGTCTTTCGGCGTGAGGTGATTCGGGATATGCCTTTGCGGGCAAACCGCTTTGATTTTGAGCCCGAGTTCACCGCCAAAGTGCTCAAGCGCCATTATCGTATCTTTGAGGTGCCTATCTCGTTCAATCCTCGCGATTATTCTCAGGGAAAAAAGATAAAACTTCGAGATGCCTTTGAGGCAGTCTGGACTTTGCTTAAATATCGTTTTGTAGATTGAGGAACCTGTTATGTCAGACTTTGAAATCGAACAAACGCAACCTTCTTCGGTAGAGGAGACTCAACCCGCTCCATCCCAACGGAAGCGTGGCCGCGGCCTTTGGGTGCTGCTCCCGATAGGGGTGATCATACTGGCTTTGCTGGCTGGTGGTTGGGCCGGCTATCAGAGCGCTTTAGGAGCGCGCCAAACGGCCCGCCAGAACATGGTCATGCAGGGGCTTTTGGAACAGTTCCAGCTTGCGCTGGTGGATATTCAGTTCAAGCGTTACGAGATCGCTCGCCAACGCCTGGAATATATCCTGGGAGTAGATCCCAATTTTCCGATGGCGCAGCAAAAGTTAGCCGAGGTGCTGGTGCAGATGAGCATCCCCACGGCCACCCCCTCGCCGACGGTGACCCCGACGGTGGATTTGAGCCAGGTCAACGAGCTGCTGCAACGCGCCCAGGGCTATATTGCGGCGCAGGATTGGCTGAATGCCCTGGCAACCCTGGATACGCTGCGCAAGCGCGATCCCACCTTTCATTCTGTGGAAGTGGATGGGATGTATTACCTGGCGCTCCTGAGCCAGGGGAAGGAATATATCCGCCAGGGAAACCTGGAAACCGGCATTTACTATCTCACCCTGGCAGAGCGCTTCGGCCCGCTGGATCGGGATGCGAATGCCTTACGGGAGGGTGCGCGCCTGTATATCACCGCCGCCTCTTTCTGGGAGATTGACTGGGGACAGGCCTATACGCTTTTTGGTCAGTTAGCCAGTGGTTTTCCCGGCCTGAGCGATGGCACGATGACCACCACCCAGCGATTCTATATCGCCGCCATGCGTTATGGGGATGTCCTTTTCGGCAAGGGACAGTACTGCGATGCCTGGTCAGCCTATCAGGCCGCCATGCAATATGGTCAACTGGAAAAGCAATCGAAGAAGAACGCCGACGAGGCCTACCTCGCCTGCTATCCTCCGACTCCCACCCCGCTGATTCCTGTGGGCACCCCCACGCCTACCCCTTGACCCCGTTGCGGCGAAAGTAACGATTCAGCAACACAACAGTTTTGATGCAAGACTGAACAGTTACCGGCGAAAAACCTTTCACCTTCGCGAAAAACTTTTCCGTCATGCCCTTTCCTCTGCTGGCCTTTTTCTACTGGCTGCATATGCTGGCGACGGTCGTGCTGGTGGGAAGCCTGAGCGCGTTGAGCTGGCTGCTCCTGCCGGCCATGCGCCGTTCGCTTTCTGAGCGCGATCAGGTTTCCCTGATGGATGCCCTCCAGCGTCGGCTGGAGCCGCTGGTCTGGTTTTGTCTGGGATTGCTGATCGTGACCGGGCTGTTCCAGATGTCCACGGGGCAGGAGAATCACGGCTTTCTGGCGACTGGCACGCGCTGGTCGCTTGCGCTTTTCGTAAAGCACTTGATGGTCGTACTGATCCTGGTGGTCAGCGCGGTGCAGACGTGGGAGGTAATGCCGGCGATTCGGCGTGCGCTTCTTCGCCCGGAGCGTCTGAACGAGGAGCAATGGCAGGCCCTGGCGCGCCGTCAACGACGATTGCTCTCTCTGAATATGCTCCTTTCCTTGCTTGTGCTGGCCGCCACCGCTGTCGCTCGCGTGAGTTGACCTTGTGGCGGCAAAAAACCTTTTGCCTTTGAGAAAAACCTTTCGCCTTCGCGAGACCTTTCGCCGTATAAAAAAACCTCTTGCCATTCAGGAGTCCTCTATGCCCTTCCAGTTGCTAAGAGAAGCCCATATTGCGGAAATCAATGCCACGGTGCGCGAGTACCGTCACGAGAAAAGCGGTGCACGTCTGCTTTCTGTGCAGGCGCCGGATGAGAACAAAGTATTTGGCATTACGTTCCGCACGCCGCCCTCCTCCTCGAATGGGATTGCTCATATCATGGAGCATTCCGTCCTTTGTGGTTCGCGGAAGTATCCGGTTAAGGAACCATTCATCGAACTGGCCAAAAGCTCCCTGAACACCTTCCTGAATGCCATGACCTTTCCCGATAAAACCTGCTATCCCGTGGCCAGCACCAACGAACAGGACCTGTATAACCTGATAGATGTTTACCTGGATGCTGTGTTCTACCCCTTGATTCCGGAGCGTACCTTGCAGCAGGAAGGCTGGCACTATGAACTGGATTCGCCAGAGGCCCCGCTGCGTTATAAGGGCGTTGTGTACAACGAGATGAAGGGGAATTATTCCTCCCCTGATTTGCTGATCGAATACGAGTATAGCCAGCGTTCTCTGTTCCCAGACACCCCTTATGGTCTGGATTCAGGGGGCGATCCGGAAGTGATCCCCACCCTGACTTACGAAGAATTTAAGGCCTTCCATGAAAAGTACTATCACCCCTCGAATGCCTTTATCTGGTTCTATGGCGATGATCCAGAAGAAAAGCGCCTGGCCTATCTGGATGCCTGGCTGAATTCCTTTGAGGCGCGCCCGATGAATGTGGAGATCCCGCTCCAACCTCGCTGGGACGCGTCGCGTCGCTTTGCCTATTCTTACGATTCCGGTGACAATCCCCAGGCAAAGGCTTATATCACGCTGAACTGGTTACTTCCAGAAGTCGGGCATGCGGATACGCTTGGTTTCACCATCCTGGCGCATATCCTGGCCGGCACCCCCGCTTCCCCCCTCTACAAGGCGCTCATGGATTCCGGGCTGGGAGAGGAAGTGATCGGGGTCGGATTGGAAAGCGGTTTGCGAGAGATGTTCTACTCGATTGGCATGAAAGGGGTGCTGCCCGAAAATCTGGATCGGGTGGAGTCACTGATCCTGGATACCCTGCGCCATCTTGCGGAGGAAGGCATTGATACGGAGACGATTGCCGCCTCCATGAATACCATCGAGTTCATGTTGCGCGAACAGAACACTGGCCGCTTCCCGCGCGGTCTGTTCTTGATGCTCGGCGCACTGACTTTCTGGCTGTATGGTAAAGACCCCTTCGAGGCCCTGGCCTTTGAAGCACCGTTGAACCGCATCAAACAGCGTCTGGCGCAGGGTGAAAAGTATTTTGAGCAATTGCTACGCGATCATTTCCTGGCAAATTCCCATCGCGCCACCGTCCACCTGCTCCCCGATCCCGAAGAGGGGCGGCGCCGCGAAGCACGGGAAGCGGAGCGCCTGGCGCAGATCAAGGCCTCCATGAGCGAGGAGCAGCTCCAGAAGGTCATCGAAACCGTCCAGGAACTCAAACGCTATCAGGAAACCCCCGATAGCCCCGAGGCCCTGGCGACCATTCCAACCCTGAAGCTCAGCGATCTCGATCCGAAGATCAAGACCATTCCCACAGAGCATCTCGATCTGGATGGGGTGCGCTTGCTCACCCATCCTTTGCCCACCCATGACATTGTCTATTTTGATCTCGGCTTTGATCTGAGCGCAGTTCCGCAGTCTCTGCTGCCCTACCTCGGGTTCTTCGGACGGCTTTTGCTGGAGATGGGCACGGAGAAGCGGGATTATGTCCAGTTGATCCAGCGCATCGGGCAGCGCACAGGGGGCATTCGCACCGTGCTCCTCACCGATACACAGCGCGGCAAGGGACAACCTGTTTTGTGGTTTTTCCTGCGCGGCAAGGCGATCTTCCCCCAAACTGCCGACCTGCTCGACCTGCTGCAGGAAATTCTGCTCACGGTACGCCTGGATCAGCCGGAGCGATTCTTGCAGATTGTGCTGGAAGAGAAGGCCGGCCTGGAAGCGGGTTTGATCCCCGGCGGTTCCGGTTTCGTCGCCCGAAGGCTGAAGGCGCGCCACGCGCAGGCGGATTGGGTCTCTGAACAGGCTGGCGGGGTGGAACAGCTCTTTTTCCTGCGTCGCTTGCTGGAAAGAGCAAAAACCGATTGGCCGGCCATTCTGGAAGACCTGGAAACCCTGCGCCGCAGCCTGGTGCGTCGTTCCGGGATGATTTTGAACCTGACGGTGAATGGGGAACGGAGCGAAGCGCTGCGCCCCTTGCTGCGCGCCTTCGTCGAACAGATGCCTGAGCGGAGCCTCTCCCCTGTCCCCTATGCGCCTGCGCCTTCGGAGGGGAACGAGGCGCTGCTGGCCCCGACGCAGGTCAACTACGTGGGGAAGGCGGCCAATCTCTACCGCCTCGGCTACCGCTACCACGGCTCGATCCATGTGATCAACAACTACCTGGGCACGACCTATCTCTGGGAGAAGATCCGCGTCCAGGGCGGCGCTTATGGCGGCTTCTCGACCTTCGATCCGAATACCGGCTTTTGGGCATATCTTTCCTATCGCGATCCCAATCTGCTGGAGACGTTGAAGAATTACGATGCCACTTCTCGCTTCCTGCAAGAGCTGGAATTGCCCGAAGAGGAGCGCGTGCGGGCGATCATCGGCACGATTGGCGACATGGATGCCTATCTGCTGCCCGATGCCAAAGGCTGGACGGCGCTGGTGCGCTATTTGAGCGGCATTACCGATGAGGAGCGTCAGCGCGTGCGCGATGAGATTTTCTCCACCACCCAGGCGCACTTCCGTCAGTTCGCCGAGGTGCTCGAGCAGGTGGCGCGCGCGGGCGAGATCGTGGCTTTGAGCGCTCCGGAAACCATCGAAAAGATCCATCGCCAGCAGGAGCTGTTCCAGCGTCTGATTCGGGTTCTGTAGCCCGGCGGCCAGTGGAAGAAGATGAGCGAGTCAAAACCCTTCAAGCTCCATGCGCCTTTCAAACCCACCGGCGACCAGCCGGAGGCGATTGCGAAGCTGGTCGAGGGGGTGCGACGTGGCCTGCGTCATCAGGTGTTGCTCGGCGCCACGGGCACCGGTAAAACCTTTACCATCGCTTCGGTGATCGAACAGCTCCAGATGCCGGCTCTGGTGATGGCGCATAACAAGACCCTGGCCGCCCAGCTTTACGCAGAATTCAAAGAATTCTTCCCGGAAAATGCAGTAGAGTATTTCATTTCTTACTACGATTATTATCAACCCGAGGCTTATGTGCCTCAACACGATCTCTACATTGAGAAGGAAACCGAGATCAACGAGGAGATTGAGCGTTTGCGCCTGGCGGCAACGACTGCCCTGATGTCGCGCCGCGATGTGATCATTGTGGCTTCGGTTTCCTGCATTTATGGCGTTGGGAATCCCGAAGAGTACAATATGGGCGTGGTACACCTCAAGGTGGGGGAGATTTATCGGCGGAATGCGCTTTTGCGCCGCCTGGTGGAAAGTCAGTATCAGCGGAACGAGCTGGAACTTCGCCCGGGTACTTTCCGCGTGCGCGGCGATACGCTGGAGGTGGCGCCGGCCTATCTGGAACGTCGCGCCTATCGTATCTCTTTCTTCGGCGACGAGGTGGAGCGTATCCTTGAGTTCGACCCGTTGACAGGTCAACGACTGGCGGAGCTGGAGGCGCTGGATATTTATCCGGCCAGGCATTATCTGACCCAGGAAGAGAAACTACGCGCTGCCCTGGCGGATATGGAAGCCGAACTGCAGGAGCGCGTTGCCTGGTTTAAGGCGCAGGGGAAGCTCCTGGAGGCCCAGCGACTGGAGCAACGCACTCGCTACGATATGGAGATGCTGCGCGAGGTGGGCTATTGTTCCGGCATCGAAAATTATTCCCGCCACCTCGACCGCCGCGCGCCCGGCACCCATCCCTGGACGCTGATGGATTTCCTGCCCAAAGAGTACCTGCTGGTGATTGACGAGTCGCACATGACCATTCCCCAGATCCGTGGCATGTACAACGGGGATCGCCAGCGCAAGCAGGTGCTGGTGGATTATGGCTTTCGCCTGCCCTCGGCGCTCGATAATCGCCCGCTGACGTTCGAGGAGTTCGAGGGGTATATGGGCTACACGATCTACACCTCGGCAACGCCCGGCCCCTACGAGATGGAGAAGGCAGAGCAGGTGGTGGAGCAGATCATCCGTCCGACCGGCCTGGTGGACCCCGAAGTGGAGGTGCGGCCGACGCGCGGGCAGATCGAGGACCTGGCCGGCGAGATTCGCAAGCGCGTCGAGCGCGGCGAGCGCACGCTGGTCACCACCCTGACCAAGCGGATGGCGGAGGACCTTTCGGATTACCTGATGGAGCTTGGGATCAAGGTGCATTACCTGCATTCGGAGATTGAGACGATTGATCGCGTGAGCATTCTACGCGATCTGCGCCTGGGGGTGTTCGATGTGGTGGTGGGGGTGAATCTGCTGCGCGAGGGGTTGGATTTGCCGGAGGTCTCGCTGGTGGCGATCCTGGACGCGGATAAGGAGGGATTCCTGCGCTCGGAGACTGCGCTGATCCAGACGATTGGGCGGGCAGCGCGCAATGTCAATGGCAAGGTGATCATGTATGCCGATACGGTCACCCGCTCTATGCAGCGGGCGATAGACGAGACGAATCGGCGCCGGGCGAAGCAGCTTCGCTACAATCAGGAGCATGGGATCGTGCCGGTGAGCGTGGTGAAGGCGATCCGCGATCTGACGGATCGCATCTCGCCGCAGGCCCGTGAGCGAAGTCTGGCGGCGGTGGCCGAGCGTCGCGCCGAGTATCGCACGCGTCGCGAGCAGGCCGGCTCACGCGCCGAGCTGGAGCAATTGATCCGTGAACTGGAGCGGGAGATGAAAGAGGCGGCGCGCAATCTTGAATTTGAGAAAGCGGCTGCGCTGCGGGATGAGCTGTTTGAACTCAAGGCCTTGCTGGCCGATTCGGAGTCGCTCAAGCCCTGGGAGCGTCTCCATCTTCTGGCGGGGGAGGAGGGGTGAGCCAGGAGCGGATGAGCTGTTCGGCCTGGTCGAGCGCGTCGGGGGCGCCGGCTTCGATCCAGTGAATGCGCGGATCGTTTTCCTTGAACCAGTTTGCCTGATGGCGCACATAGCGGCGGGTGGCGCGCTTCATCTGGGCTTTGGCCTCTTCCAGGCTGAGCCTGCCCTGAAGGACGGCAATACATTCCCGATAGCCAATGGCGGAAAGGGCCGGCAGGTCGGGGGAATATCCCTGTTGTAGCAGGCGGCGGGTCTCTTCCAGCAGGCCGGCCTGAAACATGTTCTCGATGCGGGCGTCAATCCGGGCATAGAGTTCGGGGCGTGGGCGGCGCAGGCCGATCAGCAGCAGATTGTAGGGGGATTCGCGTTGCGTTCTCTGTTCGGAGAAGCGGCGGCCGGTGAGCAGGATCACTTCCAGGGCGCGAATCGTGCGGCGCAGGTTGCGCGGGTCAATGCGGCTGGCGGCGAGGGGGTCTATGCGCTGTAGCTTCTGGTGTAGCCAGTAAGTGCCCTGTGGTTCGCCGTGTGCTCTGGCCAGATCTTCCAGAATCTGGCGCAATCGCGCCTCGCCCTCCACCCGCGGCGGATCCCAGCCTTCGATGACGGCGCGCAGGTATTGACCGGTACCGCCGACCAGGAAAGGCAGGCGGCCGCGCCGATATACGGCTTCGATGGCGGCTCGCGCTTCCTGCTGGAAGCGTCCCAGGCTCCAGGTTTCATCGGGGTTGGCCACGTCAATCAGGTGATGGGGCACGCGGGCACGCTCCTGAGGGGTGGGTTTGGCGGTGCCAATATCCATGCCGCAGTAGAAGAGCCGCGAATCGGCGGAGATGATCTCGCCGTTCAGGCGCTCTGCCAGAGAGAGGGCGAACTCGCTCTTCCCTACGGCGGTTGGGCCAAGGATGACGATCAGGGGAATGTGGGAGGGAGAGGCGGGGCGCATAGGATCAGAGAAGGTCCAGCGGGCTGCGCACGGCCAGGCCACCGCGTTCCAGGACGTGGATGTAGATCATGGTGGTGCGGACGTCTTTATGCCCGAGGAGTTCCTGGACGGTGCGGATATCATAGCCGGCCTGGAGCAGATGGGTTGCAAAGGAGTGGCGCAGGGTATGGCAGGTAACGCGCTTTTGGAAGCCGGCCTTTTGGGCTGCCTGGCGAACGGCGCGCTGCAGGGCCGAGGGGTCTATGTGATGGCGGAGTTTCCTGCCGCTGCGTGGGTCTATGGCGAGGCGGGAGGCCGGGAAGAGATATTGCCAGCCCGGTTCCCGCGAGGCGTTGGGGAATTTTATGGCCAGCGCATCGGGCAGATAGACTTCCCCGTAGCCGGCGGCCAGGTCTTCCGTGTGGAGCAGGCGGACACGTTCGATTTGAAGGCGCAGGGCGGGGATGATCGTTTCGGGGAGGGGGACGATGCGATCCTTTTCGCCTTTGTCATCCCGAACGGTGATTGCTTTGGATTCAAAATCCACATCCTGGATGCGCAGGCGGACGCATTCCATCAGGCGCAGGCCGGAGCCATAGAGCAACTGGGCCATGAGTTTGAAAGTGCCGCTGAGATGCTCCAGCAGGGTGAGGACTTCCTGGCGGGTGAGGACAGAGGGCAGGCGTTGTGGGCGTTTGGCGGTGGAAAGGAGGACGGGTTCGATCTCTTTGTGAAGGACCTCGCGGTACAAGAAAAGGACAGCACTCAGGGCCTGGTTTTGGGTGGAGGCGGAGACGTTTCTTTCCTGGGCCAGGTGAGCGAGGAAGGCGCGGATCTCTGGGGCACCCATCTCAGCCGGATGGCGTTTATTGTGGAACAGGATGAAACGCCGCACCCAATCCACATAGGCCTGCTCGGTGCGGTAAGAATAATGTTTGAGGCGCAATTCTTCGCGCAGCTGGTCGAGAAGTTTCTTTTCCATATTGACATTCTCGGAAAGTTGGTGTATAAGTCAGTCAAGTATCTGCGGTTTAGATGGTGAGTTGCAGGGATTATAACGCGTTTTTGACATTTGCAAGCCGTAGGTAGTTATAAGGCAGGTTGCAGTTAAAACCACAGTTAGCGCTGTTGTTGTGGCTGGGCAGCGCTCCCCCGTCGGGGCGTGGGATGCGGGTGGTCGGGGGTAGCCCGCGTGGCAGGGGTGGGCCGGGCGGGTTGCTGTCGGCCAGGTGGTCACTTGGTCGTGGTGGAACGGCCTCAAGGTTTGGAGGATAAGGGGCCGTGCAGACGCTTGTAGGCGGGCATCTGGCTTTCGAGGTGGTGTTGAGTGGTGCGGATGTCGGCGTGGCCCATGAGTTTCTGGATATCGTCGAGCTGGTAGCCAGCTTCTTTGAGCCGATGGGCGAAGGCGGCGCGCAGGGTGTGGGCGGTGGCGCGTTTGGTGATGCCTGCCGCCTGGACGGCGGCGGTGATGGCCCGTTGGATGCCACTAGGGTGCAGGTGATGCCGCTTGACGGCGAGAGTGCGGGGGTCCACGGAGAGGTCACGGGAGGGGAAGACGTATTGCCATCCCCAGGAGGTATCTGCTCCAGGGTATTTGCGAGCCAGAGCGAGGGGCATGGAGACCGGGACATCGGGGTGAGCGTCGTAGAGGCGGCGCACCCACTCGAGGTGAGTGTGGAGGCGTTGGAGAAACTGCTGGTCGTCGGGCAAGAAGGTCACCCGGTCGCGGTTGGACTTGGTGTCGTGGATGGTGATGAGCGAATTCTCAAAGTCCAGGTCCTGGATGCGCAGGCGCAGGGCTTCGAGGAGGCGCAGGCCGCTGCCGTAGAGGAGGCAAGCGACGAGGTAAGGTGCGCCGTCCAGTTGGGCGAGGATGCGCAGGCATTCGTCATGGCTGAGGTAGGGTTGGACGTAGGTGCTTTTCTTAGCGCGGAGGGCGTGCAAATCACCGAGGGGGATTGCCAAGGACTTCCTGGTAGAGGAACAAAAGGGCGGAGAAGGCCTAGTTCTGAGTGGAGGCAGAGACCTGCTCATGTACGGCGAGATGGGTGAGGAAGGCTTCGACCTCTGGCGCGCCCATGGTGGCGGGGTGGCGCAGTTTATGGAAACGGACGAAGCGTTCGTACCAGTGGAGATAAGCCTTTTCGGTGCGGTAGGAGTACCCGCGCAGGCGGATGGCCTCGCCGAGGCGGTCGGCGAGTTTCTTCTCTGGCATTGTCGCCTCCTCTTGACAGCGTTTTTTTCTGTGGTGTAATTAAGTTAGATGAGAGTTCGAAATCCACTGTGTGGCTTCTAGTAGTCTGTCATGCGTAAAAGTGTGTAATCGCACTGCACGAAATACCCCATATGTGGGTGAAAAGGCTCTTAAAGGCTTTTGGTTCCCACTAATGGGGTAGTTTTCAAAGTGGCGTGATTTCAATTTCATCTGTGACAGACCGCTAGTATAGCATAAAATAGAGAGTCACGCAAGATAAGATAGAGAGTCAAGATAATCGCAAGTTGGGCAGACTTATTGGAAGGCCGGCTACTGCACGAGGACGGTTGGATGGTTGATGAATCTGCTTACGATAGCACAACAAATGTGAGGTGAGTTTGATGCGCGCTTGTATACCCCTCTTCCTATTGACTATTGTCGTTCTACTAGCTGCATGTGCATTCCCTACACTTCCAGAAACACCATCACTGACCACAACAGCCTTTAGAACCCTTCCACCGATTCTTTACCCAACTTCCTACCCGCTGTAACAACAATACCCTCACCGACGACTTGGTACACGCCGTCACCACTCCCTCCCTTGCCTGTTTTTGCTACACCCGATTCCGTGCACATGCAACGCTGGAAAGAATATCAGGAGGCGCTAGCTAGAGTCCTTAAGCGGTCAACCCCTCCCGGAAGAAAAGTCCTCTGTGAATGGATTATTCTGGGAACTTCGAAGGATGCTATCTATGTATGGGCACTGTGTGCCGAGCAGGAACGAAACGACTTTTATCCAGGCGTAAGTACGCCTGCAGCCATCTATGTTGATTCGACAGGAGGGGTTGTGAGGGTAATAGCGCCTGAATTAGAAAGAATTCCTATCCGCGATATATTCCCCGAGAATGTTGCGGAAATCATTTTCGATGCATATGGTGGGCCGGGTGCGCCAGGATGGTTAGATGGTGGTTTCGAGCAGTTGAAAGCCCACCTGATCTACCGTTTCGATCACCCTGACGTCCCTCCGCTTGTCGTTCTTTCGGCTATCCCCGCTCCATGAAAGGAGACAACTCATGAAACGGCAAAAGGAAATTGCTCTGTTCATTTTGATTGGTTTGCTTTCATTTGCCTTGTCCGCTCAAAGCATTGCCCACAGCAAGCCAAAGAGCATCTCTCTTGGTGAGATAACCGCCACGCCTACCTTACGATCTTTTTCTCCGTTCGAGACCGAGAGTCCAGATGTCAGAGCCATTATCGCTTTGACCCAGGCTTACTTCGAGGCACGTTATCGGGGTCTCAGTACTCTTCGCCTCGAAGGGTTTGAAACATTCTTGGCCAGTTCCTCGGAAGCTGCCAGGTTCTGGAAAAGCGAATCCGCCAAGCTGTCGGTAGACCTCAAACATGCTGAATTGAACCAGTTGCGTTATGTGAAGTATGAATTTTCCCTAGTGGTCTGTCATGTATAGACATGGGGAATTTTTTGCACGCCAACGAGAGGATAGGGTAAACTCAAAGGGAGGAGGATATGCCTATGAAACCCAAGTATGTTGTCCACTTGAGTGATGAGCAAAGGCGGTATCTTGAGAAATTGATTTCGTCTGGCAGTTGCTCGGCACAGCAAATCAAA
>Ga0081479_111418_pt1 | contig 13920 bp, 9 predicted proteins | sample MamHotmetagenome_FD_70984 | JGI IMG/M metagenome (GOLD analysis project Ga0081479, IMG submission 70984) | Hot spring cone microbial streamer communities from Mammoth Hot Spring (Liberty Cap Streamers), Yellowstone National Park, USA - T=72 v2... | ecosystem: Environmental > Aquatic > Thermal... | reverse complement strand
AAATTCGATCTTCTTTTTCAAGGTCCTTTTTTATAATATAAATATATTGGTAGGTTGTATTTTCTATTAAAGGTAAAGATATAAGAACAAGTAAAAAAGAAAGAATAGAAAATATAATAAATAATAATAAAATAGAGTATCTCTGAATTTCTCTAAAAAATACCCTTATAAAATTCATCTTTCCAAAACAAAATATATATTTTTAATATTTGAACTGTTTAATATTTTATATAAAACAGATTCTTCTATCAAATATCCTTTATATTCACTTGGAAGTTGGATTTTGTACTTATCAAGCCTGCTTTTTATGAAGATAAGTTGAGGTCTGCCTTTTTTCCAGTATAAAGCACCTACAGCGTTTTTAAATTTTTTAATCAAATCTTCATCAAACACTATAGCTGGTTTATTATAGTTTATCTCTTCAGAATCTTTTCCTATTATCATAAAATCTGAATTTTCACAGTTTGTTATTCGAAGATATTTTGAATAGTTTAGTATTTTGTTTACATCGTAGTTTATAACACAAACATTTACAGGTTGTTCATCAGCCATATCTATAAGAATTTTTTCAATAAGCCTAACTTCAATACAATCTGGATTTGGCTGTGAGAATGCTGGAATTACAAGAACTAATAAAAACAACAAAACTCTTAAAAGTTTCATGTCAAAATACCTTTTCTATAGTAACTAAAATTTTTCTATCATATGCGTTAAACACACTTGATGGAAGCATAGATGGTAATGGTGAAAAAACAGACTTCGGAGAACTGTTTAACAAGTTTTCTCCTTTTAGTTTTATGTTTAGATTTGGAGAATGATGACAAATTATACCAGCGTTTAAGTTGTAGCTTTGGCTTACTTTGCTGCCATCAGATACAGTAAAGCCTTCTCTGTATATTAACTCTCCAAAAAGGTCAAACTTTTCTACGGATTGTAAATATCTAACATACCATCCAAATGTTGGACTTAATTTGATTGAGTTAAAATTAATAAAATTTTTGTAAGCAGAAAAGTTAAATTTTTTATTTGCGTCTACCCGGCGCTCATAATCAAAAACAAACAGATTAGATTTTAGTGATTTATCTAAGTTATAGGTTCCAAGCAGTCCAAGACCAATAAGCTTTTCTATTATCGCATATCCGTAAATTAATTGAAATTTATTCTTATTTTTCTCATAGTTTAATTCTAAACTACCACCTTTTAAATCTTCTGATTTTAAATTTTTTGTGTCTTGACTGTTTTCAATTTCGTAAAAAGAAGGGGGAATATAGGTTTTTGTTAAAAATCCTTTGATATAAAGGTTGTTGTTTATATAAGATATAAAACCTAATCTGGAGATAAACTTATTAAGCTCTTCTAATCCACCATCTCTATCATAATGGTCATATTTTAAACTTATAAATAAAAGATTCTTTTCATTTATATTAAATTGGTTTTCTACGAAAATAGTGTATAAGTTTTGATTTTTGAACTTGTATTTATCTCTTAAAGCTGAAGGATAAACATCTGATATATCATTTTTCTTAAACTTTGCAGAGCTTCCTACGAGTAATACATTTCCATTTGTTTTAAACTCTTTTGATATATAAAATGTATATTTTTTAAGATTTCTGTTTTCATAGTAAGTTGGAAATCCTAAGGCTGGTAAATACAAGCCGTTGTTTTCAAACTCTCCTTTTCTTCTGTTTTCATCGTAGGCAAAATTTAGTTTTAATGATTTATCATCAAGTAAATACTGAGTTATTGATATATAAGCATCTTCCGAGCTTGCTTTAGAAAAATCTGGAGTTCTATCTACTGCAAGCCCCATATAAGCATCTCTTTTTACACGAGAAAAACCTATATCTATAGATGTATCATAGTAGTTAAATTGAAAAAATACATGCTGTCTAAAATTATCTCTATCCAATGGAGTGTTATTTAAATATTGAGTTTTAAAATTATCATATCCTTGATATACACTTACTAAATAAGAAAAATTTTCTTTTGGTTTTCTTGCATCTGTAAAGCTAAATCCATAATCTTTTGTTGTTGATACAAATGTTTTAAATACGGAGGCATTTTCTCTGTCGGGCTGTTTTGTGTATAGTTTAATTATTATTATTGACGGTTCATTTCCAATTCTAACAGCACCTGCTCCCATATAAATCTCTATGTGATCTATATTATCTAATGGATAGTTGTCATAAATAAGGAACGGATTATCTGTATGTAATGAGCTTACTTCATGGTCGTTTATAAACAATCTGTATAAAGTTGTAATTTCAGTTCCTCCGGCTGGCCTTAATTGGTAAACTCCAAAGTTATTTTGTACAAATGTGTGTAGCTTTAATGATTTAAGTATATCCGAAAGTTTGTTAGCCTGCATCATTTCAATTTCTTTTCTTGTAATAAGGATATAATGACCAAGGCTTTCAACTCTTGTTTTATTGGTTAAGTCCATAGACTCTTCATATGTAGATAATAATGTTGATATATTTTCTTGTCCGAAGGCGGTAAAAGAGTTTAAAGCTAACAAAGAAGTTATTATTAATCTTTTATTTTTGTTTATAATCACGGCTTATCCTATTAGTATTTTTTCTTAATTTGCTAAATATTTTAGCATATTCGTTTTTGAGGTTGTTTCAAGAAAATTTTGATAAAGATATTATCTTACCTGTCATTCTGCAGCCGGCGAAGAATCTCCGTCTTTTTACCTCTCACTTACTCACTTTCTTTAAAAGACGAGATCCTTCGGACTAAAGTCTTCAGGATGACAGTCAAAGTTGAATGATAAGCATTAGGGAAAGGATAGCCTTGTTCGTCATTTTATAGCCGGTGAAGAATCTAATATTTTTTTGAATTTCTCACCCGACGTATATATTAAGTCTTAATACCTTTAACATCTTACTAAAATCCAAATCCAAAGTTAAATCCAAAGTCTTCTTGCTTTTTGATTATGCCTTTTTGCTTTCCATAAAATTCTAATTGTAAAATATCTCCTTCTACTGGAATTTGTTTTGGACATGAAAAAGTGCAGTATTTACAATGTATGCATGAAGTTATATTATTTTCAGCGGCTGTTTGTATTCTTCCATCATTTAACGCATCGTTTTTATCTTTCCAAAATCTAAAAATTTTAACAAAGTTTATAGGACCGCCAAAATCTTTATCATTTGCAAAAGCCGGACAAACACTATAACAAATTCCGCACAAAATACAGTCTGTTTCTCTATCATACGTTGCTAAATCTTCAGGATAAACCCTTTCAAAAGGTTCTTTTGGAATAAGCCACGCTTTGGCTTTTTTAAATTTATTTAAAAATTCATCATGGTCCACAACTAAATCTTTTATAACAGGCATGTTGGATAAAGGCTCTATCACTATTTCATCATTTACCGCTAAATCCTTTACTTTTGTTTTACATGCTAAAACTGTTTGATTATTGACTTTTAACCCGCAGGTTCCGCAAACAGAAGCTCTACATTGGGCTCTGTATGATAAACTCTGGTCTTGATAATTTTTAATTTGCTCCAAAACTTCTAAAATAGTAGTTCTATCTTCAATGTTATTTATCTCATAAGTCTGATAAATGCCATTTCTGTTTATCTTAATAATCATACAGGAACCTCTTTAACTGTTTTGTTTTAAATTTAACAAAATTTCAAATCATTTTCTATGATTAAAGTGAGAAAGTGAAATAAGAGAAATTTTATAAAGTGTTCCAAAAATTTTTATAAGTTTACCTTTTTTGTCATCCTGAACGTAGTGAAGGATTTCATTTTTTAATGTTTTTTTTAAATAGAAGATTTTCACTGGCTGCAGAATGACAACATTGATTTTTAAAACAGTCCCGAAATTTTATTGACTTCTCATCTAACGCATAAGTTAAAATGTTAAATTTATATCTTGATTTTAACATGTAATTATATTAGAATTTTAAAACTTTATTAATTATAAACAGGAGTAAGACATGAAAAAGCTTGCATCTATGGTCTTATTATCTACTTCTGTGATGTTAAGTTATTCACATGCAGTAGAGGGCATCAGAATTGAAAAATTAACAGTTGAAGAAAAAAAATCTAAGGAAGAAGTAAGCACGAAAAAAGAGCTTACACAAGAAGAGGCTAAAGTTACAAGACAGATTGACCTTGGAGAGATTTTATCAGAGTTTTATCCGGAAGTTTGGTACATGAGAAAGGCAGGAACTGCTAACGATTTATACATTAGAGGATTTGCAAAAGATAACATTAATGTATTGATTGATGGCTCTAAAATCTATGGTGCATGTCCAAACAGAATGGACCCGCCTTCTTTTCACGTCTCATCTCCTCAGATTGAGAGTATAGCCATAAAAGAAGGTCCATTTGATGTTGAAAATGCTGGCTCTCTTGCTGCGGTTGTAAACGTAAAAACAAAAGACCCTAAGGAAGGAATCGGGGGAGAGGTAGGCGGAACCTATGGAAGTTGGAGCTACAGAACTGGCTACGTATGGGGAAATGTTGGAAATAAGTTTATAAAGGTTTTAGTTGGTGCATCAAATCAATACTCTAAGCCTTATGAAAGCGGAGATGGTAAAAAAGTTACAGAGCATGCAGTCTATTCAGCTAAGGAAAATAATCAAGAATTGGAACATCAATACAAACCTCAATACATTAACGACAAAGCATTTAACATAGACAGAGTATGGACAAAGTTGTTGATTACTCCAAACGATAATGCAGAGATTAAACTTTCTTATGCTTTTGAAAATGCAAGAAATGTGTTGTATCCAGCTTTAAAAATGGATGCTTTGTATGATAGAACAAACAGATTTAACACAGACTTTAAACTTAAGGATATTGGTCTTAATTTTAGCATCTACTACAATGAAGTAAAACACGATATGAGAGATACTTTTAGAACTACAGCAGGAAATAATTCATATTCTATGAAAACTTACGCTGAGTCAAAAATGTTTGGAACTAAACTTTCAAAAGAATTAAATCTCTTTGGACTTAACATGACAGTTGGAATTGATACATACTTAAGAAATTGGAAAGCGGATAATGAACAAAATGGATCTGAAAACAAAGGTATGATACCGGATGTTAATATAAAAGACATTGGACTGTTTGTAAAAAGCAGTAAAGATATAGAAAAATGGACTATCTCCGGCGGCTTAAGATACGACTATACGTATTCAAAAGCAGACCCAAATTCTATGAGTCCTAATAACAAAAATTTATTTATTTCAAAAAATGGCTACAAATTCTCTAACACAGATAACTATGTATCAGGTTATGCCATTGCAAAATACAACATCAATAAAAAAGATAATGTATACGTAGGATTTGGTAGCACTGTAAGAGTTCCAGACCCAGAGGAAAGATTTATATCCTTAGGTAAATTAAATACCGGGTTCCCATGGTATGGTAATCCGGATTTAAAGCCAACAAGAAATAATGAAATAGATGCAGGATTTGAAGCATTTCCAATGAATAATATTGGAATTAAAGGTAATATCTTCTATAGCATGCTACAGGATTATATTTATTTATATCAGTATAAAGAAGGTAGTGCAACCTACACAACCTACAAAAACATAAACGCCGCAATTTATGGTGGAGATATTAACGGATTTGTTGCCATCAACGACAAAATCTCAACAGAGCTTGGACTTGCTTATCAAGTTGGTAGAAAAACAGACAAAAAAGGATTATACACAGACAGTGATTTAGTAGAAATTCCGCCATTAAAAGCAAGATTGGCTGTTAAATACGATGACAGGACTTTCTACGGACTAATAGAAGGTATATACTCTGCAAAACAATCAAAGGTTGACTCAAATTTAAAAGAACAAGAAACCGGCAGCTGGTTTATAGTAAACGTTAAAGCAGGATATACATATTTAAATAGATTATTTGTTGGTGTTGGTGTTGATAACGTATTTGACAGATTCTACTATAACTATCTATCTTATGTAAGAGACCCATTTAGAGGAATTTCACAATCAGAAATTCCTGTCAAAATTCCAGAACCCGGAAGATTTATTTACGCAAACGTTTCTTACAGATTCTAATTTCCTGCTGCTTGAATAACCTCTTTACTTTCAAGGGAGCTTTAAGCTCCCTTATTTTTATACAATCTTCATAACAACTACCGTTTGAACCTTATCACCAATTCTTTTTACTTGAGAGTAAGCATAGATTTCAACATCTTCTTGGGTGGATATTCTTTTTCCTCTAATATTACTCATCTTCTTATCTCTTAAAGCAACATAGTTATCCGTTGGAAGGTAATCGTTCTTTTTCATCTCTTCAATAAATTTATCACTTGCAATTTTTTCTTGTGATGGGTTCGATACATCTACACCGTCAAGTATAACTGTAAGCTGTTTTATATCCTGTTGCATTCTTGCAATCCTTGTTTTAGTTTTATTTTTAAATTACTACACAAAAACAAGATTTTAAATGATGTTTTTCACAAATCAAAAAGCTATTGAAAATTTTAGTATTATGTATTATATTAATTTAACAATAATACACTAAAATTATTTTATAATGGAGGAATTAAAATGTTTAGCGAAAATTTATTAGAAAAGAAAGCAAAAGATGTGCTAGAGCAAGCTAAAAGCATCGCATTTAAAAACAATGACTCAATGGTTGATACAGACCATTTACTTTTGGCGTTAATATCAAAAGATGACTCACCGCTTTTAAAGATTCTTGAAAAAAGAGGCATTGACAAGAAGGCTTTAAAAGAGAATATTACATCATACTTAAACGATATTTATTCTCAAATAAATAAGGATGTAGAGGACTATTCAAATTATTTAAAGAATTTACAATCTCAGTTAACACAAGCAAGAAATCAAGCTCTTGAAATATACAAAGAGCTTAGAAATGTAAAGGCTCAAAAAGAGAAATTAAAAAAAGATTTATTTTATGAAAGGAAATTTTTCTTTGGTGGTGGAAGTAGATTAGAACTTGAAAGATTGACTATATACGAAAAACAGCTTGAGTCTAATTTAAACTCATTAAAATCTCAATTAGCTCAGCTAACGGATTCTAATACTGCTGATAAATTTTTATCCGGTGATATAAATCTTCTGTCATTCTTATACAAGATTATAGAAAACAGCTCATTAATCAAACAGATTGAAGACCTTGGATTTTCTAAGGATAGATTTGTAGAAAAAATTATCGAAAATGTCACAGGCTCAAAAACTTCAAAAGTGTATTCGTCAAAACTTATTAAAGTTTTAGAAAATGCTGAAAAAATTGCATTTAACAGTGGTTCTAATACAGTTGGCTTTGTTCATATAGCAACATCTTTGATAGATAGTAAAGACACAATGGCTGGTAAAATTTTAGATGAAATATTAAATTTTGAGAAAAAAGAAGGAGGAAAGAAAGCAATGAACGAAAAAAATATCCAGCAAGAAATGGCGGAAGAGGAAAAATCTGCATTAGAAAGGTTTACTGTTGATTTAACAAAATTGGCAAAAGAAGGAAAATTAGACCCGGTAATTGGAAGAGAAAGAGAAATTCAACAAGTTATAGAAATCTTACTAAGAAGAACTAAAAACAACCCGGTATTGATTGGAGAGGCGGGAGTTGGTAAAACAGCTATTGTAGAAGGTTTAGCACAAAAAATAGTAAACAAAGAAGTTCCGGAGGAACTTCAAAATAAAAAAGTGTTATCTCTTGACCTTGGCGGTCTTGTTGCAGGCACAAAGTACAGAGGCGAATTTGAAGAGAGAATGAAATCTCTTATCGATGAGCTAAAAAAAGACCCAAACATCATACTATTTATAGACGAATTACACACAATCGTTGGAGCGGGTAAAGGAGATGGCGCTTCTGATGCGGGACAACTTCTAAAACCAGCCCTTGCAAGAGGAGAAATTAGAGTTATAGGTGCAACGACACTTGACGAGTACAGAAAATACATAGAAAAAGACCCAGCATTAGAAAGAAGATTCCAGCCTGTATATGTAGAAGAGCCGGATATTGATACAACAATAGAAATACTAAAAGCTTTAAGACCAAAACTTGAAAAACATCACAACGTAAAAATAAGTGATAAAGCAATAGAAGCAGCAGCAAAATTAACCGGCAGATACATACCGGCAAGAAAGTTCCCGGATAAAGCGATTGATGCCCTTGACCAAGCATGCGCAAGAAAAAAACTAAAGCTTGTTTATGCATCTCCGGAAGTTATTGAACTTGAAAGAAAAATCAAAATGTTAGACGAACAGATAGTACAGGCTTCCTTGGATGGAGATTATGAAAAAGAAGCAAAGCTAAAAATAGAAAAAGCAAATCTTGAAAAACAACTCAAAGATTTAAAAGCTAAATCTTCAAATGAAAGAACAAAACTTGAAGAATTACAAAGACAGCTTGAAGAAATCGAAAGACAGATAGAGTACTACAGCCAAAAAGGTGATTATGAAAAAGAAGCAGAATATAAGATTAAAAAAGCTCAGATAGAAAAAGAGATAAAAGCTTTACAACAAAAACTTGCTGAGTCTGTGATTGTTACAGAAGATGATGTTGCAGAAGTTGTGGCAGAATGGACTGGAATTCCTATATCTAAGATGAAAGAAGAAGAGATGGAAAGATTGCTCCACTTAGAAGAAGAGATGCATAAACGTTTAATAGACCAAGAACATGCAGTTAAACTTGTTGCAGAAGCTATTAGAAGGGCAAGAGCCGGATTATCAGACCCAAGAAAACCACTTGCATCATTTATGTTCTTAGGACCAACAGGTGTAGGTAAAACAGAGCTTGCAAAAACATTAGCAGAACTTTTATTTGACGATGAAGATGCATTAATTAGATTAGATATGTCAGAATTTAAAGAAGAGCATTCTATTGCAAAATTAATCGGTGCACCTCCAGGATACGTAGGATATGAAGAAGGTGGAAAGCTTACAGAAGCAGTAAGAAGAAGACCTTACAGCGTAATCCTACTTGACGAGATAGAAAAAGCTCATCCAAGAGTATTTGACTTATTCTTACAAGTACTTGATGATGGAAGACTTACAGACTCTCAAGGTAGAACTGTAAACTTTAGAAACACTGTAATCATAATGACTTCTAACATCGGTAGCCAATACTTAACACTTATACCAGTAGATGCTCCAGAAGATGTTATTAAGAGAGAGTTTGAAATCGCTAAGAAGAGAGTTCTTGAAGAAGTTAAAAACTACTTCAGACCAGAATTTTTAAACAGAATAGATGAAATAATTGTATTCAAGCCATTATTCAAGAAAGATATTATGCAAATAGTAGACTTGATGGTGAATGCTCTTAATAAGAGATTGTATGATAGAAATATTAAAATTGAGCTTACAGATAAGGCTAAAGAAGTATTAATGAAGCTTGGTTATGACCCACTTTATGGCGCAAGACCTATGAGAAGAGCTATACAAAAATACCTTGAAACACCATTATCAGAAAAAATACTTAGAAGAGAAGTTAAAGAAGGCGGCGCTGTCATAGTAGGTGCTGATGAAATCGGTGAAAATTTAGTATTTACTGTAAAACAAGGTTAGTTGAGAGTACTGTAAAAATTTTTGTAAGTTTATCTTTTCTCGTCATCCTAAGGACGTAAGTTCGAAGGATCTCCTTTTTTTGATTTTTTGATTTGAAAAGAAAAATAGGAGGTTCTTCGCCGGCTGCAGAATGACAATCAAAAGGTTAATTGATTTTTAGGTTTAGTTAAAATTTTGAGCATCCTCAAGTTAGTTCTATAACCTCTGGTCTTGGATGGCTCAGGATTTTATATTTCAAGATCTAAGGTTACGAGAGCATGGTCAGAAGGTTTTGGAGACCTTCTTCTTAGCCATAAATCAACTTCAACATCTTTTTTTATATTATACTGTAAAAGCGGTTTTGATACTAATATGTAATCTATTCTCATTCCTTCATTTCTCCAAATAGCACTACCGATATAATCCCACCATGTAAATTGTTGCTTGTTTGGATATAAGTATCTAAATGAGATTGTCCAAAAACTTTTACAATTTGATTGTAATATCATATAAAATTATACCTAAAAACTTAAAAATTAGTGAGATTTTTATGAAAAGAGACTGGAAAGAATATAATAAACAACTTGTAAAGCGCGGAGAGATAATAAATTGATGAGGATATATTTTTAGGTGAAAACACTTTACCATTTTCTTTAAATCCTTAGATGCAAAGTTAAAAATTCCAAACTTTAGAACTATAAATTATAAGACATAAAATTAAAAGAAATAAAAAGTGGTTGAAAATATACGTAAGCATTAGATTCAACAAGTAAACAAGTTATTGATATACAAATCACTAAAGTTTATTAGTAGTAAATAGAATAAAAGAAATTGGAATAAATGCTTACAAACAAGAAATAGGCTACAGTTTTAGAAATATAGTAGAAGGATTCTTTTCTATATTTAAACGGAAGTTTGAATCAGAGAACATCAAAATCGAGATATTTTTAAAAGCTATGCTTATTAATAGGTTTTTAACAATGAATAATTATTAGCTTAGTGTATAATTAATTAAAGAAAAGCAATAAAACGTATGCAAAAAAATAAACTATTCTATGATTTTCTATTATTGGACAAAGTAAATTATGACATAAAAACGGTTTCTATGTTCACCTTCTCTGCTTTGTTACCATTTAGCTTTATTATTGCCACGATCTTTTAAGCCCAAATTAATTATGACAAATACTATTGTTTAACTTATAGCAGTTATCTAAGATTTTAAGCAAAATAAAAGTACAGAGGTTATCATGAATAAAAAGCCAAACAGACTTATAAATGAGAAAAGTCCATATTTACTTCAGCATGCTTATAATCCAGTGGATTGGTATCCTTGGTGTGATGAAGCGTTTGAAAAAGCAAAAAAAGAAGACAAACCAATCTTTTTATCTATTGGATACTCATCCTGCCATTGGTGTCATGTGATGGAAAAAGAATCTTTTGAAGATGAAGAAGTTGCAAAAATTCTAAATGAAAACTTTGTCTCTATAAAAGTAGACAGAGAAGAAAGACCTGATATAGATTCTATTTATATGAATGTTTGTCTTATGTTTAATGGAAGTGGTGGCTGGCCTTTGACCATCATCATGACTTCGGATAAAAAGCCATTTTTTGTAGGAACTTATTTTCCAAAATATTCAAGACCCGGCAGAATAGGACTTGTAGATTTGTTAACAAGCGTAGCTGAATACTGGAAAAACAATAAAGAGGACTTAATCCAAAGAGCGGAAAAAGTTATTGAGTATCTTAAAAACGATTTTAAAGGAAAATCTGGCGAGATTTTAAAAGATATTATAGACGCATGTTATTTAGATTTAAAATCAAGATTTGATAAAGAATATGGCGGATTTTCTATCAAGCCAAAATTTCCAACCCCACACAACATTATGTTTTTACTTATATACTACTATCATACAAAAGAAATGGAAGCTTTAAAGATGACTGAAAAAACACTCATTAATATGAGACTTGGCGGTATGTATGACCATGTAGGATTTGGATTTCATAGATACTCAACAGATAGAGAGTGGTTACTACCTCATTTTGAAAAGATGTTGTACGACCAAGCAATGTTAACAATGGCATATACAGAAGTCTATCAACTTACAAAAAACAGTTTCTATAAAAAAACCGCACAAGAGACTATAGCTTATGTTTTAAGAGATATGACATCTAAGGAAGGCGTTTTTTACTCTTCTGAGGATGCAGACAGTGAAGGTGAAGAGGGTAAATTTTATACATGGACTATCGAAGAACTTAAAGAAGTTTTAAATGATGAAGAGCTAAGTCTTGTAATCAAAGTTTTTAATATTAAAGAGGAAGGAAACTATTTGGAAGAAGCTTCAGGACATTTGACAGGAAGGAATATTTTATATTTAAAGAAACCTATAAGAGAACTGGCAAATGTTTTAAACATGGACCAAAACCAATTAGAAATAAAATTGGAAGATGTAAGAAAAAAACTCTTTGATGCAAGAGAAAAAAGAGTCCACCCGCAAAAAGATGATAAAGTTTTAACAGATTGGAACGGACTTATGATATCTGCCTTGGCAAAAGCAGGAAAAGGGTTTGAAAATAAAGATTTCATAGAAAAAGCAAAGACTGCAGCAGATTTTATTTTAAACACGATGTTTAAAAATGACACTCTGTATCACCTATACAAAGATGGAGAGGTAAAAGTTGAAGGGCTTTTAGATGATTATGCTTTTTTTAGCTGGGGGCTGTTCGAGCTTTATGAAGCTACAGGAGATATTAAATATCTAAAATCAGCGTTAAAATTAGCAGATTTAATGGTAGAAAAATTTTATGATTTTGAAAATGGCGGATTTTTCCTAAGTCCTAAAAACTCACAAGATGTGATAGTTAGACCAAAAGAAGCTTTTGACGGAGCTATTCCATCCGGAAACTCGGTCTCTGCTTACGATCTTTATAGATTGTATTTAATTTCAGGAAATGAAAAGTATTATAACTTTGCTATAGAAACACTAAAAGCATTTGGCGGTGAGATTAAAAGACTTCCATCTTACCACTCAATGTTTAATATTGTTTTAATGCTCGTTTTCTATCCAACTTCTGAGGTAGTGTTAGCCGGAAACTGTGAAAAGGTTTTAGATAAAATAAATACCGAATTCATTCCTAATAAAGCGATTGTCTTTTTAAACAAAGAAAATGAAAAACAGCTAAAAGAGTTAATTCCGTACACAAGCAACATAATTTTATCCGATGAATGTGATATCTATGTTTGTAAAAATTTTAATTGTAATTTACCAACGAAAGATTTAGAATATGCTTCAAATCTTATGAAAGATTAAAGGTATTAAATGATTGACGAGGCAAAACTGATACAGTTTTTAAAAGAAAAAAAGATGTCAGGCGAACAGTTAGCACAAATCTTTAACGTTTCACGGGTTGCAATATGGAAAAAAATTAAAAAACTCAAAGACTTAGGATACAAAATAGAATCGGATAAGCATGGATACAGAATAATACAGCCACCTGATAAACTCTTACCACAAGAAATAATTCCAAACTTAAAAACAAAATTCATAGGGAAAAACTGTCTTTATTTTGAAGAAATTGACTCTACAAACATACAAGCAAAAAGAAAAAACTATGAAGATGGAACGGTGATTTTTGCAGAATCGCAAACGGCCGGAAAAGGTAGAAAAAATAGAAAATGGATTAGCCATAAAGGCTTAGGATTATACTTTACAATAGTCTTAAAACCGGGTATAGAAGTAAACTATTTATCTCATTTTAGCCTGTTATTTAATTACAGCGTTTTTAAAGTTCTAAAAAATTACGTTAATGGAGAGATAAAAATCAAGTGGCCAAATGATATTTATTTAAATGGAAAAAAAATAGCCGGCTTTTTGATTGAAAGCAGTATAGAAAATAACAGTATCTCAAAGCTAATCGTTGGTGTAGGAATAAATGTAAACCAATCGATAAAAGATTTTGAAAAAGATATTAAAGAAGTAGCAACATCTTTAAAAATAGAGGAAGGAAAAACATTTAGCAGAAAAGAAATATTTTTAGATATATTACAGCAAATAGAAAAAGACTGTTTAAAATTCATAAAAGAAAAGTATTTAGACATTAAAAAGATTGAAGAAAATCTTCTTTGGTTAAATCAAGATGTTATGATTTTAGAAGACGGAAAACCAATACTTTCAGGAAAACTGATTGGTCTAAATGAAGATGGAAGTTTGATGCTAAAAACCAATGAAGGTTTAAAATTTGTATACGTTGGAGATTTAAGCATTAGAAATAAATAAAACATGTGATCCTCGGCTTTGCCTCGGATAAAAAAATTCAAAAATAACCAAATAACCCCCGGCATCGACCTACTTTCCCGACCGGTCTCCCGACCAGTATCATGGGCGCTGGTGGGCTTAACTGCCGGGTTCGGAATGGAAACCGGG
>Ga0081479_112640_pt1 | contig 13949 bp, 8 predicted proteins | sample MamHotmetagenome_FD_70984 | JGI IMG/M metagenome (GOLD analysis project Ga0081479, IMG submission 70984) | Hot spring cone microbial streamer communities from Mammoth Hot Spring (Liberty Cap Streamers), Yellowstone National Park, USA - T=72 v2... | ecosystem: Environmental > Aquatic > Thermal... | reverse complement strand
TCGTCGGGAGATGTAGGGGGATTTTGATTTGTTTTTATTTTATCTGCAAAAAATTTATAGAAAAACTTATGAGAGTAAAAGAAAATATTAAAATGGAGAAGAGTTTTTACGTATAGATTTTGGGGACATCTTTTTGATCTAACGAATATTACTTTGAGGACATCGAATTTTTAACTAACACCTTTACTTTACTGGTTTTAAAAATTTATCAGAAACAATAAAATATATTCCATCTTTTTTACCATCATCAGTATAGTAAGTAAGTATATAATCCCAGTTTAGAAAATTACCAGGCATATTAGAAGTATTTAGTGAAAAACTAAATGAACTTTCTTTTTTTGAAATATTAAGATCTTTTATCTTCTTGTAATCTCTTCCAATAATTTTATAAAGAGAAAGTTTTCCATTTTTAAAAGCCAATGCATACTCCCATGCAAAATCAGGATGAAAAGAAAAATCACCAGTTAAAGATTTCTCAACACCAACTCTACTTATTTTATTAATATCGATGTATATATAAAACTCTTTGATTGAAGTAGATTTTTCAATATTAAAATAAAGATTATCATCCAATAAACTAACAGAAAAAACAGGTTTATCATCCATATCAGGAATATAAAAAATAGAATTATCTTTTAGAATTCTTGTATAGCCAGAAATAATATTTTTGTTAAGAAAATCATCGTAAACATAATCAGGAACTTCAAGCCCTAAAATTTGATAAATATAAGTTGTTATATTTCTTATATCATCAACATTATCAGTACTACACACTATTGGAAAATAATCAAGAAGTATTAAATAATCTTCCATAATATTTACAATATTATCAACTTTTGAAAAATCAGAAACTAATTTTGATAAATAAATAAAATAATTTTTTTGTTTATCGCAAGAAAAATTAAATGATGTATCCATTTCAAATGTTGATGTAGAAAACGAAATAGTTGAATTTTTAAAATTAAAATTCTCACTGACTCTAACAAAGTTAATATCTTTATTAGGTAAAATGGATTTAAGAATAGATATAGCAGTATTTGTTGAAATATCATTATCAAGAATAAAAAAGGACGATGATGAAGTATATATGGTATTTGTAGAAAGTATTTTTTCAAAAGAAACAACCTTTGTACTATCAAAATTATAAACATCAACATTACTTAAATTTTTCAATACCCCAACCCAAGCATAATTTTTATTTTTCAAATAATTAAGAATCTCATTATTTAAAATTCCAGGATAAAAAAATATACATTTTCTATATTTAAATCTTTCATAATACTTATCAAAAACTAAATTAAAAACTTCAGGCATATCATTTAATTTATTTTTTAAAAAACTTATCTTTGAAGGGAAAAAAATAGCAGCAAGTGGAATATTTTCTCCAAAAAGGGCACAAAACTCAAACGAAGATGTAGAAATATCTAATTTACTAGAAGATAAAATATCTATATCAAAATTTAAACTATTTTCCTTCTTAAATTTTTCAATTTCATAAACAGAATTTTGATCCGATACATACCATAAAATAGATATATCCTTTGAAAAAAGAAAAACATTAAATAAAGTAAATAAAAAACTAATCATTTTACCTCAATAACTGAAACCTTTTTACCATTATAATAATCAATATTTGGATTTAAAGGATCAAGAATTTCTTTATCATTAACAACAAAGAGATACCTATATCTTCCTTTAACAAGAGGAATTTCAATTTCCCATAATGAGTTCTTCTTTAAAAGTTCAGTTTTTTGCCATTTATTAAAATCACCAGTTATAAAAACTGATTTTGAATTTATGGTAATAGAAAACTTTACAAACTTAAACTCAACAAGCGAAAAATCCCCTTTTGAAACACTATATTCAGATTTTACTCTGCTTGCAATTTTTTTTGTTATAAAGTTTGTAGATGATGATGCCCATCTATCAACAAAACTAAAATACTCGGAAATAAAATCTTTTAAAACACTAACTGGTATTAAAATCATCAAAGAAAAAATTAAACTTACTAATAAAAGAATATCTTTTTTTTCAAACTTCTTCATAATCAAGAAGTGGTCTTTTTCTAAATTTTACTCCAAGTTTTAAAGAAAAATCTTCTACTGCTTTTATATCTACTTCTTTTAACTCAACAGCGGTAACAACCACCTCATCAACACTTTCTTTTGCTTTAATTATAAAATCAACCACTGATTCAAATCCATTCTCATATCCTTTAAAAGGTCTTATAATCTTAATCCACTGGTTAGGATCAGAAGTATTTAGACTAATATGAAGAGAATTTATTAAACCTTTCATTTCAACAGTAATATCTCTTTTGTTTATAAGATTTCCAAGTCCATTTGTATTTATTCTTATTCTTTTACATGGATCTACATTTTTAATCTTACCTTTTCTAACAATTGATGAAAACTCTTTTATCAAATCCCATCTCATAGTTGGCTCACCATATCCGCAAAAAACTATTTCCTTAAAATCCTTTTTATCAAACATTGATCTAACATTATCTAAAACCTCATAAATATCAGGTTCCTTTTCAAGTTTTAAATTATAACCACGATACATCATATTCCATTTGTTTTTTATACAAAAGGAACAAAGGTTTGGGCATCTATTTGTGATGTTTAAATACAATGCCCCGTTGTATTCATAAACTACACTGTATTTGGTCATATAAATTTATTTTACCATTTTAGAATATGATTATGCTTGGCAGTTTATTCGGTGTTTTATTTTCATCTTTCCTCTTGTTTTTATGAATTTTATCTTTTTTATAATCTTTGTTCAAAAGTGAAAAATCAAAAAAATAACTGATAGTAATTTTTTGCATATTGTTGTTAAAAACCTTGGGAAATTCTATGGCATAACTTAGATAAAAATCTTTAATAGATATTAAAGTGCCTACAGTAAAAAAACTCCTATACTCGTCCACATATGAATATCCAGAACAGATTTCAACAGGAAATTCTTTAACTCCAAATGATACTCCTGCCATATATGTAGAATAATCATCAGATATTTTAAAACCCATCCCAGTTCTAAGAAAAAAAGTTTTAGAAGTAAAATCTTTTGATAACTCCATTTTATAAAAAATCGGCAGATTTTCCTTTTTTTCAAAATATTTCAAACCCCCGCCAAGATTTTCAATCCCAAGATAAATCTTAAAATTATCTATCATATTAAAAACAAGATCTCCATCAAAGGCAAATGTGTTTGCCTTATATTTCTCTGCAAGTGTGGAACTTAGGAATTTTAATTTAAAACCGAAGTATATATCCTTCAGATTCATTCCAAAAGATGTTTGGAAAATATCATCTTTTTCAAAATCAATTGATGTCTTTAATTCATCATTTATATAAAACTCTTCACTCTGGGATCTATATCCATTATAAGAAAAATTAACACCAAAATTCTTAATCTTTGTGGAAAATGAAAGATAACTATAGTATCCTCTCTTGTAATAATCCCTTGAGAAAGAAAACGAAACCGCACTTTTATTGATATTACCTAAAAAAGCAGAGTTTACAGCCCCTCTTACTCTCTCCTGACCTGATACAAGTGTTAGGTTTGCCGTTCCAAACACATCAGCATAGGGTTGAAAATAAAGCAAAGAAATACCTGCTTCCTCAGCAAAACCACATAAATCTATAAAAAGAATAAACAAAAAAATCATCTAACAACAACAACCCTTTTGTATTCAGTATAAGAGTTTGTTTTTATCTCAACTACATAAACACCACTTTTTACTTTTTTTGCACTTTCATCAGTTCCATCCCAGTTTATTTCATTTATACCTTTATCTGAGTATCCTTTGTATAGAGTTTTAATGAACCTTCCCATTTTATCATAAACTTTAATACTTACGCTCTGAGGATTTTCAATTTTATACTTAATTTTTACTGATGAGTTATTTTTATCTATAAGCGGTAAAATAACCTTTACATTTTCTTCAAACTTTAACAGATTAAATCCTGAAAAATCTCCATACTTGCCTGAAGGGTTTATAACCCTAATTGTCCATATACCCGCCTCTTTTCCTTTAAGCGGAAGACGACAACTAATTATCGCCGTTGATGAGAACAGAGCAAAGTCACTTCCATCAAGTTGAACTTCATCTTTTATAACTTTTATGCTTAAACCGGATGTAAAATTACCCCCGAAAATATTTATAATAGGGTCCTTATCATTATAATCATATGATGGATCTATCCAGGACACATAAGGTGGCAAAGAACAATCAGTTATCTCAACAGCATCAGATTTGTAGAGTGAACCAACAGATATATTTCTTTTTCCACCCGTAGCAAGGTAAATATTAAAAACAGATTTTATATAAGTAGATGTTTTTACATCATATGAAGTTGAAACTATATCACTGTATCCTGCCTGATAGAGTTTTATAACATAAGGTTGTTTCCTAAATCCCTTACCATATATATTAAACTCCTTGGATGAATTATCATTACAAACAGAGGATGGATAAACACTATAAATTAGAGGTGTGGAGTTTAAAATTTCAAAGAAATCTGTCTTAGTCAAATTTTCTGATTGCGACAATATGAAAAAATCTCTTTTACCATCAAACTCTCCATATAAATTTAAATAACATAAAGCGCTTGTAGAAGTAATTACACTCAATGGAGTGCATGTAATATCAGTATATCCTTCTTTTATAAGTTTTGCAGACATATTATCCTTTGTAAATCCGCTTCCATAAACCATGACATTCAAAGAGTTATTATCGTTATATCCAGATGAGGGAGAAATTGATGCAACACTTAAAGTTGCATTCAGTATTTCAAAACCATCAACCACATTAAAAGTACTACCATCACCATTTATAAAAACAAGATCTCTTTTACCACTAAATTCCCCGTTTAGCGAAAAACTACACGACACAGATGTTGAACTTATAAAATTATTGTTGTATGAGATTATATCTTTATACCCATTTTTTCTTAGTTTAACAGAAAAAGGTTCCATAAACCCACTTCCACTAATACTGACATTTACATTCGAATCATTAAAACCTTTATTATCTAGAATACTACTTATTGAAAGTGTATCCACCTCAAAATAATTTGTGAGTGTATATGAAGAACCATCAGTATTTTCCACAAACGAGATTCCATTTTCCAGGTGAAACACCATTTAAAGGCAAAATACAGTTTATTTGGTTTAAATTAATAACATTTACATTCTGACATATAACATCAGAATAACCATTTCTCTTGAGTTTAACATTTGCCCCATTAATAAAACCTTTCCCCCATACACTCAAATTAACATTTCCAGTGTTTAGCCCATAAGAAGGTGTTGATGATGATATTGAGATTACAAGATTATTTAAAGCGCTAGATGCATCAATTATTCCAGCACCGCATATATTTGTATTACAACTAGAATTTGCAGGAAACGACTTTGCAGTTTTTCTTAAGTTGTATCTTATCTCATCAAGAGTTAAAGATGGTTTGAACCCAATCATTAAAGATACAACCCCACTTACATGAGGTGTCGCCATACTTGTACCATCATAACCATCATAAGTATCACCTGAAGGTGAAGGAATTGGTGTAGTTGTACCCCTATTTAGTGTTGACCATATCAATCCATCCGAACTTCCTCCGGGAGCAGAAATAAAAACACTACTTCCATAATTAGAATAACCTGCTTTATCGCCAAATTTATCAACTGCTGCAACACATATCACCCCACTACAGTTACATGGCCAAAAAACTGATGCATCAGAATTACTATTTCCAGCAGCAACAATAACACTAATTCCTCGTAAAACAGCATAATTTATAGCATTCTGTACATCAGTAGGACACGAACCACCACCTGCAAGGCTCATATTTATGACATTTGCCGGATTTGAATTATTGGGAACACCATTAACGCTCCCACCACTTGCCCACACTATAGCATCAGCAAGATCACTTGAGTATCCGCCACCCTTTCCAAGGACCCTTACAGGAAGTATACGACAATTCCAATTTATACCGCTTACCCCTGTTGAATTATTTGAAGTTGCCCCTATTGTTCCAGTTACATGAATTCCATGCCAAGAACTAGGATCATCAGAACAATTTGGTGCGCACCTATTATCATAACATAAACTATTTTGCGGATCATTTCTCTCACTTGCAAGGCACCAATCACCTGCATCAGTTGGATTGTCATCTCTTCCATCACCATCATTTCCAATAGAAGGATTACTTATCATATCATAGCCACTTAAAATTCTTGATGACAAGATATCCTCGTGTGGAAGTATTCCAGTATCAAGAACAGCAACAACTGTTGAGCTTGAACCTACTGTAATATCCCAAGCAGGTGAAAGATTTATCGCACCGCTACTAGTTTTATAATGCCATTGATAACTAATATAATACGGATCATTTGGTTCAAGTGCGGGATATGCTATTTTATCGGGCTCTGCGTATTCTATATCAAATTCCTTTTTTAATTCATCAATAATTAAATTTATTTCTTCTTCTGTTTTTCTTCCATCAAGTTTTAATATATACTTATCCTTAAATTCCCTCTGAAATTTAATATTTATAGATTTATTTAAAGAAAAAATTTTTTTTGATAAAATTTCTTTATCTATTTTTTTCCTAAATTTTATAATTATCTGATCTGTTTTATTTGAAAACTTAAAATTAGATTGTTTTGAAAAAAGATTACTTGAAAAAATAATAATAAAAAATAAATAAAAAAATCTCATTATTTATATTTTACACTTTTTAAAATATATTGCGAAATTTTTGATTTTGATAAATATTAAATAAAAAAGCACCAGCGTTCGAAGGCATTTTTGGGGATTTGGGACTTTGGGTTTTTTGGGGGTTTTAGGGGGGTGCTCATCGAACGCTGGTTTAAAATTTATTTAGATTTATTTAAAAGAACCTAATTTACATCTTCCCCATTATAATAATATTCTATCATAAAAATTGACTTATGTCAAGTTCCTGTAAGCGTCCATAACATATTGGACTTTTTAGAATTGTTGATAACTTCATAACCATAATATTTTAACAGTTGTTTATTAATTAGAAATCTATAAATTTTATTTATGTTATACCCTTCATATAATTTATTAATTTCTGAACATTTTATCTTACATATAAATTTTTCAAAATATATCTATGAATATTCTTCAATTTTATTTACAATCTCCAATTAAATTATTCTTTATCTTAGCAGGAAGAGAATTTTTAAATTTATCACACTCCTCTTTAGCTTGACGAAGTTCCCTTAGTGAATCAAGAAGTGCCTTCTCTGTAGCAGATAATATCTTCTCATAGTTTTTGCAACGCTGAGGGAAGAGAGACCATTTTTCTAAACACTCCTTATAATTCTTAGCTGCTATATCATGTTCAGTTTTACGTGAGTTACTTTTATCTTGTAATTCCTTTATATTCTTTATATAAACATTTAATAATGATTGATATTTCATAACATCTTGATTTAAGTTCTGAGAAGAAGGTGATGTTTGTCCAGTATTTCTAGTGTTAGAATGATGTGAGTGACTAGTATGATGATTAGTATTTTGATTGTTATGATGCGTATTAGTAGGATGATTACCAGTTGAAGGAGTATGTGGGCTTGAAGATGAATTTTGAGAATTATTACATCCAAGCTCTTTGCATATTTCTTCTATTTCTTTTTTAAACCCTTCAATCTTTTTAGAATTATTAGGAATAACTTCATTATCTAAAGTATTTCTTTCACCTTTTAAAATCTCCAATATTCGATTAAGATCTTCTTTTATATTCTTCAAACTTTCATATACATTTTCACTCCTTATAGCTGATAATATAAAACTTTCTTCTTTTAACGGTAAATCATTAAAACTACATGGATGCTCATTACAAGTTACAAATTTATGCAATGGATTATAATCACTAAATAATCTAATTTCCTCAGCTATTTTTTGGATATCAGATATATCTGAAGCATCTTTTTGAACTTTATCTTTATCAACGGTTCTCCATAAGATCAATAAATCTATTGTATTTGTGCTTTTATCTGCAACAGCATCTCTTGGGTTAGAATTGCTAGTATTTATTACAGAAGAAGATACAATAAGATTTGGGAGATCCGTTCCTCCTAATCTTTTAAAAAGATATTTAAAACTTTCAGGATTTGTTAAATCAATATTACTAATATTTTTTACCTCATTTGCTTCAATTCCAGAATTCTCTACTATTTTCTTATTTAAATTTTTTACATTATCAAACTGGTTTTTATACCATCCATAAGCATTTTTGTGAGATTGAATACGTTTTTTATAATTTTCAACTTTATTCATATTAGAAGTATATTCTGATTTATCTCTTTCAAGTTCACTAATCATATTTTTAATTTTTCTAATTTCGGCCATTTCACCTTTTTCTGTAACTTTACTACAAGGTTTTGTTGGATTTTTCTTACAATTTTCCTTTATCTTACCAATTTGAGAATTAATCTTATCTATAACTGATTTAAAATATGAAATATTATTATCACATTTTCCAATTAAATTTGAATAAGAAATTTCAATTCCCATAGCAAGTTCTTCACTAGTAGATATAATATTCTCATAATTTAATAATTCTGGATCTTTTTTATTAGCCATATTAAGATTTAGAGAAACTATTTTTTGTGCAATAGAAAGATCCTTATTTACAGCTTCAATAAGTTTTCTATTCAATTCCAATTGTTTTATATCATCTATTGTTTTTGCCTCGTTAGCCAATTTGACACTTCGTGCGGCTTCTTTTAAGTTTATATCATACTCTTCTAAAAATTCTTTTAAATAAGCAGGAATTTCTTTTGAAACTACAGACGTTGAAACAGAAGGAAGAGAAATAACTCCACCTGAAGAAGAATTACCACCATTTGTTGGTTGAGAGTTTGTCTGCTGTCCGCCCCCGCCATTTGATGCTCCATTTTTACACTTATCCTTCCAATAATCAACAGTAGAAGAATGAAACAGTTCAGACAGCCCTCCACAAATAAATGTAACATGTTGGTCTTTATCTTTAAAAGGATCAATTCGTCTAGCACCGTCCCAACGATACTTTTCGCATGGATTAGAAGAATTCGGATTTGAACTACTAACAGGAACACAATAATAAGGAGGAGGAGGAGGTGGAGTAGATGGATCTAATAAACCTTTAACAGTGTCGCCAAAAACCTTTGATACCGGTTCAACCATTGATTGTTTTATAAAATCTTTTACAAGATCATATTTTAACCAGTTTCTAAAATCATTTGCTTTTTTTGCATTATCACAGGCAATCTGTGCTTGAATAGAACCACGACAAGGATCACCTGGTGAAAAAGAGAAAGAACCTCTTAAACTTGAGCCCGAAGGATTAGTATTTCTTCCTCCATCATTAATAGAATTAAATCCGCCGCCAGCACTTGGCATAACCGATGCTGCAGCTGCTTGCTCAAGTGCTTGTTTTGCGTTTGATCCTGAAAAGAAATCTGCTGCTTTGTCAGCCTGTGTTCTTAATTTTTCAAAAGCACCTTTATTTACTGAGTTTGCCTCTGATGCAACGCCTTTATATCCTGGAACACCCTGAGCACCTATTAGAGATTTCTTCTCTGCTTTTGCTGATGCGGATTTTGCTTCATTTAATATTTTTGCAGAAGAAAATACATAACTTGTTCTTGAACCTTCACCACCGAAAAAAAATGACGAAGCACCTCTAAGCGATGCGTGCATCTTTGGTGGAATAAAAGGTGCAGGTGAAGATTTTGCTGCTTCCTGGAAAGATTTTTTTGCCATATCGGCAAGTGAATCTCTCTTTGTTTCAACTGGAGGAGGTGGAGGCAGTTGAGGTGGCTCTTCTTTTTTTACACCAAGAATAAGCGATGCAGGATCTCTTGCGGTAAGTGGCGCAATTACCTCTTCTCCTCCTTCAGGAGAACCAGCACTTAAAGCATTAACACCAGGTTCATATAAGGCACTTCCACTACCAGATTTTCTATCACCAAAACCTGTAGTAAGAGTTTCTTTGGGTTGTGGTTTTGAAAGGAAGTATTCAGCAACTGGGGCAAGTATAAGTATACTGACACCAACAAGCATTAATGCAATATCTCTTTTTGAAATTTCTTTTAATCTTTCAGAAAAAGAAATTTTTCCATTTTTCATTTTCCCAAAATTCAAACTTTTCTTTTTCGTATCATTTGTCGAAAAAGAAATATTTAATTCTTTCTTTTCATCTTTATCATTATTGAAATTAAACGTGTTCATAACCACCTCCGCTTTTATATTTAAAGTTTAACATAAAAAAAATTTTTTAAAAAGAGTCTTTTTTCCTTTTTTCTATTAGGACCTTTAGCCCTTAGAGAACTAAAAATGACCGCGTCTAAAGCTCTACGCTTTAGAAATTACCCGGGCATTTTTAAAAATCAGATATTATATCTTACCATCTCTTATATCTTTTTGAATTTCTTCAGTTGTCTTTATTGCAGTTGCTGATTCTTTATTTCCAAACATACCACCTAAAGCTAAAAATGAACCACCTGGGAGAATTCCACCAAGCAACGCCATCAACGGATTCATCCCACTAAGCATTCCCCCAATTGCTGCACCAATTGCTGCTCCAATTGCAATAGCAAACAAGGTTCCAAAAGTTAGAAAACCTAACAATCCTCCAATTATAGCTCCCAATATTATTCCAAAAAAACCACCAAAGAAACCACCAAAACCTTTTTTACACTTACAACATTTCATATATAATTTTCCATAACTACCATTACAATCGATTTGTTGAGGAGCAGAATTTTGACAATCAATTGCAAGTTGTGAAAGATGAGAATTTATTTGTCTGCATCTATCAATTACTTGTTCAACAACTCTATTCCATCTTTGAACCGCACCACAATCACAACAGGTTGAAGGAGGTTTATTATGCTTTAATAAATCATCTATTTCTTTTTGTAACTTAGAAACAGCAGTTCCATGTATAGATTCTGAATCACTACATTTCTTTGCAAGTTTTTCCCATTCCTGTGATGAACTTATCATATCTCCAACATATGCAGTATCAGGTAAAGTTGTAGAAGGTTCATTATTTGTTGTAATAAGATCAGCATTTATTTTATTTCCATCATATGTAGCGCCAGTGTATGCCGCTTGATATTCATAAGCAGGGTTTTGTTTATATGCCATTGATGTTGTTGCAAGTGCCTCTCCCATTTGAAAAAGCGCTCTTCTACTTCCAGTTGTATTTACATCAACTACTGCTCCTTTCTTTGTGTAGCCAACATTTTTCCATCCATATGCTGTCAAACTCCCCATCTTAGAAACCTTAACCTTACCCTTCTTATTCAGATATAGATTGGAAACATCTGGAATATTTTCTTTTATATTATTCAGTGCATTTAACCCAATACTTCCTTTTCCTTTATAATCAATCCCAAAATTATTTTTTGAACCTTGAAAAGTATCTTTTGCAATAAATGGACCATAGGAACCAAAAGTATTTTTTCCAAAATCACTGACCCCACCAGAATCACTGTTTCCAAACAATCCACCATTAAACCGACTGCCAAATCCATTACTAAACAAATCAGTGTTTAATGACAAACCTAAATCTCCACCTTTACCAGAAATTATATCATCAAGATCAACCTCCTGATTTTCACCTTCCTCCTCATTCCTGTATTCAATATCAACCTCTCTCCCTGTTTTTCCATTTTTACTTTCCTTTTTCCCTATTTTTCCATTTTTACCTTCCTTTTTCTTAAATATTTCATCATCTACCTTAACAAAAGCAAGAGTTCCTCTCTCACCTCTATCTTCCTCACCAAGTCCAACTTTATTCCATAAACTATATTCCCGTGTTTCTTGTTTTAATCTATCAAATGTTGCCTTTATTATATCAGTTGAATACTTAGGATTTATTGATGCAACAACACTTTCAAGCCCTAAAAATTTAAGCATATATTGAACAGGAGAAAGTCCAAAAAATCGCTCAATCATATCAGAAGTAGCAACAAAAGGAAGAGAAAAAAGAATAACTATAACAAGAAGAGCAATATATTTAGTTCTTCCTCTAAATAACAAAAGAAGCAATGCAAGTAACGTTTTTCGTTTATGTCTTTCTATAAATTTATTTCCCATAAAACCTCCCCATCTCCTCAAAGAAAATATATTTCATCCGATATATTTTCTGTATGAGGAGGTAATGATATAAGCAGTTTGCTTATTAACCTTATTTAATTCCTTTTCTGCTGCCTTTTGCATCGCAGGACCTGCCGCCATTGAAGCAAACATTCCTATTATACCAGCAGCTGCAGCAAGAATCCTTGCTATAAGCATATGAGATTCAATTCCTAACCCCGATAATGCTGCTATTGCTGCTCCTGCTGCAACACCTCCACCTATTACATAAATCAATCCAAGTTTGTTTTGACCATATTGAGACATTAATTTAAATCCTATCATCATAACCATTGCAGCCAACATTAACGCTATACCTAATAAAATATAAGCAATTGTTCTATTTATTATTCCTGTAGGATCAGGTGATTTTATCAGCACAGCTATAATCCCTGTTAAAAAAGCTGAAATCATTAACAATAACACTGCTTGCTGTATCAATCCTGCCCACGGAGTATCAAATTTATATCCAGAAACATTAGGAATATTAGCATCAGTATTAGGATTAATACCGCCAGTAGTATCCCCAATATTATCTAAAGTCGAAGGTGTCTGAACTACTCCACTTCCACCATCACTTATTCCACTTCCTCCATTAGGAAGTCCAACACTTCCACCTCCGCCAGTACCACCTTCCCATGCCTTATCAAGATTTGACCTTGCAATATCAGCCTTGCCATAGTTTGGAGCCAGTTGCATTGATTTAATTGCTTTTGCCTGATCAAAAGCACTTTTACCACCTTTAACCGTCTGAAATTTGTAACCTTTTGCTATAACCGGTCTTTTTTGCGACTTTATAGGAGAAAGTTTACCTGCATTTGCGGTTTTAAGAAGAGAGTTTTTATCAAAATCATTTTTACTAAAACCACTTCCAAGCTGCGGTCCAAATTTACCCATATGATTTCCAAAACCTCCAAGAGCGCTGAACTTATTTGAGCCACTACTACCTATATCACTCGATAAACCAAATTTCATATCTGTCTGCAATCTTGGTTTATTATCAAAACCTAAATTAACCTCAAGTTGATTGTTTTTTTCATTAACAACTGGTTGTTCTTCCTTTGGTTTTTCTTCCTTATTTTTGTTTATTTCCTCTTCATCAAAACTTATAGCGCCCTTATTTGCTTCCTTAAACATATCAAGTGATGATGCATTAGTTTGCTCCTTCAATATTTTAGGAACATAAGAATCCACCTTTCCAATAGAAGAATAATTTTCCCGTTCTTGAGAAGGATTATTCATTCCCTTATAATAAAGAGACATTCCTACTGCAAGACCAATAAGAGCAAAAGTAACAATAGCACCCTTTCCTCCGAGAAATGAAAATATACCACCAATACCTCTTCCTCCACTTCCTAAAATCCCACCACTTCCTCTAAGCACTGCCCCTCTAAGACCTGCTAAATTTATATCTCTTGCCCCTTCAAAGAGATTTCCCATCCCTTTAGGGGAAAATCCAAGTTTTTCTCTAAGCCATCCAAGAATAATTCCAAACAGCCCGCTTCCGACCAATTCATCTATGCTTCCACCAAGATCTTTTTCCATTTTAGCAAGTAACTGGGCTGAGTAGATGTTTCCTAGCAGGTAGGTTGGGAAGTACCCTATGAGCCCTGCGCTCCAGTGCACGTCCTGGAGCACACCTTCCGAAAATGTTGATGGTTTGCAACCGAGATAGTTTTCCATCTTTTCGTTCCAGCAATCGGGAAGATCGGCTACTTTGAGGTTTCCTCGCAAAACGTCTCGCTCAATTTCGTATCTAATGATGATATGGAAGGCATAAGTC
>Ga0081479_114280_pt1 | contig 13956 bp, 7 predicted proteins | sample MamHotmetagenome_FD_70984 | JGI IMG/M metagenome (GOLD analysis project Ga0081479, IMG submission 70984) | Hot spring cone microbial streamer communities from Mammoth Hot Spring (Liberty Cap Streamers), Yellowstone National Park, USA - T=72 v2... | ecosystem: Environmental > Aquatic > Thermal... | reverse complement strand
GATAGGACAGCCAAAGGACGATTTTTGAGTAAAGGTAAATATATTGACAGAGGGTAGGTTAGAAAAGACCAGGTATAGAGATAGCATAAAAAGAAGATTATTTAGGGCTACTGTCTGAATCAGTGCCCCGTCTTTAAGGGGATTGAGACCTATTTCTAACAAGGTCACAGCTTCTAATAGAGACTTATCTGTCTGAATCAGTGCCCCGTCTTTAAGGGGATTGAGACACCTACCCATTTCTTAAGAGATTCCACTCTCTTCCAGTCGTCTGAATCGGTGCCCTGCTTTTAAGGAGATTTTTATTCAATGAGGTGAGAATACCCTCCTTAACCAATGGAGAAGGGAAAAGTCCCCTCCTCCAACTACACCTGAAAAATGAACGGCGGAGATTCCTCGGACTAAAGCCCTCGGAACGATATAATAAAAAGTCTTTTTGGAGTTAGTTGTGAATGGAGACTTTACCTCTTCCCAATATTAGGAGATCCCTCGCTTTGCTTGAGGCGACTAAGTATGAGAATCATTTTTCCTTTTGCCTTTGGGGGAAAGTTGGAAAGGGGGGGATAGCCCTCGTTCCAATAATGGAGATTCCTTACTTCGTTCGGAATGACAATCAATTAGTTTAACCAATTCCTCTTTTGATTAAAAATAGGGGGCGGTGTTACCCCCCATTACGATATTTCTACAACTTTCTAACTTACACCTTCTTCGACTTTCAAAGCTTCAGGGTTTGGAATGACCTCACTATAAAAGGCACCAACAAACTGTGCATAGTAGAGTTCGGCATAGAAACCATTCTTCTTTAGAAGTTCCTCGTGGGTTCCTTGCTCGATTATCTTTCCATTGTTCATAACAAGAATGGTTTTTGCATCCCTTATCGTTGAAAGCCTGTGTGCGATAACAAAGGATGTTCTTCCCTGCATAAGAGTTTGCATTGCTTTCTGAATTAGTTTCTCAGTCCTTGTATCGACATTACTTGTTGCCTCATCGAGGATAAGAACTGTTGGGTTAACAAGGAATGCCCTTGCAATTGTTATCAACTGCTTTTCACCCGAAGAGATGTTAGATGCTTCTTCGTTAATAACAGTGTCATAGCCTTGCGGTAGACTTCTTATGAACCTGTCTGCATGCGCCAACTTTGCAGCTTGGATAATCTCTTCGTCAGTTGCGCCGTCTTTTCCGTAGGCGATGTTTTCTTTAATCGTTCCATTAAATAGCCAGGTGTCCTGCAAAACCATTCCAATTTTTGTCCTGAGGTCACCACGCTTTATCTTTCTTGTGTCAATACCGTCGAACCAGATAACGCCATCCTTGATTTCGTAGAACCTCATAAGAAGGTTTACAATGGTTGTCTTTCCTGCACCTGTCGGTCCAACAATTGCAACCATTTCGCCAGGTTTTGCAACAAGGTTTAGGTCCTCGAAGAGTGGCTTTTCTTCAACATAACTAAAGTCGACGTTATCAAATACAATTTCACCACGTGGATTTACAAGTGTAACGGCATCTTTCGGATCTGGGGTTTCTTCTTCCTCATCGAGTACATTAAAGACTCTTTCTGCACAAGCCATCGTCGACTGCAGGACATTTGAAATATTTGCAATCTGAACTATTGGCTGAGAAAATTGTCTTGAATATTGTATAAATGCGGTAATATCACCAAGGTTAAGGACATTGTGCGTGACATATATGCCACCGAATACTGCTATAAAAACATACGCAACATTGCTTATGAAGTTTGTAGAAGGAAACATAATGCCAGTAAGGAATTGTGCTTTCCAGTTAGCATTGTACAAGTCAGCGTTTATCCTTTCAAATTTCTCAACAGAGTCCTTTTCCCTGTTATAGGTTTTAACTACCACATGACCTGTATACATTTCTTCTGCATGGCCTAAAAGCCGTCCGAGGTGAACTTGTTGGTCTTTGAAGTATTTTTGCGAGGTTCCTATTATGAGCCACATTGCAGCAGCGTAAACAGGCAAACTTAAAACTGCTATAATTGTAAGTTTACCGCTTATGGTAAGCATCATAATGAGAAAACCTATAATCTGTGTGAGAGATGTGATAATTTGAGTAATGCTTTGCTGTAAAGTAGTCGATACTGTATCGAGATCGTTACTCATACGGCTCAATATATCACCTGTTGAATGTGAATCGTAATACCTTATAGGAAGTCTAATAAATTTTTCAAAAAGGTCTTTACGAAGCGAATAGGTAGTTTTTTGTGCAACATCCGACATAATATACTGGACTAAAAATGTAAGAAGTGCACTTAATGCATAAAGAGCAATAAGAAGGAGGAGAATCCTTCCGAGACTATCAAATGGGATTTTACCACCGTTTTTCCTAATAATATCAAGAGCAGGTTGAAGATCGGTTTCAGAGAATTTGAAATTTTTCATTTGCGTTGCATTGGAGTTGTTGCTGCTCGTAAAAGAGGAAAGCTTATCCAAAGGTAAATTCTTACTCAGGTCAATAATCTTTTGAACAGTATTCGCCCTTTCGTTATAATCGGCAATAGTGTTTACGACTGGAAGGCTTGCAAATTCTTTAATTGCATTAAACTGGTCTTGAGTTAAGTTAGCCTTTTTAAGAAATTCAGTTTCAACGGTTTCTTTTGCTTGAGTAACGGCTTTGCTTTCTGCATCGGCGAGTTGTTTTTGTAATTCAGGTTGCTTCTTTGCAAACTCAGCATCAACCTGAGCCCTTGCCTGCGCAATTGCCTGTTTAAGAGCTTCATTCATTACTTGAGTCTTTGCCTGTGCTATTGCGTTTGCAAGTTCTTGATCAAATAAAGGCTGCTTTTTTGCAAACTCAGCATCAACCTGAGCCCTTGCCTGCGCTTTAACTTGCTCAAGAAAAGCTTCATCTACCTGTGCCTTTGCTACTTCTGCTGCCTTGGCTTGTGCTGCAGCAAGTGCTTCTTTATATCCAGGAATACTTTCAAGCGGAACATCAGGATACTGTGCTTGAAATTGGGCATCGACCTGTTTCTTTGCTTCCTCTTTTGCCTGTTCAATCGCCTTATTTTCTGCTTCTATTAATTCTTGAGGAGGGTTTTTCGTGATTTGTTCTGCCGCCTGTGCTTCAGCCTGAGCATACGCCTGTTGTTTCATTTGAGCAATTTTTTCTTCAAATTGCTTTCTTACCTCTGCTTCTACTTTTGATTGAGCATCTATCAATTCCTTTGGAGGATTTGTTGCAAACATTTTTCTAACCTGTGCCTCAGCCTGGGCATACGCCTCATTTTTCATCGCAGATATTTGTTTTTCAAATTGCTCCTTTACAATAGCCTGAGCCTGTGTAACTGCAGCAGATTCTCCCTCTTGCAATTTATTCAACATATCCTTAAGATGAGGAAGTGCTTTTTCCTGCGCTTCTGATACACCACTTACAAGTTTCTGTGCGATATACCCATTTGTGATTTCATTAATTGCATTTCCACTTATTTTAGGACCAAAAACTGTGAAAACCGTGCTTAAAATTGCAAGGATTATTACAAGTATAAGTTTTGGAAGTTGCGGCCTTAAATATCGGACAAGGCGTTTTAAGGTGCCCTGAAAGTCCTTTGGTTTCTCTACAGCAGCTCTTATAGGTGGTCCACCCCCACCAATCATTGCTCCAACTGGTCTTTGTTGAGTTTGGATTTTCTTTTCGTTCATGCCAATCCCTCCCTAACAAGGTCTTCCTGCGAAAGCTGTGAAAAGACAATCTCGCGATAAACTTCAGAAGTCTCCATAAGTTCTTTATGCAATCCTATACCTACAATCCTTCCTTCGTCGAGGACGACAATTTTGTCAGCATTCATAACGCTTGCAACCCTTTGAGCAACAAGCACAACAGTTGCATCCTTAACAACATCTTTCAAAGCCATTCTTAATTTTGCTTCCGTCTTAAAATCCAGCGCCGAGAAACAGTCATCAAAGACAAAGATATCGCCTCTTCTTAAAATACCTCGGGCAATCGAAATTCTCTGCTTTTGCCCTCCTGAAAGGTTTGTGCCGCCCTCAGAAATAACCGTGTCGTAGCCCTGTGGAAGTCTTTCAATAAAGCCGTGCGCCTGTGCAATTTTTGCTGCCTCAATTATCTCTTCGTCAGTTGCATCGGGTTTTCCCATTCGAATATTTTCTTTAACAGTTCCTGTAAAGATAACAGCGCGTTGAGGTACATAACTTATACGCTTTCGAAGTTCTTCCTGAGCAACTTCACGCACATCCATTCCATCTATAAGGAGTTGCCCTGAAGTTACATCATAAAGCCTCGGAATAAGGCTTACAAGAGTGGATTTTCCACTTCCTGTTGTTCCGAGAATCCCTATAACCTCCCCCGGTTTTGCATCAAAAGTAATATTATAAAGGACAGGCTCTTCTGCACCAGGATATTTAAATGTCACATCGATAAATTGAATATACCCTTTATTATCAGTAAATTGCTTTGGCTTTTCAGGGTCTTTTATTTCAAGTGGAGTCTCAAGCACCTCTACGACCCTCTCAGCTGCTGCCTCTGCACGGGGAAGCATTACAAAAAGAATTGTTAGGAAAACAATGCTAAATAGGATCATTGTTGAGTATTGAATAAATGCAACCATAGCACCGAGGTCTGTATTCCCCATATCGATTCCTTTTGCACCATACCATAAGATAGCAACAATTGTTAAGTTCATTACAATCATCGCAACAGGCATAAGAACAGCCATAATACGGTTTGCCTTTATGTAAGTATTGGTAACATCAAGGTTTGCGTTCTCAAATCTCTTCTTTTCGTATTCCTGCTTGTTAAATGCCCTTATGACACGGACGCCCATAATGTTTTCCCTTACAACCTTGTTTATCTTATCGATCTCTTTTTGAATGAGCATGAAGATCTTAGTTACTGGGTTTATGAACATAATTATGACTAATGCAACAACCGGGATAGCAACATAAAGAACTCGTGTAAGGTATGGGCTTGCATTGTATGCAAGGATAATTGCATCCACGCCTGTAAAAATTGCGTTTGAAAGCATCATTATGAGCATTTGCGTCGACTGTTGAATCTGCACAACATCGTTTGTTGTTCTTGTAAGCAATGTAGATGCCCCAAATTTGTTAAATTCAGAAAGGGAGAAACTTTCAACATGATTAAAGAATTTGCTTCTTATGTCTCTTCCAAACCCCATAGATACATGTGATGCAAGGAAGCTTGCAGAGATAGCTGCAAGAATTCCCCCAAAAGCAATAAGGAGCATAAGCATTCCCTGCTGCCATATATAATTAATATCGCCAGGAATAATGCCATTATTGACGATACGAGACATAATTGTTGGAAGTTCAAGGTTTGCCCTAACCTGAAGATAGATAAGGGCAACCGCTCCTAGTATTAAGAGCCAGTACTTTTTTAAGCCCTTATAGAGTTTTAATAACCCACGCATATTCACCTCCTAAAAAGACTCAATCTACATCATATATAATATATTAAATACATCAATAAGACATTATAGCATAGAAAAATTTATTTGCAAGTTATTTTGTATATGCCTTTTCCTCGATGAATTTTAGTATCCTATCGGGGTAGTCAGATATTACTGCAAATATTCCCAGAGCAAAGAGCCTTTCAAAATCCTCTTTTTCGTTTACAGTCCAGGGGATAGTAATCGATGCGTAAGACCTGTATTCCTCTGTTACAAATTCGACTTCTGGCTTTAGAAGGTCAACTTTTCTTGCATAAATAGAAATATCTTCCGGGACATGCGCATAAAGGAAGGCAAATTTGAGCCGGGGGAACATTTCCTTTCCCTCAATCATCGCCTTGTGATAAAAAGAAGAGATAAAAAATCCATCATACTGAAAACCTTGAACGATTTTTGAAACAGGCTTTAAGTCCAGAGGATTCTTCAACTCGACATCGACAATTTTGTTTTTACTTTTTGCAATTTCGAGGACACTTTCAAGCGTGGGGACAGTTTCGTTATCCTTTGAGATCTCTTCAAGTTCAATAATCGTATGCTCTCTTATATTGAAGTCAACACCAAAGACCCTTTTAAGATTCTCATCGTGAGAGACAACAATCACACCATCCTTTGTTATTTGTGTATCAAGTTCAACCCCATCTGCCCCAAGTTCAAAAGCGCGTTCAAAACTTTTAATCGTGTTTTCCACTTCGTACTTACAGCCTCTATGTCCTAAAACTTTCATTTTAACCTCCTATAAAATTATTATAACCTTTTTATCTAATTTTTAATTGGGTTTTGTTCGCTTTTATCAGCATCTATTTATACATCCTCGCTCAGCCTTTCGTCTTCAACTCAATAAGCACCGAATCAAGTTTGTTTTTACGGGTTGTCAAAAATTTCTTAAACAAACATAAGCCTCCTTTGACCATCAAGGCAGCTTTGTGTCAAGATTTATTGCCTTGCCACTTGGAATGCAGAAGGTATAAGTAAGACCTACAAAAAACTACCTCAAAATATCTTGCATTTTTGATTTATATTTTTATGCTGTAATAAATGAAAAGTCGTGACATTGAAATAAAAAGTTAATAAAATAATTTAGAAGCCATAAAATCGAGATAAATGGCTAGGTTTGAAAAGGAGGAAGGTTGAAAAGACCTGAAGGTTTTAAAGGTTTCTCGATAATGTCGATAGCAGAGACACTGTCTCTCATCGGCTCTGCAATGACACAATTTGGTATTGGAATCTGGATTTGGAAAACCACAGGAAATGCAACACCTTTTAGCATCAATTCGACACTTTTCTTTATACCAAATATGCTTTTTACTCCAATTGCCGGGGCACTCGTTGACAGGTGGCCGAAGAAAAGAGCCCTTATACTGCCTGATCTTGCTGCGGGAATAATTACGATAATAACCCTCATTCTCTATAAGACAAACAATCTCACGCTCTGGTTCATATATACTGCCTCTTTTATCTCTGGCATTTTTAATACCTTTGAGTGGCCTGCCTACTCTGTTACCATAAGTATAATGCTAAAGAAAGAGGAATACGGAAAGGCAAACGGCCTATTCTCACTTACTGACACCGCACCAATGGTTGTTGCGCCAATTGTTGCAGGGGCTTTACTTCCTATAATTCAACTTGGCGGAATAATGACGATAGATATTATTACCTTCGTCCTTGCAATTGCTGCGGTGTTGTGGGTCTATATACCGGATGTAAGGGCAGAAACAACCGAAAAGGTGAGTTTGCTTAAAGATGCTATTTTTGGATTTTCATACATTTACAGGATAAAACCTTTATTCTATTTGCTTATATATTTCCTTTCTGCTAACTTTTTTGCCGGGTTTTATACCACCCTTCTTTCACCAATGATACTTGCTAAGACAAATAACAATTCCCTTATTCTGGGGATGGTACAATCTGCACTTGGAATTGGAGGGACTGTTGGCGGCTTGATTATGACCGTCTGGGGCGGAACGAAAAAGAAAATTTACTCAGTTATTAGTGGTGGAATGATGTTCGGCCTTGGCATTGCACTTACAGGACTATCAAAAGTCCTCACCCTTTACCTTATCGCTGGATTTACGATAGGGGTCTTTGCAATAATTGCAAACTCTGCAAACCAGGGAATATGGCAAGCAAAAGTGCCACCCGAGCTTCAGGGAAGGGTTTTCTCTGCAAGAAGAGTCATTTCAGAATCAATAAGTGTGATACCTATGGCAACCTCGGGACCAATTGTAGATAAAATTCTTACGCCGATTTTCGAAAAGTCGGGAAAAATTTCCTCAATATTTGGGCAGGGCAAAGGTGGTGCAATCTCCATAATGAGTTTCGTTACAGGCGTTATGATAATTTTGGTATCAATTGTTGCCTTCCTCTCCCCGCAGATTATAAATGTCGAAGATGTTGAATTGGAGAAGGCGGAGGAAGGGGAAGAAAACACTAATATTTAAGGAAATCATAATTGAAATATTTATTAAAGCATTCAAAAAGGAAAAATTCAACTAGAAACGTCTTAATTTCTAAATTAAATGACTGCCTACATAAAAATGTACTCTCTCCTCAAAGTCTTAAAATACTTTTCAGTTTCTTTCGCCATTAATTTTCTTCGTTCATTAAGGAATGTTTGGTAATCCATTTCAAAGAAGTTTTCTGGAATTGCATGAGAATTTAACATTTCTTTTAAACTTTCCTCTGAATAAATTCTTTGCAGGTCTTCAAAGTATTCTTTTGGTGGTTTATCTTTCGAAAATATAGTATTATGCTTTTCATGAAAAAATCCTGCTAAAAATATCTTTGATCGATAACTGTTTCTTTTCAAAATTATCCTTCTTTCTTATCCATGCAAAGAAAGATTTTCTTTTCAAACGTATCAGTCCTTGTTTTAAAGACACATTTGCGATTATATCATCTGGTAGCTTGTTCTTATAGTCCTCAACGATTTCTGCAAGTTGCTTTGTACTCTGTAGATTTGAAATGATACGCAAGAAATTAAATATAATTATTTGTTCTTGCTTGCCATCCTCTTCCGATTCATCAAACGTGATTGCACCTGGTATATCTTTTGCGGACATATATAAGTCGTTCCACAGACGCCTACTATTCTCGTCTACATCGTCAACCCTTGTATTGGGTATAAAATCTGGTTCTGGTAAACCTACATATTCATACATTTCCTTAAAAACATGACGCCCAATAAATAATGGATCATTAATATCATAAAGTGGTACATCACCTTCTGCAATATGATCTAAAACCTTGTGAACAAAATACTTATGCAAGGTATTATCGAACTTTGTTATATCAACCGTATGTGTAAGATACTCGTTCTCTTCACGTACGGAATCAGGATCTTTTCTCATTACAGTTGGCAAATGAATATAGTAAATTCTCTTTAAAATATCTGGTTTAGAAATTTCATATCTAGCGTTAGTAGTACCTATCATACAGGGATGTGGCTTCATATAATACTTATTTGCAACATCTTTAATGAAATTTTCTCCAACACCGTCAAATATATTAGTCACCTCATCTACTAAAAAGAGAGAAACTGTCTTCATCTTAAATATATTAGCTAAGTTTTTCTTATTGGTACCCGCACGCATCGCTTCCAATAACTCCATGTAAGACATGTATATTGAGCCACCAATCATTCTATAGAGAACTTCTATAAGTTTTGTCTTACCAGCATTAGCATCGCCACTAACTATCATTATGGGAGGGACTCTTGCAACTTCTGATTCACTCTGATGCTGCATAAAGATTTCATTCCTTATTTTCCAGACAAATGGACTCATAAAACCATATAAGATTACCTCAAAAATTTTTCTTTGCACTTCTTTTGCCTTATCTGGTTGTTGTAAAAACAATCGATATGATTCCATGTATAAGTTTAATCTCAGAAGTTGATCTCTTATAATTGTTGAATCGTATTCTTCTGGGTAAATCTCGCCTGTCGGATCATCTCTTTTTGTAATTAAAACATTATCTGTTGCTGAATCATATTGAAGCATTACATCAAAGTTTTTCTCTTCTTCTGCTTCTCCAAATGGTATTTGATTTTCCTGGATAATTTCAGAAATTTGTTTAGCAAGAACTTTTACAGGAACATTGTTTATATCACCGTACTTTTTGTTCTTAACATTCCTCATTGCTTCCTTTGTAAATTCTTCCTGTATTTTAGCTTCCTCTACCTGCACACTAAGCAAAGTAGATATATAATTTCTTCTTTCTTCAAATTGTCTCATCCTTTCTTCAGGTGGAATACCAATAGCACTGTCACGAACAATTTGTTCTTTTAGAAGAATAGCACGATCCTCTGGATTAAGTATTTCAGAATTTATTATCTCGTTAGCATTTACTACATCAGCAATTATAATGCCATTTTCTATTCTGTCAGCTTCGACATTTTTAGCTTTTATCAGTCCTTTGTCTATTTTATCTTTGACAACTTTTTCTGCCTCCTTTGATAACTTATAATCAATACAAAAGTCCCAAATCTCTTTTACACGATTTAATTTCTCGTTACATTTTTCAGCATTATAATCACTATCGTATACCTCTAACTCTTCTATTTGATGCTTTCCTGATAGTGCCTGAGGTGTTAAATTTGCAGAGCCAAACATTACTCGTGTTGCTCCACTTTCATTTGTTAATACATATATTTTAGAGTGTATTGTATAAGAAGGTGGTGGGTAACGGATTTTTATTACATTATTTAAAACTTTTTCAGCGAAGTTCTTATCTTTAAATAGTGTATTATCTATAATCTCTGCGACTCTGTTACCAATTATTTCTTGCATTGAATCTTCGCATCCTACTACAAGGAAAACATGTTCAAAGCCTTCAAGCAATTTTACCAGGTAACTGTAAGACGAGGAATAGGTGACAATGTATGCTGTATCAAACTTACTACCATCAAATAACTCTTTAACATTAATATCTACACGTTTATCATTATACACAATGTTTAAGGGTCTTTCTATTTCTTTACCGTATTTATTCAAGTCAAATAACTTGTTATTGTTATCCATAATTACTACCTCCTATTGCGTTTATGGTTGCCACTCTGTCGTTGCTTTCGAAGCTCTCGGAGCCGTTAAACAAATCGATGAACAAGTTAATATTTCGTTTTACTCTTGATAACTTATTTCTGCCATCTTTACGTTTCATGCTCTTCCTGTTCTCCTTTCTTAATCAATAGTGTAAACATGTCTATTACTAGTCATCATGTATCCTGTATTCAATATCATAGTTTTTAATGAACTCAATCTCTTCGGGAGTCAGACCGTACAAAGGCCCTATCAAATCATCAATTTGATCTACTAGATGCTTTGACTTTGATATTTTGTATTCTTTGAACGAGTCAATATTCTTATAATTAGTATCATCGTGAATAATTACATTCTTCTCAATGTCTTTTAAGTACTCGTTGTATAGGATATCTACTTGTTGCAATATCACATTATTAATATTCTCCTTTGAAATTGGGAATCTCTCTATATCTGAAAGTTTGAGGTCACGATTATTTGAATATATTTGATAAAACCAGAAGAACAAGTTGCTACTTAGAACAGCTCCAACGAAGTTAGCATACTTAGGGACGATATAAAGAACATTTTCTTTCGAAGAACCTGTGGGGTAATTTGTTACTACTTTGAAGTACCTTCCGCCTGAAGTTCTGTAATATATTGGAATTCCACTTTTTGTAATCATTGTACCTATTGTTGTTCTAAATGATAATATCTTATTCAAAATCTGTTTTTCTATATCATAACTTATCTTCGGATACCTTCCAAGAAGCTTTACATCTAAAGCGTTAATAAATTTCAAATTGTTGACTATATTTTCAATCGTGTTGTCTTTACTTCTTCTGTTAAGTTTAGTCATAAATAGGTTTTTACAGCGTGTATTTGTTTTAATAGCTGTAATAATTGAATTATCCACAACTGCGTTTTCGAATATAGGTTTAGGACTTACGGCATAGCTTGAAATATAAATAGTTTCACAATGAGATTCCAAGAAATTATGTAGAGACTGCATAGAATCACTCGATGTTATACTTATAGGTACAATATAGGTTAAGACACCGTTTTTTCTCAAAAGATCAAGTCCACGTTGAATGAATAACGCAAAACTATCCACAGAACCTTTAAGTCCGTTTGCTCCTGTGACTTCTCTATACATTTCCTTAAAAGTCTCTTGTCTTTTTTTATCAAACTTAATTCCATAAGGTGGATTGCCGATGACAACATCAAAACCTACAAAGTTTCCTTTCTCATCAAATATTCTTGGAAAGTCAATGGTCCAAATAAGTTCATCATATTTACTTTCCGTCGGAATTTGCTTTCTTAAGTCTTCCCTTAATTTACTAATTTCTTCTTTAATTTTATTTCTCTTTTCCTTGTTATCCTCGTTTTGATATTTAGTGAACAATTCATTAAGTTTGTTTATGTTCTCCATACCAAATAATACACTTGTAGTAATATTTACAGCAGACGCAAGTAAACTATCTCCTACTTTTATGTTTATATCTATATTTGGCAATGTTTCCATCGTTCCATTAGACTTGTAATAAGTATTCTTTAGGAGTTCTATCCAGAGCCTTAACCTCGCAATTTCAACTGCTTTTGGATTGATGTCTACTCCGAATAAGTTATTCTCAATAATTTCTTTTTTAGCTTTAAAGACCTCTTGCTGAAATTTTACATCGTCCTCATCTGAATTTCTCCTATACACAAATGGTTTGCTATACTTATACAGTCTAATATCTCCATTCTCAAACTTAACCTTGTATTCTTCTTTATTAACGTCAATCATGCCAAAATCGTACCAGATCTGCAAAAGTACATTAAGTGACGAAACAAGAAAATGTCCACTACCAACAGCAGGATCAAGAATAGTAAGATTCCTAATTATTTCTCTTATCTTTTTTCTGTCTTCTCCGCTAAAATTAAAGAAGGCTTTCTTGAACTCTTCGAAGTCGCTGTAGTCCAATCCTAATTGCTCTTTAACCTTGCTAAGGATTGCCTTTTCTATTGCAGTTTTTGCCATGAAGTCTGTAATTTCAGTAGGAGTGTAATAACTGCCATCCTTGTATCCATTTATTTTCTCAAATACTAACCCCAATACTGCTGGACTTATAAGAGATGAAGGATCGCCTTTCCCTTCAAATCTATATGCACTTAGAAACTCAAAAAGGTAATCAAGCAGTCTTGTTTTCCCTTGTTTGCGTATAAACTTTTCACTCTTATAAGTGTGAAGGACTGTTTTAGGGTAGTATGGTATTTCATCGTCTCCCTGAATATCACTTATTGGAAATTCTTTTTCTATTTCTTTTTCTTCAAACAGTGATGAGTTTAGATAAGGAACATGTTCAAACTTCGCCGCTTTACTACCTCTTTGATTCTCTGGCACAGCAAGGACATCGAAGAATAGTGATTTAAGAGCAGTTGTATTTGGTATATGCGCTTTATTCATAAACGTGAGCGTTTTATTGTCATTGAACTCGACAAGTTTTGCTTCAAATAGCTTCAAGAATAGGATTCTGTTTAACCATATGATTATGAGATCAAGGGCTAATTCTTTTATACCATCTTCAGTTAATTGCTTGTCAGGTATTTGCCTTTCAGACGCGTGTTTTTTAATTTCTTCAGATATTTGACTATAGAACGTATTCGGAATGCCATTTGGAACGATTGTCTTTTTACCATTTGACTCTATTTCTTTGAGTCCAAATATGTAAAGTAACTCATCGTAAAATTCCTTATTCAAAGCACTTCCACTGCTCGGATTGTATTTGTTCAAGAGAATATCTGGTGAGAGAAAGCGGTAAATGTCTTCTGGATTTGAGAAGTAGAAACAGTTGTCCTTGAAGTTTTTGAAGACATCTTCATGGTTTGCAAGGTATTTTCCAATGTTTTCATATATCTTATCTCTTGAACTTTCCTTAAACAGCATGCGATTACTTATGCTACATTCTTCAAGAGCCTTTTCATCCATTGCAAAATCTCTAAACGGTGCATTGTTAAACGCAAACCACTTTTTTCCATTTGTCACAATCAGATATGTTGGGATATCATCTCTATTTGACTTATACACCTTAAGGAAGTAGTATATTAACTCGTGCAACGCTTTCTTGTTTATGTGATATTCTTCAATCATCTCATCTTTGTTTTTAACTGATTTACATTCAAAGAACGCAACAATCTGCTTCGTTCCCTTGTCTTTTAATACAATATCAGCGTCTTTACTGTGCAGCTCAACTTCATATTCAGGAAACTGTTTAATCATATCGTATACTCTTGCTCTTACCTGTTCTTCTTCGTCGTCGTCTTTGATACTATCCTGTAATTCCTTGATCTTAGACTTGATATCTTCTTTTATCTCTATTTTTATTTTCGTCTTTTCAATATACTTTGTAAGCGTCTCCATTTTTACCTGGTCTCACAACACCGTGTCACCGGGGTGTAGTAGCCTTTATTATTTTTCGTCATTCTCTTTATCTTCCAGTGGCAAAGTATTTTCTT
>Ga0081479_111153_pt1 | contig 14028 bp, 14 predicted proteins | sample MamHotmetagenome_FD_70984 | JGI IMG/M metagenome (GOLD analysis project Ga0081479, IMG submission 70984) | Hot spring cone microbial streamer communities from Mammoth Hot Spring (Liberty Cap Streamers), Yellowstone National Park, USA - T=72 v2... | ecosystem: Environmental > Aquatic > Thermal... | reverse complement strand
CTTAAGGAAGAAATGGAGTTAACGGATTCCATTTAAAATACTCCTTCTTTTGAAAATGAAGAAACATTATTTCTACAATCCTTATTCAATATTAATGTTTCTTTTACTACTTCTCTATATCTTCCTAAAAATTCTTTCAGAAATTCCTCCATTTTTTCCTCTCAGGGTATTGACTCATTATACTAAGTCTTTCAATCATATATTATACTATGAAATGGTTTCGAAAACAATTTAAAAAGTGTATAATTTTAATATGGGAATATTTGATATTATTGGACCTGTGATGATTGGTCCATCGAGTTCGCACACGGCAGGAGCTGCAAGAATTGGAAAATACGCTCGAAGAATTTACGGCGTTCATAAACCTTTTGACCTCGTCGAAATTGACCTATACAATTCTTTCTCTGAATCTGGTATAGGGCATGGCACAGACCTTGCAATACTTGGAGGAATCCTCTGTTTTAATGTGGATGACGAACGCATTTTAAAATCCTTTGAAATTGCAAAAGAAATGGGTGTAAATTTCAAATTCAACTTCAAAGGTATTGACGAGGATGTTGGGGAAAACGCATGTAAAATAACATTCCATAATAACGGCAAGTCTTTCTATGTGTGGGGTGAATCAATTGGTGGCGGGCTCATTCACATCTCAAGCATTAACGGGTATAGTGTTAGTCTTTTTGGAAGGCATCCAGTCTTGATTGTAGTTGCAAAGGATGTTCCCGGGATTATAGCACATGTTTCGAAAATAATTGCAGATGCTCACATAAATATTGCAAAAGCAGAAATAGAAAGGGATTCTTCTGTTTCCGAGTCGCTTTCGGTCTTTAAACTTGACGCCGATTTCCCAAAGGATAAAATTCCTCTTATTCTTGAAAACAAAAATATTCTGGAAGTAATGACAGTTGAAAGACTTGAAGAATTGTAAGGTGAAAAAATGAAAATAAAATTCAGAAGTTTTTCCGAATTAAAAGAAAAAGCAATGGGCTCAAACCTCCCCTTGGGCAAATTCCTTATTCAGTACGAAGCTCTAAACGAGGGTAAAGATCCAGATTTTGTTATCTCAAGGATGGACAGGACGCTTACTGCAATGGAAGAGTCAATCATCAAGGGGTTAAAGGGAAGAAACACATCAAAAACAGGCTTTGTTGACGGATGGGCATACAAGGTGCAGGAATTTTCAAAGGAATCCAACTTTCACCTCCTTTCGGAAGAATTTACTGAAGTGATCAAAAATACGTTTGCAGTTTCTGAGATGAATGCCTGTATGGGAAGAATTGTTGCAGCCCCCACTGCAGGCTCTTGCGGAGTTTTGCCTGGTTCACTTTTAACTGTTGCAAAACTCAAGAGCGTTGAAAGAAACAAAATAATCGAAGCGCTTTTTGTTGCAGGTGGGATTGGTAAAGCGTTTCAAATGCTTGCAAGTTTGTCTGGTGCACGTCATGGTTGTCAGGCTGAGGTTGGTGCTGCTTCGTCAATGGCTGCAGGTGCAATTGTTTCTCTTTTTTCGGATGATATTGATGCAGTTGAAAGCGCCTCTGCTTTTGCCTTGAAAAATGTCCTTGGGCTTGTGTGCGACCCTATTGGGGGCTTTGTTGAAATTCCCTGTATTAAGCGAAATGTAATGGGTGCGGTGAATGCGATTGCCTCTGCACAAATGGCACTTTCAGGCATAAGAACACTTATTCCTCTCGATGAGGTAATCATTGCGATGAAAAGGATAGGTGAAAAACTACCCGAGGAATTAAGAGAAACAGGACTTGGTGGAATTGCAGGCACAGAAACTGCAAAGTTGCTTTTAAAGAAGTTTAAGGAAAAAGGGTCATAGGTTATTATAGTTCTCCAAAAAGATCAAATTTAAAAGAAAGGGACGCCATTTTTTTAAGATAGCACCTCTCTCTAAATAAAAAACTGTTTCCTTAAGTTCCTTTTTTCAAAAAGAACTGTTCATTTTGAGTAATACTTCCGTTTGAGAAAGCATCTTTTACATAGATGGTTAGGTTGTACTTACCATCGGGTGAATTTTCGGGAAAAGTAAGGTTAATTGGGAAATAGAAATAAGGGACTTCTGTATTATTCGATACTTCCTCATTAATGACGGTTGTTCTTTCGATTACAGTTTCTCCTTTTGGTCCCTTTACGAGAACATCTATTTGAGGATGGTATGTAAAAGAACTTCCAACTTTCTTTGACCCAAAATTAGAGACCTCAAAATATACATATACAACCTCGCTTGGGGAGAATGTTTTATTTTTGCGCTCAACAAAATCCCTATGGCCGTTTATCTTTTCGCAGAAGGCAAAATTATTGAGTTCAAGCCCTTTTTGAACGGTTGTGCTTACGCTACATCCAGTAAAAAGAAAAGAAATGACCAAAGCAATTAACAAAAAACGTTTCATTTTAAGGTGTCCTCCTTTTTTATTCTGGCAATTTGATGCCGAAACTATCGCCTATATTTGTAATATTTATCTCGAAGGTATTAACATCTGAGTTTTCGTTATCTTTTGAATTTCCACTCGTTTTTATAAAAAGTTTTGTCGTATAGCCTTTGTAATCGCCTTTGTTTATGACCCACCCGGTGTAAACAGCTTCCCCAACATCTGTCATATGAATTGTATACTCAATTTTCGTTGTAGAATAGCCGTTTTGAGTGTCATTTGAGGTTTTCCAGGTTGTATAGAGGCCCGGATTTACAACATAATCATTGTAATTGTTTTTAAAGCCCTCAAAAAAGTTTTGACCTATTGCAGTAACGGCTTCAATATACTGTCTTGCTGTTGCTGCATCCAGTTCGCTGCGTGAACCAGAAGTTATAATTACACCCTTATTACCTACAACATATATCTCTTCCTCAACTTTACCGTTCTCATCTTTTGAAATCAGTTGTTCCTTGTTGCCGGAATCTTCAACCTTAGCAACAATTGTTGACTGCAATTTCCCATCTGCCCTGATTGTTTTAAGCGTAAACATATAGCTCTTGAGATCTTTGAGGTCCTTTAGTTTTTCTGCAGTCGAAGTTTGCGAACTTTTTGTAAGAGCAATTTCTACAATTTGGTCTTTTCCTTTAATTACTTCAATGTCTTGAGATTTACTTGCAAACCCATCCTTTGAAATATTAATTGTGTAGGATCCTTCTTCGACATCATTAAAAGATAACTCGCCACTCGAATTTGTTTTTCCCGAGATTCCGTTCATCTCCACAGAAGCATCTTTCAAAGGTGTTTTGCTTTCTTCATCCATAACCTTTACCATAACAATAGATTTAGTCTTAGGGTTTGAAGATCCCCCACCTCCGCAGCCTAAACTTAAAATAAGCACTAATAACACTAAGACAACAAGACCCTTCTTCATTTAATTCCTCCTTTTAGATCCACTATTTACGATCTTGCAGACCTATAATTTTATTTTAATGATTTTTAATAACGAGTCAATCAAAAAATATGCAATTTAGGAAATTTGTTCTAATTGCTCTTTAATCACCTCGCAATATACAAAGTGCCTGAGCAAAATCAAGCCCTCGGATATTTAAACTACTTCATAACTTAATTTCCATAGTAAACTTTTTTTGGAATACCTTCAAAACTATCGTAAGACCCTGTTTTATCGTAGTTATAAGTATAGATTGTATGGGTGGTTGGATCGTAGGATGTCTTTATTGGAATAATTGGAAGGTCAAAGCCACTTGTATAAACCTCAAACTTGCATGGGCCAACCGACCCCCATATTCCGTAGAGGTTTTTAAAATCATCCAACATTACAAAATCGCCTTGTGGGGCAAAGGGATAGGGTTTATCTAAATACTCTTTCAAGTAGATGCGAACTGTTGTGCTTTCATGTGGTTTAAGTACAGGTATCGGAATGTCTCTTACGGGCTCAAAAACTGGATAATATATCGGTTGATAATCGCAGCCTTTTTTCAAACCATTGACAAAGTGGTCGAAATATTCGTTAGATCTTTCAAGTGTGGTTCCATACTCTGATATCAACTGGATGCTTCCGCCATCTGGATTCCACTGATGCCATGGCCAGGATACATTTATGTTTAGTTTGCCAGGAATCGAAGGCTTATCGTAGTTATTTGTAATCTTTACATCAATATATGCAGGTCTTTGAAGATAGTCTGGGTCGGCTTTAAGGAATGGTGCGTCTAACGGATTTGGTGTTGCAGAGTTGGTTGCAGAAATCATATTTTCACCAATGCCTTGAGCAGTGTTTGCAATGAGGTCTGCAGTCATTTGGTCTGCAGGGACGCCTGCTTCTGTAAGTGCTTCCTTTGCAAGGTAATCAAGCCCTTGTTTTGTTAGTTCATCAAAATTCGGAAGTTCTGGAGGGATTCCAAGGGATGCAAGACCATAATCAACAAGTGCAGTAAGTGCCTTCCTTAAACCCTCCCGCCAGTCCGAAGGAAGCCCTGGCAGGTTGTTAACCACAAAGTTAATGAGCCCTGATTTTAAACTTGCATATGCCTTTGATACCCAATTTGTGATTTTCATTATTACATCAACAATGGATTTGAAGAAGTTAACAATGCCATCCCACAATTCTCCCCACCATGACTTGTCTTCTTGTCTATCCCAGACCTGGATTTTTGTCCCAACAGGAAGCCACCTTGAGAGAAGTTCTTTTTCGTAGCGATCTGGAGTCATTGAAAAATCCTTATTAAAATAGTAATAATAAGGATAAAGCGTATCCTTGCCATTGGTCACCTCAAAGTTCAACTCATTCCATCTAGGTTTGCGATAGACAACATAGTAGTGAGCCCAGTTTGGGTCTTGCCATTTGATCGGTTCATAGTGTGTTATCTTTACAGACGGGATATAAGTTGGGACGGCTACATTTTTAAACTGGTATAGTGTTACTGTGTCTTGCTTCTCATAGTTAACTATTACAACGTCAGAAAGTGAGTAGTCGTTACTTCCTGGCGTTGACGATGGCAAAAATGCAACAGCACGCACATAATATGGAATATAGTCTCCTGGTTTCATAGTTGAATCAGCAGGTGCAAAATCGTGGAATTTTACCGCAACCGAGTTTTCAGTATTTACGCAAAACTGGCTTGGAATTGGTGGCATGTAGGTTTTAGAGTAAACAAGCCCTGAAGGTTTATCAACGGGATCTTTTACATCAAAGGGCTTTACGGATATTTGAAGGACAATTGTTTTTGTATCTTTTGGGAAGTTTTTAAACTGGAACCACTTTACAGTGCTTAGTGTATTGAAGCTGACTTTGTTTATGTGCTTAGGTATATTCGGAAATTCACCGCCGCAAGTGATGTCTCCGTCTCGCCTGGTTACCCATAGTTCAAATGTAGAGGGCTTTAAAATTTGTTTTCCGTTTACTGTTATAACAGTTTGCCTTTGTGAGCCAGGTGTTTTTTGCCCGTAGAGGACTCTTATCCCTTCACCGGGGTCGCCAATGCAATTCATATTCTTGTCAACCGGCACTGCGCGGACATAAAATGTTTGTTCGCTTTCTGTTTTGAAAATGGTCGGGTTTATTGGAACTATAGTTTTTGATGTGAACTTAGAAAAATCAATAGTAAATTCTTTTACTGCAGGTTTTATCGTGCCCGTTGAAACAAGACCACGAGGATTTTTCCAGTTATCCTGAAAGCCGGTAAAAGGCGCTCTTGAAACCTGCCACACAATTGCATAGGGGGTAAGTGTTCCATAATCAGCATAAAAGTATCTTACTTTATTGCCCGATGACTCTATGAACGCTCCGTCATCTGCCCTCGTGTATAAAGAGCCTGTAATTACGGATATTTTATCTGTTGGCTTACTAAATGGCTTTGTTGCATCTGTTGCTGCATAGAGCGTGAGCTTTGTATTATAGGTTGGCGAAGTTAAAATGGCTTTTAAATCAAGTTGCTTAAGTTTTTCTTCCTCACTCATTTGAGGTGGTGGTGGCAGAAGTCTTACTTTTGCATTAATTGATGTTCTAAAATTTTCGTAAGTCCTCTTAACCAAAATTATTCCCTGTTCTCTTGTCGTATTTGACAGAGGGTCAATTATATCCTGTGACACGCCCTTCATTATGCCGTTTTGATAGGCAAACTTCATCGCTGTAAGTGCCCAGGGTGCAATTTTATCTGCATCCCTGAAAGGGAAATTGTTTTCGTCAATCTTTGGAAGTTCTGAATATGCTTTGGATAGTGCTCGATAGATCATCGTTGCGATTTCCTGCCTTGTTATAGAAAGAGTTGGCGAAAATTTACCACCGCCAGTTCCATTTACTATCCCTAATTGATATGCCTTTATGATCTCAGGGTTGTTTGTGTCTGAAAATGGAGTGCCGCTTGCAGTAACTGTCCTGTTAGTTAATTTTGTGTAGAGTTTTACCACAATAACGCAGAATTCTTCACGGGTAATTGGTTGTTGGAATTTGCCCATAATGTCAGGGTATGTAAGCCCGTAGTTATATGCTTGTGTTAATTCATCAATAGCCCATTTGCTTGCAGTTGAGTCATTAAAAATGGAGTTTGAAAATCCAGAAACACCCACTCCCCCCAAAAAATTTGAGAGGGTCATCATAAGAACTAAAATGCCTACTACAACTCTTTTGAGCAAAGATTTCATCCTCTCCTCCTTTTGTAGGTTTGCTCCCCCACAGTCAATCTTGTCTAAATTGAACAAATTTTAGACCTAATTAATTTTATTACTTTTTGTAAAAAGTCAAATGTAGAAATTAAGGCGATTCTAATATCTAATCATTCGGATGATTTTTTTTGCCATTTCTTGTTTGCGCAAACTTGTTTTAAATTGTGGATTTTAAAACCCCTCATGAATACTGCATTGTTTGATTTTTAAGATGTTGAAACTATACCCGTAGAACCCGCATAGTTTCGTAGAGACTGCATTAATACTTAGTTATAAACGCATCAAATAAGCGATTTTAAGGGGGATTTTTGAGGCAAAAAGGGTTAGAGTACTTATGAACAAATTTTCGCCTCTCTAAATGCACACAAATGAAAGGTCTTAAAGTGCCTTTTCATATAGTTTCTTTAAATGTAAGATTTTAGTATCTTACAAGCAACACCAAAAATCCCTCAATCCAAAATAGTTTCTTTGTTTCCGAAATTAAACAGAATATACACTCAGCACACTCTTAAGAAATCTTCTTGCTCTTTCAGTTTGAGGATTCTCAAAAAATTCGATTGGGTGCCCTTCTTCAACTATTCGTCCATCTGCCATAAAAACAACTCTGTCTGCAACCTCTTTTGCAAAACTAATTTCGTGGGTAACAACAACCATAGTCATTCCGTTTTCTGCAATCTCTTTCATAACATCCAGTACTTCCTGTATCATTTCGATGTCAAGCGCAGATGTTGGTTCATCGAAGAGCATCAATTTTGGCTGCATTGCAAGTGCCCTTGCTATTGCAACGCGCTGTTTTTCTCCACCTGAAAGTTCCTTTGGATAGTGGTTGAGCCTGTGGCCAAGCCCAACTTTTTTAAGATAATCTATAGCGATGTCTCTTGCAAGATTCTTATCCATCTTCTTTACTACAACCGGCCCAAGCATAACATTTTGGAGGGCAGTAAGATGCGGGAATAGGTTAAAGTGCTGGAAAACCATTCCTATTTCCTCTCTCAGTTTGTTTAAGTTCGTCTTTTGGGTAATGAGGGTTCCTTCATAGTAGATTTCGCCAGAGGAAGGCAGTTCGAGTGCGTTAAGGCATCTTAGGAATGTGCTTTTGCCTGCTCCTGAGGGCCCTACAATTACGACCTTTTCACCTTTTCTCACTTCGAAATTCACATTTTCAAAAACCTTTACATTTCCAAATCTCTTTGTCAAATTTACCGTCTTAATCACCTTTCACAAACCTCCTTTCGAGATTTTGAGATAATCTTGTTAAAGGAATAGTTAACAAGAGATAAATTATTCCTGCTGCAAGATATGGTGTAAGCACATTTGCAGTTGCTGCAGAAATTTGTTTTGACTTGTATGTTAGTTCTGCAATGCCAGTAATCATAACAAGCGAAGTATCTTTTAATAGAGCTACTATTTCATTTGTGATCGGCGGAATAACCCTTCTTATTGTTTGAGGAAGAATCACATATTTCATAGTTTGGTAGTAATTCATACCGAGGGAGTTTGCCGCTTCAAACTGTCCAAAAGAAATAGATTCAATTCCCGCCCTGAATATTTCGGATATGTAGGCAGCCGAATTAAAGGAAAGAGCAACTACACCTGAAGTGAATGCATCAAGTTTGAGACCAAATCCTGGAAAAACATAATAAACAACGAGTATCTGTAATAATAGAGGTGTTCCTCTTAAGACATCCACGTAAATTGAAGAGAGCCCCCGTAAAAGAGGGCTCTTTGAAATCCTGAATAGGGCAACTATAAGACCAAACACTATTCCAAAAACCATTGCAAGCAATGTTAAACCAATAGTTGTCTTCAGTCCTTCAAGGAGAAAAGGCAATGTTTGGATAAAAAGGTCAAACCTGAATTGCATAACACACGCTCTCCTATGGAATAGTTGCTGGCTCTACACCAAACCACTTCTTGTAAAGGGCGGCGTATTCGCCATCTGCCTTTATTTCCTTTAAAGCATTATTTATTGCGTCTCTTAGTTCAGGCTCATCTTTTCTAAAGGCTATACCATACTGCTCTGTTGTAAAGAGGTCTCCTACAAGCTTTATTTTTGGGTGTGTTTTTGCGTAGTACTGCGACACTGGCAAATCGTTAATTACTGCATCAATTCTCCCATTTTCAAGATCAGATAGCGCAAGCTGGATATCAGGATAGCTTCTTATAGTTACTCCTTTAATTTTTTTAGCCGCCTCTTCTCCTGTTGTCCCAGTTTGCACACCTACAGTTTTACCGTTCAGGTCTTCTGGCTTTGTTATGGAATTATTGCTCGCTTGCACTGCAATAATTTGACCTGAATTATAGTATGGGTCTGAGAAATCAACTTCCTTTTTTCTTTCTTCTGTTATTGTCATTGCAGATATTATTGCATCGAATTTTCCAGTTTGAAGTGCTGGTATAATCCCCGAGAAGTCTGCCGTTACAATCTGCGCTTTCACTCCAATTTTACTTGCAAGAAGGTTTGCAAGATCAACATCAAATCCAACTGCATTACCTGTTTGCGGGTCAATCCATTCAAACGGAGCATAAGTCGTATCAGAGCCAAAAACAATTACACTTGCCTTTTTTACCCGTGCAAGTGAGTTTAAAGTTAAGGTAATTTCTTTTGATACACCAGACCTTCCAACATTAATGTTCTCTTCGTAAGGAGATGCTCCTTCGAGTGTTACTTTTAATACATAATTTCCCTCTTTTACATTGTTGAAAACAAATTTTCCGTTTGAGTCAGTGGTAGTTGTAAGGTCGTTCAGGTAAACGGTTACCCCTGAAAGCGCTTGACCACTCTGGTCTTTTACAACGCCTGTAACCTCTCCTGAACTTGCACAACCAGTCGCTGTTGCTAAAACTACCACTAACACAAGTACAACTACAGCCATTTTTACTAATCCCTTCATTTTTTCCTCCTATAAATTAAAATTAGCCGGCTTTGCGCCGGCTTTTATAAAAAACAATATAAATAAATATCAGCCCGCCGGCGCTCTTGTGCGGGTATGTTTTTTAGCGTGTTTCCTTGTTGCCAAAACTAAAATAATGTTTTCCATATTTGCCTCTTAATTTGTGTGGATTTTAGTCAGGTTTTGAAAAATGTCAATAGGGCTTCTATTGTAAACTCTTCCGATTAATTGATATTGAAGCCTTGATTATTCAGGCCTAAAGAGGGTAAAATTAATTTTTCTTTATGAAACCTCTTGAAGATGAAAGAGTTTGTAAAAAATAAGGAATATGCCTATTGCAAGTGGTGAGCCAATAATATCTGCAATAACATGCTGCTTTAAAAATTGCGTTGATAAAATTATTAAAATCGCCCAGATGGACATAATAATTGCAACTACCCTGTATATTTTCTTTGTGAACCACACTGATGCTGTAAGTGCAGATGTCCCGCAGTGCAAACTCGGGAAACAGTTATATGGGTTGTCGCTTCTATAGAGTTCTATTACCTTGTTAACAAAATAATTTGAGCCAGGCTCAAGGGTTGGTCGTGGCACATATGTTTGGAAGACAACATAAACGAAATTGCTAACAAGAAATAGCGAAATCATCGAAAGCGCAAAAGGGGTAAAAATGCGTGGGTGGAAAATGAAAAAGAAAAGAAGCGTTACATAGATAACAGTCTCAAGTGAATTGTATATGATGATGAATTGCGGTATAAAAGGCACAATTTTATCGAGAGGAGTTACAAGGATATGCACTGAGTTTGTTGCATGGTTCGTAAGGTCGTAGATTTTGGATGTGTGATAGATTAGCACTGCAAGAACCGTGTTAATAAGATACAATTTGTGATTCTTCTTTAAAAATTCTATGACTTTCATTTTTCCCTCCCAAGAATTCCCACGCCGAGCCACTCTGGCCCTGCGTAATTGCCAATTGAACACCCCACCTGCATGAGGTCTCCCAAAACTCCAAAGCTTTCTTTTATGTCCTTTGCAAACTCTTCTGCTTCATCTCTGTTGAGTCCATACATAATTGCAACTTTCTCGATTCCGTGTTCGTAGTACTCTTTACTTACGAATTTCTTAAGGTATTCTTTTGCCTTGCTAAAACTTCTAAAAACGCTTTCTAACTTTATAACGCCATTTGTAAAAGAGAACACCGGCTTCACGCTTAAGAAGCTTCCGATATTTGCGATTTCCTTTCTAATCCTTCCGCTTGCTCCTAAGTACCTGATTTCGTTTAAGGCGAACCTATCTTTGAGGCGTTCGACTACCTTGCTTGTTTCGTTATAGACAGTTTCGAAGCCAAGCCCCTTTTCTATGAGACTTATTGCGTGTTCTGCAAGGTATCTTATTGCGTAAATGGAAGAGCGTGAATCAATTATTTTTATCGCATTTGTTTTGAGCGTTTCTATTGCAAGGCGTGCAGAATTTATAGTCCCGCTAACTTTTTCTGAAATGTGGATGGAAATAACTGAGTCTCCCTTTTCTATAATTGGTTTATATACGCTTATGAAATCGTCAACCGATGGTTGCGATGTCTTGGGGAACTCATCTGCATTTTTGAGGAAATTATAAAATTCCTCAATAGATATGTCTTCGCCCTCTTTAAAGTCACGCCCTTTGTAAAAAATCCTTATTGGGACGACTTTGATGTCGAATTTTTCTATAAACTCTTTTTCAAGATACACCGTTGAATCAACAACAACCTTTGTCATATTTCCTCCTTGTTCAAAATGCTTGCAATTTCTTTTATCTCTTCTGGTAAAGTGAAGTTACCATTAGAATCCGGCTCAAAAGGAAAAGTCTTAATTACTGCATCCAAATTTAACTTCCCGTAGATGTGCGGGTAATCCTGCAAACCGCCACATTCAAATTTAATCTCTGCTTTTACTTTCGAAGAATCGATACAAAGCAAAACCAAACCTTTTTCATTTCTGAAATTGGCATTTGCAATGTCAATTATTTGCTCAGGCAACGAGCAGTGAATGGACCCATCAGATTTTAAACTCCTGGTTTCGTATTTTCCTTTAACCAATGCCTCTTTCAAATCGCCTGCTTTTGCTATGTGCAGAATTAACAATGTAAACCTCCTATTTTTCATTTAATACTTTACATAAAATTGTAATCCATTTTTAAAAAATACAAGCGTTTTTTGAGCGCATTTTTGAAAAAGTGCTGTAAAATAAGGTATAAGAAAGTAATTGCAATTTTTGAAGGAGCGCTTATGGAGATATTTTTGAAAACGGTTTTGCCGATTATTATTGGCTACCTTCTTGGAAGTTTTCTTCCAGCGTATTTTATTGGAAGGTTAAAAGGAAGAGATGTAACTAAAGAAGGCTCAAAAAATCCAGGGATTGCAAATACTGCCACTCTTTTTGGCTATGGCTACGCTGTTATAGTTGGCATATACGACATTTTTAAATCACCACTTGCAATTTTCATCGCAATAAAACTTGGTGCAACACTTCCTGTTGCATTTGCATCTGGCTTTGCTTCTGTTATCGGGCATATTGCGCCTTTCTACCTCAAGTTTAAAGGTGGACGTGGAATGGCTGCTTCAATCGGTATTATGGGTTATGCGCTTGCACTTCTTCTTTTAAAGGATTTGATGTTTGCCTATATCTTCATCCCGATTCTTTTAATTATTGCACTTTTCTTTTTTATGCGAAACAAATGGCACACCGCCGATACCATTACCCTTTTTGTTTTACCACTTTTTATAATTTCTGTGATACTCTATTATGGCATCAATACCGAAAGTGTTTCATTCCTTATTGCAGGGCTCTATAGTGTTGCGCAGAGGCTTGAATTCCTTTTGAGAGAAAAGTTTAAGAATGCCAACAACAATATTCGGAAACTTCTTGTAAGAAAGTGGTTAAGGCCGTTTGCCTCAATCTTTGCAATAGGCATTCTCTTCCACAGGATTTACACCCTCGTTCTCCTTGGGGCAGTTCTTCTTGCCTTTATTATCCTTGAGATTATGAGATTTACTAATAGAATTTTTAAAGCCCCCATAGCCTACAAGACAAGCGAAGAAAAGCGTATTTCCTCTATGGTAATGTTTTTGCTTGGTGCATTTATGACGCTCTCTTTCTTTGAGCCTCCGATTGGCTCTCTTGCGATAATGTTTACGATCTTTGGTGATCTCCTTGCCTGGAGCGTTGGTGTAAGTATCGGAAAAATCCACATATTTGCAGGGAAGACTCTTGAAGGGACGGCTGCAGCGCTTTTAGCAAACACACTTATTGCCTCAATTTATTACAAACTCGGGCTTGCGAGCCTTGCAGTTTTTATAACCGGTGCACTTGTTGCAACACTTGCGGAACTTGCGCCGTTTGAGGATGACAACTTCTCCGTGCCCCTTCTAAGCGCAATTACAATGAGCCTTGTTAAAAACCTTTAATCATCCTCAAAAAACCTTTTGTTGTTTTTGTCTATAAAGCCATCTTTTCCTTTTAAGCCTATGTGTGCAATCCCATTTTCAAATTGTGAAGCGAAGTCATATTGTGGCGCAATTATAAATTTCCCATCTTTATCAATGTATCCCCAGAGCCTGTTTATTCTAACTGGTGCAAGCCCCTCTTTGAAGTCCATTGCGTTTTCAAATTGCGGAGGTATTACAACTTTTCCTTTTGTATCAATATATCCAAAAAGCCCATTTTTGATAAACAAAGCACGTCCTTCCGAGAATGCCCTTACATTTTCAAATTGCGGTTCAATTACAAAGTTTCCTTTTGCATCAACAAAGCCGTAAAGGTTTTTTATCCTGACCTTTGCAAGCCCATCAGTAAAGAACCATACATCTTCAAACTGTGGCTCAATGACTATTTTGCCCGACCGCTCTGCAAATCCCCATAGGTTATTTTTCCTGTAAGGCACTAACGAACTTGCATAGTCCTGAGTATCATTATTAATTTTATTGGTTGCGATAGTTGATTTTAATTTCAAAATATAAACACCCAGAACGATTGAAATAATAAGCAAAACACAACTTATAACCGCTAAAATTTTTACCAATTTCCTGTCCATATTGTCCTCCCATCTCATTATACATTAGGCAATGCTTAAAGAGAAAGAATGGCTTTGTTAGCCCCGAGCCATTCTTATGGCTTCAACCAGACCGATTTTATCTTTATTCCTAAAGTCATTCCGAACGCTTTTCGTGAGGAATCTCCTCCGTTCCTGTTTTTTCTTGTCATCTCGAGCGAAGCGAGAGATCTCCGCTGTTCTTGTTTTATCCTGTCATGTCGAACGGAGTGAGACATCTCTCCGTTAAATTCTTTTTGGGTAGAGTTCGAGGAGGGAAAAAAGGAGACCCCTCAGAATGGCATTTCGGGGTGACGGCTAAATAGTCATTCTGGCGAGCGAATTTTGCGAGGAAGAATCTCCGCCCTTTATGCTTCGGGTAGAGTTCGAGGAGGGTCTTCTTACCTCCTCGAATATTGGAGACCCTCGCACAGTCGTCTCGGAGTGACAATACTCACGCCGTCCTG
>Ga0081479_120287_pt1 | contig 14139 bp, 11 predicted proteins | sample MamHotmetagenome_FD_70984 | JGI IMG/M metagenome (GOLD analysis project Ga0081479, IMG submission 70984) | Hot spring cone microbial streamer communities from Mammoth Hot Spring (Liberty Cap Streamers), Yellowstone National Park, USA - T=72 v2... | ecosystem: Environmental > Aquatic > Thermal... | reverse complement strand
GTATAATGTTTTAAAACTTGGCAATTGAATAGGGTTTCTGCGATTTTACTATTGAGTAAAAATTTAACGGGTTTGTAGCCTACCTATGAGGAATTGAAACACAAATAAGAGGATAGAGATTATCATATTAAAGAAGGTTTGTAGCCTACCTATGAGGAATTGAAACTTGTCAATCGTAGTATATACATTAAAAGTCAAAATAGTTTGTAGCCTACCTATGAGGAATTGAAACATTTTGATTTTTTCTAATTCGTCGTCATAGTTCCAGGTTTGTAGCCTACCTATGAGGAATTGAAACTTCCTTTGTTCTTTTCATAAATTTCACCATACTTATTGTTTGTAGCCTACCTATGAGGAATTGAAACCACAAATTCATCTATTTGGTGTGCAGTTTCGTAGTCGTTTGTAGCCTACCTATGAGGAATTGAACAAAATATTAACGATAAATGAACACGAACCAGAACCGCGTTTGTAGCCTACCTATGAGGAATTGAACATTTTAATCATGTGAAATATGAAAAGCATAAAACAAAGTTTGTAGCCTACCTATGAGGAATTGAACTCTATATCTCTCAAAAGTTCTTCTGCTTTATCTAATTAGTTTGTAGCCTACCTATGAGGAATTGAACCTGGAATGATAAATTTTCTGTCTTTGTAATGTCCTAAGTTTGTAGCCTACCTATGAGGAATTGAACTACCTCCTTCAAAAGATTTTCTCCCACTCGGTTCAGGTTTGTAGCCTACCTATGAGGAATTGAAACTCTGATTGGGTTTGGATTTTAGTGTTATGAAATCTAGTTTGTAGCCTACCTATGAGGAATTGAAACTCTCTGTCAGCAAACATGTAGCTGATCTCGATGTTTGGTTTGTAGCCTACCTATGAGGAATTGAAACTCGTCATAATTGTATTCTTTTACATAGAAAGAAACGGTTTGTAGCCTACCTATGAGGAATTGAAACCAATTTTTGATTTTTCAGAAGAAACATCTTTAACTCGGTTTGTAGCCTACCTATGAGGAATTGAAACAGGTATTATATATGGGATTTTTAGGTAGTATAGGTAAGTTTGTAGCCTACCTATGAGGAATTGAAACCTGTCAGCAAATAGATACTCAACATCGATATTAGCAGGTTTTTAGCCTACCTATGAGGAATTGAAACACGATTCTAAGATAACACACATTCAAACTAAAAACAGTTTGTAGCCTACCTATGAGGAATTGAAACCGACGACGGTCTGTCAAACTCAAATGTAAAGTCCGTGTTTGTAGCCTACCTATGAGGAATTGAAACTTTCTTCAAGTTTTTTCTTTATGTATTCTCTAAACTGTTTGTAGCCTACCTATGAGGAATTGAACTTCGTAAAGGTGTGCGATAAACTCACCTTTTTTGTTTGTTTGTAGCCTACCTATGAGGAATTGAAACGTTTTAAATATCACATCATGCTCTCCATCTTCATAAGTTTGTAGCCTACCTATGAGGAATTGAAACTGGGAAAGAAGTGGAAGAAGATAGCAATATTCATATCTGTTTGTAGCCTACCTATGAGGAATTGACGAAATTCAACCAATTCGATCCACGCAGAGTCACTGTCTGTTTGTAGCCTACCTATGAGGAATTGAAACATCTTTCCAAAAGCCTTATAGTTGATTGAAGGATGTGTTTGTAGCCTACCTATGAGGAATGAAGTTGCTTTTAAAACAGTTTTCAAAAACCTATTGACAACTCATTAAAAAATCTTATAAAATTATTCAGAAAAAATAAAAGAGAGAAGGAATTTTGAGAATAAAATTAGCATTAGAAAAAGAGGGGAAAGATTTGGCGCTGCCTGTTCATTACAATCAAATCATACAAGGAATGCTCTATCGTAGCCTGCCAAGATTACTTGCCAAATTTCTTCATGATGTAGGATTTTTCCATAACAACAGACCATTTAAGCTATTTACATTCTCTAAAATATTCGCAGAAAAATTCAACATTCATAACTCTACAGCTTACTTTAAACCACCAATTACCATATACATATCATCAGCCATAGAAGAAGTCTCAAAATCCTTTGCAGAAACAGTACTACAAAGAGAAAAAATAATACTAAACAGACAACCACTTACACTAAAATCTATAGAAATAATACCAAAACCAAGATTTAATCAAATAAACAAAATAAAAACCTTATCACCCATCACAGTTTATAAAACCATAGAAAAAGAAGACGGTAAAAAGTTTACTCAGTATATCTTTCCAGAAGACCCAGAATTCAACACTCTAATAAAGGAAAACATAAAAAAGAAGTACAGCATAATAAAAGGTAAAGAATTAGAAGACTTTGAATTTGAGATAAAACCAATAAACTATAAAGTAAAACCACTGAAGTATAAAGACTACATAATAAAAGCAGTAGACGGGGAATTTGAGATAAAAACAGACCCAAAAATATTAGAAGCAGTATATGACGCAGGACTTGGAGCCAAAAACTCACAAGGCTTTGGAATGATAGAAATAATGTCAGAAAACTAAAAGAAAAAGGTTTATATAAAACAAATAAGCTAAAAAGAGGTAGTAAATGAATAGCTACTATAAAATAGCATTGGCAGGATTACTACACGATATTGGAAAATTTTACCAAAGAGCAGGAAGAGGAAAAAACCAATCTTACCAAGAATATAAATATGAATATAAATATGAACATGCACTGTTAACAAAACAATGGTTTGAAGACCCAGAAATAAAGCCAAGCCTATCAAAAGCTTTTAGCAACATAGATGAGATAAAAATCTTAGCATCAAGACATCACAACCCGGTAGATTCTTTAGAAAGTAAAGTTTTACAAAAAGCTGACCATTTATCATCAGAAGAGAGAGAAAAAGAAAAAGAAGATGAATTTAACTTACTTCATACAGTATTTGAGAGAGTTTCTTTTATAGAAGATTCAAAAAAAGAAGATGATTTAGAATTTTGGGGATATTACAAATTAAAACCTTTAGACTTTGAAAATCTTGAAGATACAGTCTTTCCAGTAATAATCCAAAGAACGGCAAAAACAGGAAAGTTAGCCAATTCAGACGATGAGAAAAAAATCAGAGAAGAAGAGAGGAAATATCCAGAGCTTTACAAACAGTTTTTAGAAGATTTTAAAAAGATAAACCACTTTAAGGAAGAGCAAGCTTTTAACTTTATATATTATCTACTACAAAAATACTTATGGTGTGTACCAGCATCTACATATGATAAAGAACGGAAGTCAAGACACTATCCAGATATATCACTGTTTGACCATTCAAGAGTATTGTCAGCAATAGCGGTATGTCTGTATGATTATAAACCAGAAAAATTAAACGATGAAAAAGAAAAAATATTTTTACTCTATGAAGCAGAAATCAGCGGAATTCAAAAATTTATATACAAAGTCAGTAAAATAGATGTAGAAAAAGAAGGTTTTTCTGTTCCAAAAGAGCTTAGAGGAAGGTCTTTCTTTGTATCAATACTGCCAGAGCTTTTAAGTAGATACATACTAAATAAGCTTAACTATCCGATAACAAACATACTTTATTCAGGCGGCGGAAAATTCCAGCTACTACTACCAAACACAGAAAGAGTTAAAGACATCTTAAAAGAATTTAAAGATAAACTTTCAGAATACCTGCATAGAGAGTTTCATTTAGACCTGTCAATAGTGAGCGGACAAACAGAGTTAAGCCAGGAGCATTTAAAAGGAGACAAGTTAAGAGAAGCGATAACAAATTTACAAATCAGCGTTGACGAAGATAAAAAAAGAAAAGCAAAAAAATTACTCACCAAAGACTTTGAAGATGGGGATCATGTATGCAAATCTTGCAAATCTTTACCAAGAAAAGAAAAAGAAGATATTTGCAAGTGGTGTAATGCTTTTAATGAGTTAGGAGAAAAATTAGCAAAATATGAAAAAGAAAAACTTTTCATGATCTACCAATTTGAAAGTACAAACAGTAAACTAGAACCAGACTTAGACTTTGGAGAATTTGGGAAAGTATATTTATTCAATAAACCAGATTCAGAAATAAAGAAAAAAGCAAAAGAAATACTAAATCTAAACTCAACAAAATTAGCAGAGGAAGGATACACTAACGGATTTAAATTTATAGCAAACATAGTGCCGATCTTAACAGACGAGGTAAGAGATTATCTCTTAAAATATGCAGATTTAGAAGAGACAGAAAAAAAAGAATTAAAAGATCTGCCTAAAAATTCAATCTTACCATTAAACTACATTGCAGAATTTGCAAAGGGAGATAAAAAGCTTGCAGTTTTAAGAGCAGACGTAGACAATCTTGGGCTGATATTTAGCGATGGATTAAGAAGATATACAATATCAAGAATAGCAACACTGAGCAGAATGTTAGACTTATTCTTTACAGGATATATATCAATTTTAATAAATAAAGTATCTGATGATTACATACAGAAAGAACTTGGAAATACAAGCTTAAAAGCAAAACCAAAATTGATATACACTGTTTATGCAGGTGGAGATGATTTATTTTTAATAGGACCATACAACCTAATCTTACACTTTGTAGTAAGACTAAGGAAGAAATTTTATAAATACACAGCCAACAATACAGACTTTGGAATATCCGGTGGTATACCAATAGTAGGGTCTAAAGTAAGCCTTGAATACATGGCAAAAATATCAGAAGAGATGGAAAGTATATCCAAAAGCGCAATCTTTACTACAAAAAATAAACAAAACTACCTAAAAGATGCAATAACCATATTTGAAAAAAGCTTTAAATACTCTTCAAAGATAAAAGGATATAGCACATACAACCAAAGAATGTTTGGCAATGAAGAGCTATCAAAACTCTATAAAAAACCATCATATGACAACTATGTAAACTTTGAAACAATCCTAAGCATATCAAACGAAATAGCTAAGTGTATGGAAAGAAAAGATGTATCAAGAGCGTTGACTTACAGATTATTAAGCTTGCATAGAGTTTATGTATCAGAAGATGGAAAGATAGACCCGGTTATTTATCCGAAAATCTTTTATCAGATAGGTAGAAATGTAAAAGAAGAAAAAGTCAGAAATTTACTTGAAGAGTGGTTATTAAGAAAAGGTTATAGTTATAGTGAAGATTTTATATCAAAAGAGAATGTAATTAGAAATTTAGATGTGATACTATCCATTGCACTAATGAAAACAAGAGGAGGAAAAAAAGATGACTGAGGTAAAAAGTTATTTAGATGTACGCAAGGAATTGGAAGAAATTTTTAAAGTCAATAAAAAAGAAAGAGATAAGGTTTATAAGCCTTACAAAGAACTTATTGTAAAAGTAAATCAAGACATAAAAAAAGGAGTATTAAACATAGATTTAGAAGCCTATCTACAACCAGAGGGAGTTTGTGAAGGTATTGCATATGCTGTTGGCTGTATAAACAAATTAAAAAGAAGTCAGCTTAGAAAATTTTTCAACGAAATAAAAACCATAGAATATGACTTAAAATCAGAAGAAGATATTAAGAAAATAAAAATAAGAATTTTAGCACTTTTTTCAAAACTCGCTTATAGCAAAGGAAGAGGCCTTATGGATGAAGACTTTTACAAATTCATGAAGACTATTCTTTCAAAAATAAAAGAAGATATGAATGAAAAAAATGCTCAAGAAGTGTTTGAAGTTTTTGTAAAAATTTTAGAATCAATTGTAGCATACCATACATTCCACTTTCAGGAGGCAAAATATGAGTAAAGCGTTAAAAGGAATTATTAAATTAGAGTGTAAAATTAGAGTACTAACAGGCTTACACATTGGAGGGTCAAAAGAAAACGTAGAAATAGGCGGAATAGATAATATTGTTATCAAAGTTCCGGTTTTAAAGCTTGATGAAGCTATAGAAAGAGATGTTCCATATATACCAGGCTCGTCAATCAAAGGAAAAATGAGAGCATTGCTTGAATGGGTAGAAAAACCAGAAGGCTCAACACAAGTTATAGCTTTAACAAGCAAAGGTGAACCTTGTAATTGTGGAAAATGTAGAGTTTGCAAACTCTTTGGAGCTCATAAAAATGCTGAATCAGGAGAGCCTGTAAGGTTAAGAGTAGAAGATTTTTATCCAACAAAAGAGACAATTCAAATGTGGAAAAGATTTTTAGAAGGTGATTTTGTGGAAGTAAAAGTTGAAAACATAATAGATAGAATCAAAGGAACAGCAAAAGATCCAAGACATCAAGAGAGAGTTATCCCATTTTCAGAATTCACAGGATTTATTAAAATAAGAGTTCATGAAGGAGACAGAAAAGAATTATACGACACAATAATTAGAGGTATAGAGCTGTTAGAAGATGATTATCTTGGTGGTAGTGGTTCAAGGGGATATGGAAAGGTTAAATTTATCAAAGAAAAAATCTTGTGGACAGACTATAGAAAACAACCTTTCGAAGAAAAAATAGTAGATGAAAATGAAATAGCCAATATTTACGGAGCATAAAAATGCTTAAAGCATACAAAATTACCTATCTTTCACCAACTTCGCCAGTAAGAAGTTTTACGATTTTTGGTGCTATATGTTGGAGTTATAAGCTGATACATGGGGAAGAAAAGTTAAAAGAGTTTTTGAGTGAGTTTAAAGAAAATCAAAAATTTTTGATATCATCAGCATTTCCATATGTAAAAGGCAAATTTTTATTTCCAAAGCCCATTTTACCAATAAAGGGAGATAGCACAGATTTTAAAGTGAAAATCCAAAGAAAGGATTACAAAAAAGCAAGATTTATAACTTTAGAAGTATTAAAAGAAGTAATAGAAGGAAACATTAGGTACGAAGAAGACTTTGTAAAGTTTAAATCAAGCTCGGGCATAATACAAAGTATAGATGATAATCTAAAAATAGAACAAAAACGACACACGCAAGTAAGAAACATGATAAACAGAACAACCAGCGCATCAGAAAGCCTGTTTTCAATAGAATCAGATTTTAAAGTATATGATGAATACTTTTTAGTATATTTCATAGATGCAAGTTTTGAAAATGAATTTCAAAGATTAATAAAACTTACAGAAGAGATAGGATTTGGTGGCAAAAAAAGCATCGGATGGGGAAGGGTAGAGATTAGCAATTTAGACCCAGAACCTTTAAAAGACTTAATAGACTTAAATGCAGAAAAATTTATAACCCTATCTCCAATCATACCAACAGAAAGTATAAATCCAGAAGAGAGTTATTACGATATAGAGACATTCAAAAGCTACACAGAAAATACTTTTGAAGAAGAAAAATTAAAGAAAAAAGTTTTATACATCAAAGAAGGGTCAGTTTTAAGAAAGAAAGACACGATAATGTCAGAACAATTAAAAGATGTTAAAAATGGAATACTTCAATATGGATTAGAATTTCCAATAGGAGTGAAGTATGTATAACTTCAGACTAAAAACATTGACACCTATACATATAGGAAATGGGAAAAAACTATCTAACAATTTTGATTATCTTATAAAAGTTAATAGTAAAGATACAGAGATAAATGTAGTCTCATTTGATGTGTATATATCCAATATAGTAGAATCTGAAGATGAAATTTCAAAATTAGAAAGTTATATTGAAACTCTTGAAAAAGGAAATAGTATTTTTGATTTAATCAGAAAACCAACATATGAAGAAATTAAATATTCAGTTGTTCTTAATACAGAAACTTCAAATCCAAAAGTTAGAGAAATTGCTGAGCATATAAAAACAGTACTTAACGAAAAAGGAGAATATGGAGCATACATACCAGGTTCAACTGTAAAGGGATTTATTAGGCTTGCAATTTTCTACAAAATACTAAAAGAAAATGCTAATTTGGTAAACTGTGATGAAGGTATAAAAAGCACAGAAGAGAAAATACTCTCTGCTAAGCTTCAAAACCAAACTCTTAAATTAATGACATATTTTAAGGTAGCTGATTCAGAGCCAATTAGCACAAAAAATTTAGAAGTGAGAAATATTATTATAACAAATTATAAAGTTTCAGAATTTGCAGAAGTAATAAAGAAAGATACAGAAATAAAAATAAGCATAAAATACAAAGAGTTCCAAGAAAAATTAGGTAAATTGGACCTAAAAAGCGAGTATTTAGAAACTATATTAGAAACTATATTAGAAAATATAGAAAATTGGAAAAATGCATGTTATGAATTTTCAAAATCAATAATAGAATATGAAAAAGAATTTTTTAAGAAGAAGGGATTAGTTGAACTACAAAAATTCTATGAGTACTTAGAAAAAGAAAACCGCCCAGAATCTCCACTTCTTAGAATAGGAAAATACAAAGGAAAAATAAGCCAAACCTTAGTGCTTTTATATAAAAAAGATGAAAAAAGGTATGGCTGTCTTTTTGAGGACAAGAAGAGAAAAAATGATCCATTGCCAAAAACACGAAGAATTACAGAAGATGACTTGCCGCTTGGTTGGGTCAAGTTGGAAGAATTAAATTAATAGCAGGAGGTTAAAATGAGCAATAAAAAGCAAAAAAGACTTTTGATTACTTTTTTTGGAATGGCTAAAGACTATAAAGAAACTACTTACTTTCTTGAAGATAAAGAAAAGACTACCAAATATATAGCCGATGCGTTGAATGAGTTTTTAAACCCGGATAAAGTTTTGATATTTACAACACAAGAAGCAATAGATAAAAACAACGCGTTTAAAGAAGAGATTGAGGAAAAAATAGGAAAGGATAAAACTGAAACAGTAATAATTCCTTCCGGAAAAGACCAAAAAGAGCAAGAAGATATTTTTAAAGAAGTTTTAGAAGAAGTAGAGAAGTACAATGAAGAATGGGAAATTTACGTAGATATTACTCACGCTTTTAGGTCAATTCCACTTGTTTTTTTTATCTCGTTATTTTATTTAAAGAACTTTTACGACATCAAGACAAGCAAAATATTTTATGGTGCTTTTGAACAGAGAGACGAAAATAACAGAAGTCCTGTTATTGAGCTTACATTCTTGCTTGACATAATTGATTGGTTTAATAGTGTTAACATGTTTGTTAAAAGATACGAAGCCAATGAATTAGCTCACAAGCTAAAATTAATGGTTGAAAATAAAAAATTTCTTAAATTTAAATTAAATCCAGAACAAAGAGATAATTTAAATATTTTATCTGAAGACCTAAGAAAATTTTCAGGAGAGTATTTAAACGTTAGAGCAGTTCAATTTGGAAGACTATTGGTGGATTTGAAAGATAAGCTATCAAAATCAAAACCAATTATAAATGAAAATTTGTCAATCTTATCTCCACTGGTAGATAAAGTACAAACAGAAATAGAAAATCTTCAAACGCCTAAACCAGACACATTAAATATGGATACGCTAAGATATCGTATAAAATTAATCCGTAATTATCTTAGAAGAAATTTAGCTTTACAGGCAATTTTACTGCTTAGAGAAGTTTTTATTGATTACTTGATTTTAAAAGTAGGAGATACAGACAAATGGTTGAATTATGATTACAGGGAAGAGATTTCCAGAGCATTTAATAGACCAGATGGAGATAAAGTAGATAAAAATATTGCTGAAAAAATAAAATCTTTACAAAAACGAAATTCAGAACTTGGAGAAATTTGGAAAGATATAAAATATTTCAGAAATAATTTGGCTCACTGTGGTATAGGTAGTATAGGTAAAGCAGAAAAAGAGGATCTCTCAGGTCTTAAAAATGAGATCAAAAGGTTAACTGATAGACTTGAAGCTGAAATTAGAAAAGGCTAAAATTAGCTTATAATTGATTAATTAGTATTAGATAATCTTTATCGAGAGACTGTTTGAAAAAATCAAAAGAGAAAAATCCTTCGGACTAAAACCCTCCGGAGGATGACACGGAAAGGTAAGTTTACAAGAATTTTAGAACTCTCTTCCTTTACCATACCTTGAATGAGAAATTTAACAAAAGCAATAGATTCTTGTCTAAGATTATCCTTTCTCTGATACCTATTAATCAATTATTATCCTGAGAGACTGTAAATTGAAGAATCTAAATTATATAATTAAAATCCCCCCTCCCCCTAAGGGAAGAGGAGTTTTGAATAATTTATATAGAATCTATTATTCTGTTGAATGTTTCGCTTGGTCTCATTGCTTTTTCAGCTTTTGCATCGTCTGGATGGTAGTATCCACCTATGTCTTGTGGTTTACCTTCAGAATCTGCTATTTCTTGAAGGATTTTTTGCTCATTTTCTTTTAAGTCGGCAAATACTTTTTCAAATTTCTTAGCCAATTCTGGGTCTTTATCCTGAGTAGCTAAAGCCTCTGCCCAATACATAGCAAGGTAGAAGTGAGAACCTCTATTATCAAGCTGACCAACTTTTCTTCCCGGTGTTTTGTTATTTTCAAGATATTTTTGTACTGCTTTATCTAAGGTTTCTGCAAGAACCAATATTCTTGGATTATCCTTTCCATGCAATGTTTTTAATTGTTTGTAAGCTAATTTTAATGATTCAACGAATGCAAGGAACTCTCCAAGACTATCCCATCTTAAGTGTCCTTCTTTTAAGAATTGTTCTACGTGCTTAGGAGCAGAACCGCCAGCACCTGTTTCAAATACACCGCCACCAGCAATCAATGGAACGATTGACAATGACCTTGCTGATGTACCTACCTCAATGATTGGGAATAAGTCTGTTAAGTAGTCTCTTAAAATATTACCAGTTACCGAAATAGTATTTAAACCAGCTCTGAATCTTTTTAATGTAAATTTCATAGCATCTTCTGGAGATTTGATGCACCACTCAACATCGGATAAATCGTATTTTGGAAATTCCTCTCTTACTTTTTCTATAAGTTCTCTGTCGTGAGCTCTGTATTTATCAAGCCAAAATACCATTGGCTCACCGCTTTCTTTTGCTCTATTGATAGCTAACTTTATCCAATCTCTGATTGCTATATCTCTTGTGATACAGCTTCTATAAATATCTCCTGCTTCAAGTTCATGTTCGATTAATACATCGCCTTCTTCATCAACGATTCTGATTTTTCCATCTTCTGGTGGGAAAAATGTTCTATCGTGAGAACCGTACTCCTCAGCTCCCATTGCCATTAAACCTACGTTTGCAACACTTCCAACGGTTGCAGGGTCAAACTGTCCGTTAGTTTTAATATCTTCAACTATTTCTCTATACATTCTTGCATAGCTTCTATCTGGGATTGTGATTACACAGTCATCTTCTTCACCTTTTGGACCCCAGCCTTGTAAACCGTTTTTAATAACAGCTGGAACGGATGCGTCAATGATTACGTCGTTTGGTTTGTGTAAGTTTGTAATTCCTCTGTCTGAATCTACCATATACATTCTTGGTCTTTTTTGGTAGATTTCTTCAATTGTTTTCTTGATTGCAGCTTGTTTATCTTCTGGCAACTTAGACAATTTAGCTTCTAAATCTGCAAGACCGTTATTTGGATTAAACCCTATTTCTTCAAGCTCTTTTCCAAATTTTTCAAATAATTCTTTAAAATAAACTCTTATAGCATCCCCAAACATTACAGGGTCAGATACTTTCATCATTGTTGCTTTTAAGTGTAAAGAGAAAAGAATATCATCTTCTTTAGTTCTTTCAATTACTTTTTCATAAAAGTCTCTTAACTTTCTTCTGCTTAAGAATGTTCCATCTACAACATCGCCGACAGATACCTTAACACCATCTTTTAATACTTTAACTTCCCCATTTTTGTTAACAAATTCATATCTTATTGTTGTATCTTTTTTGATAGTAACTGATTTTTCGTTTTCATAAAAATCTCCACCTGACATATGAGCTACATGAGCCTTAGAGTTAGGGCTAACAGCTTTCATTTTATGTGGGAATTTTTTAGCATATTCTTTAACAGATTTAGAAAGTCTTCTGTCTGAATTTCCTTGTCTTAAAACAGGGTTTACTACGGAGCCAACAGCTTTCATATATCTTTCTCTAATCGCCTTCTCTTCTTCTGTCTTTGGGTCTTCTGGAAAATCTGGGAGGTTGTATCCTTGAGATTGTAATTCTTTTATTGTTGCTATAAGCTGAGGAACAGATGCAGAGATATTTGGAAGCTTCATAATGTTAGCTTCTGGTTTCCAAACGAGCTCTCCTAAATAAGAAAGCTCATCTGGAATTCTTTGGTCTTCTTTTAAATACTCTGGGAATAACGCTATAACTCTTCCTGATAAAGAAATATCTCTTAACTCAATTTCAACGTCTGCACCTTTTGTAAAAGCTCTCATGATTGGTAGTAAAGAATAAGTTGCAAGAGCCGGTGCTTCGTCAATCTTTGTCCAAACAATAGTTGCCTTTGACATTTTTAACCTCCCTAAAAATTTTTTGCATAAAAAATATAACATTGTTTGATTTTTAAGTCAAGAAAAATATAACGCTGTTTGATTTATCAAGGCTAAATTGGATTTTTATAAAAATTTTTTAACATACGTCGAGTGAGAAATTCAATAAAAGCATTGTATTCTTCGCCGGCTGCAGAATGTTCTATGTTAAATGTCAAGTGCAGAAATTTTCATCAAATGGTCTTTTATTCTTTAATAACCATGTCTGCCTTAATAAATTATGTGCTACAGCTACTAATGCTAACTTTTTAGCCTTACATTTACTTACTAATCTTTCATATAATTCTCTACAGTATTTGTTAAACCTTATTGCAAATAAGATTAAACTATCAGAGTAGGTTTTAGGTATTCCTGCTTTTTGGATTTTTTGATGATAAAGTGTTTTCACTTAAAAATATATCCTCATCGATTATTATTTCTCCGCGCTTTGCAAGTTGTTTATTATATTCTTTCCAGTCTCTTTTCATAAAAATCTCACCAATTTTTAGGTTTTTAGGTATAATTTTATATGTAAATTGTAAAAGTTTTTGGACAATCTCAAAAATAATCATTATACTTTATTATCTCCTATTAATAAATTTTATTATTAAATCTTTCTTTAAAACCTCATCAGCATCACAATACATTTCTTTTGTTTGTGATTTTTTCTTGATAGCAAAGGCTTTATCTTCATCATCGTATTGGTAAATAACTACTGAAAAAGGACATTTGTCAGTAAAAGTATTTTTGTTTTCATTACATTTCTTCTGTGCGTATATTAGATAAACGCCGTTTTTAAATTTTATCAATCTTAAACCTGAAATATTGGTTTCTTCTTTTGACATATCATTTCCACATCCGCCGACTTTAGTATAGGTGTATATATTAGCTTCTGCTCCTTTTCCATCAGCAACTTCTATTGGAACGTAAGAAAAATGTTTTTGATTCTCAATTTCATGATTAAGATAAAACGAATAAGCAGTATAAATATTACCTCCCCAAGGAGTTAAGAAGTCAGCAGATATTATTAAATCTTTTATCCCATCACTATCTATATCAAAATAATTAATTCCGTTCTTGATTTGGATAATTTTGACAGAATCTTTTTCCTCACTATATCCTTGCTTTGGTAGGATAAATAATATAAAAGTTACTAAAAGCCAAGAAATTTTAAGCCTCCTTCTCATTTTAAGATTTTCCTTATCTTAAAATTTGTATAAGTCATACCAGTTTGGGAAAATTTCGATTTTCTTGAATTTATAATATCACAATGGTAGATTTTTATACACCTAAAGCTTCTGCTGCAAGTTTTACTACAGTGCTTTAAAACAAATTCTACATAAAGATTATTTCTGGATGTTTTTCCATAACATCATCTAATTCTTTTACTTGTTTTAAAAGCTTTCTTTCAAGTGTATTAATTCTCTGAATATAGATAGATGTTTCTATTTTCTTTCTCATAATTTTAAATTCTTATATTATGTTTTCCTATATTTCTTTTAGCTTATACAATATCCTTCGCTAATTTTCTTTTGATAAATATACCCAATATACAAAAATTCTAAACTAGATGGCTTAGCTTTCGCAATTAATGATGGAACACCTGTTACCTCTAACTTCTCTAAACCCCTCTCTACTATCTGACTAACCTTAATGGGAGTTAAAATAATGTTGTGTCTAAATAAAATTATAAGGATGAATAATAATGGATAAGAAAGAATACTTTGAAAAAATATTAGACAGATCAACTGAAGAATTAGTAAAAGAATTTTTTCCAAACGGTATAACAACTTAAGGAAAAGGTAGGCATAAGAAAACTTTTAGAATCT
>Ga0081479_112740_pt1 | contig 14207 bp, 14 predicted proteins | sample MamHotmetagenome_FD_70984 | JGI IMG/M metagenome (GOLD analysis project Ga0081479, IMG submission 70984) | Hot spring cone microbial streamer communities from Mammoth Hot Spring (Liberty Cap Streamers), Yellowstone National Park, USA - T=72 v2... | ecosystem: Environmental > Aquatic > Thermal... | reverse complement strand
ACCTTCTTTAATCCTTACAAGTACTCCTTTTACGGCAGGATTAGGCATAACTTTGCCCGTTGCGGATACTGCATTTTTAAGTTCATCTGTTTTAACTGTGACATTCATACATTACCTCCTAAAAAATAATTCTTAATGCTTGATGTTCCGTGCAATTTGGAAACTCGTTTTGAATGTTGTTTACGATTTTTTCCATATCTACCTCCTGTAAGTATATTATAGTATATGAATTATGTTATGTCAAGAGGTATCGTTGTGATATTCCAACATCTGAATACTGCAACATTAAAATTATTATCCATCAACAAAGTTATTTTTGTGAAATTGCATAAGTTTTTCTTATAACTTCTATAAGTAAAAACTTTTAAGGAGGTGAATATTATGAAAGTAATGTACAACGTAGTAAAAGAAAAAGGAGTTACAAAGTTATCATTTGATGTTAATATGAGTAAAGAAGAGCGTGATCTTATAGGCGACTATTATCGTCGTGATCCGAAATTAAAAGAGGTTTTTGAATCCTGTTTTCTTGGCAGAAATATCATCGAAAAACTGAAAAAGATGTATAGCAAGAACACAAACGAAGATATCCTCTGGTACTTAGGAAATTTTATCAACGGTAAGAAAATACCATTTGCTATGAAAGATCTTAATGAAGATAACCTCAAAGAGCTTGCTTACAAGATACAGAAATTCCTTGAAGATTTACTCGTTGAATCAATTAAATATCCCGAAATAGATAAAATACTGTTTACTATTACAATCCCAGAGGACGTAAAAATGAGAATGAGAGAGAAGTTTTTAAGGCGATTCAGACAAGAACCCGATATATCTATAACTGTAAAAGCAGAGAAACAGGAAGGTATGCATCCCCTGGTGTTTAAGAGCATTATACACGATGCAGGAGTATCATCATCGTCGTTTCCACTAATAGAAAACGTTAGTACTTACACGAAAATCGAGTTTGATGATATAAATAATGAACCCTATTTTGATTATCTAAACTTCACAAAGGCTCAATGGTATTCCATTATATCACTCAGTTTTGATAAGATAAGAAATAAGAATTTAGATGAAATTATTTCTACACTTTCATCAAGATTATATGATTCCATTAAACCTGAATTTGAAAAACTAATATCCATAATAGAAATTGAGACTGAGTACGAGAATCCTCTAAATGTTTCAAGAGAAATAAAAGATTTATTTTCAAGCCAGGTACTTGCAAAGTACCCTTACCTTGCCAGCCTAAGCGCTAAATATCATTTAAAAAGAGAAAATATATTCTCACTTCCAGAAATAGAGATTGTATTTATGTATCCTGCATATAGTAACCCTTTTTATATCCTTTCCCATGCCTCAAAGGACTTACAAATAACAAGTCAAAAACGTTTCGTTCTTTATTTCTCTTTCGACAAGGACACAAAGACTGGTGTAATAAAAGGAAACCTTAAAGATGATAATCCTGCAACAAAAAGAAAAGATTACTATGAATTCAAAGATGCGTTAAAACTGATATTGGAAAAAGAGAAGTTAATTTCACTTGTCAACTACGAAGATAAAATAGTTAATGATGGAGTAGCGTCTAATATAAAAGGTACACTAATTTCATCTCTAATAGAAAACAAAATAATTCCAGATATATACGCTGAAGGACTGATGGAACAACTACAATCGAAACTTATTGAAGAAGATTATGAGTTCCTAAAATCTTCAAAACCTGCTAAGAGAACAAGAAATATAAACTATAAACAGGATGGGATGCTAATAAGTGGTTCTGTTGAAATGTCAGAAGAAACGCTCAGGGCAGTAGCACCTGTCCTTATATCTAAAAAGATCAAGAATAGCGTTCAATAAAATACTTAGAGGCTATCTCAAAGGAGATAGCCTCTATTTTGCTTTTGCTATTGTATTATTACAACAATACGCTGTTAAAATATTATGTTATTAAAATGTTGTATTGTTAATACAAATTCCAGAAACTACAACCAGAAAACCACATCCTCTTCATAGGATTGTGATTGAAGCAGGAAGCCCTCACCTGAGGGAGGAGGTCACATCTATCACTTCCTCTTTATGTACAACCACCTTGAAAACCCCTCTAAAATGCACAGAAATGCCCCAAATTTCAACAATAACCCCCATGTGATATTTTAATATGTTTTGAAACGACATACCCCTGTTTTAACGTTTAAAATGAAAAGTTCTGTATTAACACATCAAAAATTGTCCTTTTAAGAAGGACAATCTGCACGACTTTTATCCTTTTTAACAGGACAAAGGCCGCCTCTTTGAGGCGGCAAGGAATAGGCGCGAGAGTGTAGTGTTACACTTTCATTATATACAAAATTTACCCCTGAAATACCTCTAAACACACAATTGATAAAAAAGTCTATTATGCGTTAAAAAATTCAAGGAGACAGGAAATTCACGAGCAATTTTGTTAATACAGATTAGGCAATAGGTAAAACTTTCAAATTTTGCCTAACAGAAACACACATATTCGGCAAAAATGAAAGTTCACATAAAAAATGACCGCCTGCATGTGGCGGTCATAGCAATATAGCAAAAATTTTGTAGTAGTCAATAGAAACAAATAAGCAAAAATAATAGGGCAGTGAGAACCTGCCCTAAGAAAATTTATTAAATCTAATCATCTCCTCTATAGTGAATGACATACTCCTTGTCAAGCCGAGTTACACTACCAGATAGAACAGCACGACTTCCATCTAACAAGTAGTATAAATCGTAGACATCTCTATCAATCGGTTCTTGAATAAGTATCCAGGCATAGTACTCATCACCCAGTCTTTTTCCTCTAAATATGACTATCTTGTCTTTGTACAAGTTACAATCGCATTCCATAGAAAAATCTTCTCTCTTATTCACCGCTTTTCTAATTTCCTCTGTGCATTTTTTAGAGCATTGAAGTTTATTCACAGTTATACTCATTTCGTCAAGAGAAGTACATGCGACAGCAGGCAACCCCATTTCTATAGCCTTTTCACGAGCTTCGTAATATCTCTTCACTTCATCAGCATATTTCAATTTAAATTCTACAAGTTTAACAGTGGTAATGTTTTTTGCCTGTTCAAATAGTTCATTCCAGATCCCGTCAATATGGTATCTCAAAACATATTTCCTCCATCTTAATAGATCTCTTATGTAATCATCAATAGATGATAATTTACTACCCATCTTTCACCTCCTTATTTCGCATTTTTTAATTTATATGAAAAATCTGTGTAAAACACAAACAGGCAGGTTGCCCCTGCCTTAAAAGATATTATTCTCGAAACTTATCATTTTCGTCATCAATAATAAGCATGTGGTTGTAATCAAGCAAATAGTACTGCTTATCATCAATCATTACCCACACTTTATAGTCATCACCACATTTTCTTGCTACTACGTCAACACTATATGGAGAATCAGGTATTGCCCAGCTGTAGTCGAAATCTTCTCTTTTATCAATTGCCTTTTTGATCTCCTCTTCATAGGTGCAATGAAGTTGCTTAAGTGTTCTGGTCCTCTTTTCAAATTCTGGTAATCCTAACTGTCTTGCTACTTGCAGCACATCATTTAAAGTATTACTATCGGAGCACATAAGTTTGAGTGCTACAAGACTCTCTACCGATATGGATTCAGCTTTATTCTTGAGTTTATCCCATATACCAGATATGTGGTACCTCAAGACATATCTTTTCCATTCAGTAAGATCGTACATATATTGTTCGAGAGGAGTCATAGTTCTCCTGTCCTTTCTTCGCTTTTGAGGAACTCTATAAGACTGAACATTCTTCAAAAAACTATCTTCAACAGGATAACCACGCTTCCTTTTCCCATACCGATAGTAGCACAACAATCCGTGTCCAGATACGAATAGTCTTAACTTTTTCTCTGTTCCATCATTCATTCTAAATACAAATTTGACATTCCCCTGCTTCACTAAAGTCTTTAACTCTTCGCGCAGCCTATTTGGTTCCATTATTTTTCACCTCCTTGCACTTTGTAATAGTTGTATGAAACTAAACTGAAAAATAGAAAAAAGGGGGCAAACGCCCCCCCTGCAAATATCAAAAACGTAAATACCTACCCAACTTTTTTCAAGTCAATCCTGCTTTTGCTTACCCAGTCACCACCGTCTCCGAACCACTCTTTCTTCGCAATAGTTGACTCCATCCAGCTTCTTTTGCCTTTTGATGTTGAGACAGCAAAGGTGAAGTAATCAATACCAATTTCAAGTTTAGACCTCAATAGTGCTTCGTAATAGTCCCAGTAATTAGCCCAGAAACTACGACTACCACTTCCGTAAGCAACCGATAAGTAATAACCTGTGCCTTCTTTGAGATAAATAACTAACTTTGCCTCTGGGTCAGTCCATGTTCCTTCGCCATTTCCAAAATAAAATGCTCTGAAGAGATTTCTCCCTTTAAGCATAGGAAATGTTCCTCTTACCTTCTTGTTTGGACTTACAGTAAAACCACCGTACTCACCCTGTAATCTGTCGTAAGTTGAGATGCCATAGGTTTTCCATAAGTCGTCAAGTTTCCACCCATCAAGTAGACCGATAGCTTTTGCTTTGTCTGTTTCAGGAACAATTTGGTCGATAACGTTCTTCATTCTTTCATAAATGACCTTCTCGGGAACGACAATTGAGATTTTGTCGTTCACTGCATACAACACTGCACCTTGAATTTTGTACGTAATCACGTTCTTCACCTCCTAAATAGTTTGTATATTTTGTCTGTCTTGTACTTCATCGCTTTTAGTCGTTGTTAACACTCTAATCTGTATTAACTTCTTTAATGAACCAATTGCATTCTTTACTCCTACATCCTTAATAATTTCTTTAAGTTTCTTGCCATCTTGAAGTAACAATAAAACTTTAAAGTCGTTCCTGTTTAGAGATATACTTTCGCTCTGCACTTCATCATTTAATTTCCACAACTTACTGTCTATTATAGTCTCAAGTTTTTCGTATTCTTCTTTCAAGTCAACTCCCTGAACGATAATTACCAATGTACTTTCCTTTATATTCCTATCATTGCTTGACACTTCAACATCATTGTACTCAAACTTAGCATAGGGCAAAAGGAAACACTCATAAAGAGCATCTTCGCCACTCTTATACTGAGAACGAGCAGAAACTATTGTTCCATTAAAAAAGGAAATGGTGTAAGTTTCATCGTCATTTTCGATGGTAAGCATTCCTGTTCTCTTTTGCCTATTTAATGCTAAAATTAGTTCTGGCAAGTCAAATACATCAAAAGTTCCCTTTAAAAGCATAAAGTTTAAACATCCCTCATTAATATTTATAGCAAATATCACAAAAAATGCAAGTAGATGAATAAGAACAATTCGGATACAAATACAGGGCAGGTTAAACCTGCCCTTAATTTTTCTATAATCTATTCTTTCTATCCCTGGTATGTTATCGTAATCGTCTTTGTATTAGGATCCCATTGCAACTGACAGCCAAGGTTTTCAGTAACAAATCTCAAAGGAAGCATTGTTCTTCCGTTGATTATTTCAGGGACAACTTTTGAGTTTGTTGCATCAATTGGTGTATTAGTGCCATTTACTCTTGCAGTGTTTTTACCTATCCATAATTCAATTGTCGTTGAGCCAAGAGAAACAGTCACTTTTCTTTCAGTTCCGTCCCAGCTTACACTTCCACCAAGCGCTTCAACTATTGGTCGTATTGGAAGAAGAGTTCTACCATTCTTAATGATTGGGGGTGCATCCAGAGTCTTTGTTTCTCCATTAACCTTAAAGTTCTTGTCATTTATCTTGAGAATAATCTCTGTGATACTCTTGAATGTGTAGTTATAGGTCTTTGTTGTCTTGTTTCCTGATTTGTCAGTTGCAATTATTGTTATTGTGTAATCAGAACCAGGAGAATATGTCGTGTTAAGCGTAATGGAGAACTTGCCATTTACAACAGGAACAATTGTGTCGTTAACAGTTACTGTATATATAGCATCGTTGTCTATTGCGTTACCATTCACTATAAATGTAGCAGTATTAGTTGCTTTGTAAATAGTAGGATTGGATACTGTAAACGAAACTTCTGGGGAAAGATAATCGTACTTGAAAGACTTGCCTGTTGTATTTCCTGCATTGTCAGTAGCACTTATCGTAAATGAAAGGATGCCATTCGTAATAGGCAAATTAGTTGTAAACTTTCCATCAGAAACTGTAACTGCTGTTCCATTAATACTAACCTCTTTTATCCCAGAGAGGTTATCAGTAACTGTACCGTTAATTGTAGCAGTATTGCCATTTACAACAGGATTATCAACTGTCACGTCAGGTGCTTTAGTATCAACATAGTCCATCTCAACACTCTTATCAACACCATCTTCTACAGTTACCTGTACTGGATCTGGTGTTTTAACTCCATCAATTGTGGGTGTATCCATAGTGATAGTGTAAGTTCCAGCAGGAAGTTCTACTGGTTTTCCTGTAGTCCATTTCATACTTTTATCTCCACTTGTGATAGTGAATCCTGCAGAAGGTATGTTTGATTTTATTGTAATAGTACCTGTCGGGGGGAAAGTAATTTTATAAAAAGATGTTTTGGTAGTAATAGTATCTTCAGTCCATAAACCATACCAGAAATCATTGCCGACTACCCCTATTGGGCAGAGTACTGTCGTTTCAGTAGTTTCATCAAGAGGAATAGAGTACCTTATCTTTCCGTCGCTCAGATTTGCAAACACTATTTTCCCTTCGTCTCCATAAACAATCATGTCTTTATACACGACAGGCGAATTGCCGTTCCATATTGTCTTTGTAGAGTAAGTCGTTTTGCTCCACAAAAGGTTGTTGTTCAAATCATGAACCTCTATGTTCTGCTTCAAATAATGGTAAAAAGGAGAATCCATGAAAATTCTGTAGCCATTTGTATCATAAAGAATATAGTTGCGTGGATCGTTAGCAAAGTAAAGCGTATCCCATTTCGATTTAATACCATCCGCTTTATTAGGAGTATATGTTGCCTTGTTCTCTACCGTGAACTTAGTACCGTCAAAGTGAAGGTCAGCAACAAGAATTTTGTCGTTGTAGTAAGGAGAAGATTTATCCCAGGTAGAAAATCTAACAGGGATTACATCTGTTTTACTAAGATCTACTATTGCATCGCTTTGAATAACAGAAGAATAGATAAACCTAGTATTACCTTCCATTATTATAGGGAGATCGTAGGTATTTAATATTTTACCTTCAACCAAACTCAGTTCAAGCATTTTTTCCTCAACAACTGTTATGCCAAAATGAGTAGCATCAGTATAATCAATATCGTATGTAATTTTCTTAACAAGCATGCTGTTATTTTTAGAATTAGAAGCAAAATATTTATAAACAAAATTATTTTTACTACTATGGCTGTAGTCATACATTTCATCCAGCGTGAAGATGGTTTTGCCCGTATCATCAACATATATAAACTTTTTGTCTATCCTGTATACAAATCCAGATGGCACTAAAGTTATATTAACAGAACTATTCCATTCTTTTTCCCATGTAATCTCGCCTTTCTCTAAATCAAAACAATAAAGTGAGTAGATGTCTTTGCTATTCACATCCTGAACTGTTTCAACATACAAATAATTATCTTTGTTGAATACATAATAATCATTTATAGGCACATATCCCTTGAGTATGACATCTTTAACAACCTTCCCGCTTGCATCTACCTGCAAAAGATGAACGTTTGCGTCCGTATTTTGCGTTACTATCCAGACTGTATTGTCAGGCCCTTGAAAGATTGATCTGCCATTTTTCAATGCTCCGGGTATAGTCTTATCCAGGCTCATAACGTTTATTACAGTCGGCTGCACTGCAAAAGGATTATTTGGCGGATTCTCCGCATACGCCGTTCCAGCAATGCTTGTAAGCATGATTACTGCTAAAATTACTGCTAATACTTTTTTCATTTTTCACCTCCATAATTTTGTAGTTACTATATTATAATACATTTAGTCGAGATGTCAAGAAGGCATCTCGACTAAATATCATGTTTTCACAAAATTCTATTTCATTTTCAGAGCGTCTAATGTTGATTTAAGAAGATCAATAGCGATATCTGTAAAAGATGGAGAAGATTTAAATATACAGATGTGCATAAACCCATCTTCTGGTTGGAAACACACTATATAATCTTTGTATAAGGTAGTGGAACTGTTACTATTCCTTTTATCTCTAAGAATGAAAATATTTTTTGCATAGGTTTGCACATCATAGTACGATACAGATGACATCTCCTCTGCCATAGTCTGAGCAAGCATCTTTTCATAAAAATCAGGAGCATTAATATTTGCATACTTATAAAGAGGCTTCCTTTCATCCTTTCCTTCAAGAAGATCTTTACTTACATTAGGTAAAGAAAGTGCATATTCTCTATACTTATCCCATCCCTCAACTTTTGCCATCGGATTTGTAGGAGCGGAGACGGAAACTCCGCTCCTTTTTATCTTTCTTACAAAACTATTTTCATACTTTACAAGGAAAAACGCACTAAGAGAGACAGCAATAACTGCAATAATCGTTATAGCAAAGATAACTATCTTACGGCTTTTAACCATGTTGCCTCCTTATGGATTTTTCTCAAAAATTACAGTATCTTGTCCAACCTTAAGTGTTTCCCATGTATTGCCGTTGTCATAAGAGACCTCAATTTTATAATTTAAGCTCTTATATACTTTATACCCTGTTGTTGCATCTTTTATAGCAGACAGGTTGTTTATAACCCAGGTCTTTAACGCCCCCGCTGCAAAGTCCGTGGAACTTGTTACTGATACAGGAGAAAGCCCATCGCCCGAAAGAGTAAATCGCACTTTAACGTTTCCACTTGTTACAATGCTTACATTAAGAGTATGCAACGGAGTGCTGTTTAAAGCAGTTGTAAGATTACTACTCTTTGTTCCTGTTGTATATGTATCTGAGTCTAATTTACCAGTTTGCCACATCCAATACTTCCATATACCATACTTATATATGAGCGATCCGGGATGATACACACCACTAGAATCATAATACCCTCGAGACCTTGCACTTGTTCCTCCTAGCCATTCTGTAGGACCTAAGTTGTTAACATCAATTCCATTAACACTTATTTGAACTGTTCCAATGTCAACGTTAACAGTTATTGGTATAGTTACATCTACAGGGCTTCCAGGCAAGTATTGCGGGCCGCCAAGAGAACTTGAGGGGATTGTAAGAGTTGTACTTCCTTTACTAAGAGGGTAAACCAGTATAACACCTTTTTCTCTTCGATAACCAGCAATTGACTTGCCGTTACCATCTTTTAATATGCCGGAATCTGTTCCTCGGGGAATCAAGAATGTTCCGTCGTTCTGGTAATATTGTACCAGAATGCCTTGCATATTAGCATCATTGAACGTTAAAGAACTTGGGCTCCAGAGAAGACTGGTAATCTCGCATGAATGAGTATAAGCAGCACTTACGACTATCGGGTTACGCTGACTAAATATGCCATACTGACTTAATATGTCATTGAATGTCACCTGTGAAGCGGGCTTCAAGGTTATATCCTGTACTTTGTACTCGCCGTTACCGAGCGCATTATTAGCATCAGGGTTAACTAGATATATGATAGAAGTTATTGGCCTTGTTGAGGGTGCATGCTCACAAGAGTATATTGTTCCCGAAATATCAAACGGGCTTTTTTCAATAATCTGTGCCTGATAAACTCTATCTGTAATTACCCATCCAGATATGTCACCATTGTAATTCCAGCGTATCTCTCTGCCAGACCTATCTAGAACAAATTCCAAGTCGAAGTGAAACTTATCCACAGCAGGTGAATCGCCGACCCACTTCACATAAATAGGATTCCCGTTTGGAAATAACGGGGCGCATGTACCATAATTGCCACCACCGTTTTGTGGATCTATACTCCACCATCCTGCTTCATTATTAATTCCAAACCATTGTGCGCTAAGTATTCCAGGTACCACGGTACTCTCATCATTGCTGCCAGCATACACTTCTCGCTGGTAAGGCGCGACTACGTTTTTCCCATCTACTTCCTTTATAACAGCTGCCACAAGTCCTTTGAAAGATATAGGGTCTTGATTGGTTACAACAGGAAAGAAAAAGCCGCCTTTATTTCCTACTTGTGTTTCAAGTTGTTTATGCTGTGATTCTACAATTAGTGGTCCTCCTTTTCTTATGTCATCCGTTGTAACTATTTCGCTGCTTGATTTATCAGCTAAACCGGCAGGATTATTTCGGAATGCCTCTAATTGAGCAGCAAGATCAGGATGCTTCGCAACATAGTCATTAAGGTCAACTATGGTGTCAAATTTTGCATTGACAGTTATTGTTTTTGAATACACGGACGTTTTCCAGGAATATTTGGGAGGATCATTAGGATTTGGGGTAGGATCTGGGACAAACTCCGTTCTGATTTCAGTCAGCGTTAAAGTGTATTGTGGTGGATCTGGTACCGTAGGTGCTTCCACCAAAACATTGGCACCCAAATCAAATCTCGGTATCACTGCATAAAATATGTTAAAATTCTTAGTTACAACTATAGTTTTTCCACTTGTGTTGTCCGCGACACTTACCTCAAAAGGAACTGTTCCCAGAGACACGTTTTTGAAAATAGTCTCCAGATAGGCAGTGTTAAAAACATATGTTCTACCATCACCTCCATATAAGGGGATTAAAATACCTCTTTCCACAGGGTCTGCAACGCTTACATTTCCAACTTTGAAGTAGTTAATAGTAAAATTGTCTATGCCTTGAATCGAAACCTGGTAACGAGGATGAGTTTTAAATCCGAGTCCACCAAGACTATTTTTATACACTATATTAGTTTCAGGTCCCGTAATGCTTACGGGCGTGGATATTGTCACATTCAAACTAGCACTGCCAGTCTGTCCAAGAGAATCTTTTACATACACTTCAACTTTCTTTACTCCCCCTGTTGACCATTTGTAATTTGCCGAAACTCCACTTTTCGAAACAAACCCATCAGCACTCCATGTAAGAGTATAAGGTACCGTTCCACCAGTAATCGTTGCAGTGTAGGTATAAGTAGCATTAATTGCTCCAGAAGTGGGTCCTGTAAGTGTTACAGTAAGTGGATTGGTGGTATTCACAGGGTTACTATTCCCTGTATCAACAACGTGTTTTGTATACTCGTTCCAGGTTACATACTTGTAAGATTTAAGCGTTTGCGGTTCCTCAAATCCTGGAACAATGTTAGATAGAGAGTACTGATACATCCACTTACTTCCATTCCATTTATACCAGTCAAGTTTGCCACTACCAACCTGGAATACTGCAAGCATAGGAGAACCATCACTACCAATAACCATTTTACCTGAAAGATTAGTACCCAGACTAAATACCTTGTTAAAATAGTTAATCTGCTGTGGCGTTGGGATGCTTGTAAGATTAAAAAACTTTGTCATTACAGCACCAATAGGCATAGTGTCGGACTTTGCAGCTGGTGCCGAAATCAAACTAAACAAGAAGATTGCAACGATAAGCAACGTTACTGCTTTCTTCATAAATCACCTCCTGATATAAAATTTGTATATAAATAAAAATCCCTGCGAGAATTGAATCCCACAGGGATAATTGGAGAGGAAGATAATAGAACAACATGAACATCAGGGACCTTATTCCTAACAAAAGCCCTGACATCTCTTACAACAGGTGTTAATATGACGACTACAACAAAATCAACCACTTTTGCTACTATCTGTATTAACATTATCTTAAAATCTGCAACATTACTTGCACTACTTACATTATTTTTGTCACTACCAATATTTGTTTCAGGAGCAATCATTCTAAGAGTATTATCTTCTTGAATCTTGACTTCACTCTTGATAAATCCGATACTATCAGCATCAACATGATCTAATATCTTCTCTAACTTCCATCCGTCATCCCACTTAAAGACGTATACAGTGTTTGAATGTGCTTCAAAGAAGACAAGATAACCGTTGTTAAATGCAAACCTGTAATTTCCTAATTCATAGAGAATACCTGACTCATAATTCTTCGCAAAAGGAGACGGGAGAATAGATATATCAAATGCCTCAACCTTGTGAGGCACAAAAGACAAAACGATTGCAACTATTAATGCAATACTGGCGTAACGCTTTGCGTATTTGCGTCCCATCTCCACCCCTTCTCTGGATGATTCGTGTTATCATTCCAGTATGGGTTTACTGGCACACTCTCAAAATACTTTGTATTAAGCAATAAATTCTCAAAATCCTGCTGAGTTTGTGGGAGTTGTCCTGTAATTCTTTTGTATCTATCAACACCTGCAAGAATTTGCTGAACATTAGTTGCAATAATTTTCTTATTCTGACTTGCTTTTATGTTTGGATAAACGCCAAACACAACGCCTACCAGGGCAGTAATAATCGCAACAACTATAATTGTTTCAATTAGAGTAAAACCTTTTCTACCCATCACATTCATTTTATGAAATTTTCCTTTTTTGCAACCATCTTTCACACCTATTATAATAAAAAATTCAAACTTGTCAATACTGCTTAGCAACATTATAGTGCAATATCTTATCTGCTGCTTCTTTAATCATTCTCACCTTTTCTTCAACTGTTGCTTTTCTCCATTCCTCATCGGGAGGAAGAAGTTTAGAGTCAAACTTCTTAATAATAAGTTTCCGCACACTATTAGCGTAATACTCTTTTCCCATATTAGTTCTGTAAGCATCAATCAGTTTAACTCCCCACTCTAATGCCTCTTCAAAATCTCGTCCTAAGATCCCAAAAATGTAATTGCCATAGGCTATGCTTTGATCTGGATCGAGAACTACACTTTCTCCTGTTGTAAATTCTTTATACGCTGTCTCAATGTAGAGCATCTGCTCTTCTTCTGGACGTTCCTCAAAATCTATAGGAAGAAGACGATTAAGGTAATTTTTAAGGAGATTCCTTACTTCTCTTTTAATTTTATCTCTTTCTTTACGGTCTTCTTCTATCTTTAGACGCTCAATCTGGTATTTAAGTACATTAACATAGTCCTCTTTAAGCATTGACGCAACTGCTTGTGCTAGTAATTCGTCTTTCTTTTCTTTGTTATTCATCTTCTATCCGTCTCTGAGCACATACTTAACTATTCTAGCAAGCAAGATGAAGATAGCTAATTTCACATAAAATATAAGGAATGCTTTCAGTGCTTGCACTATTTTTTCTCCCACTATCTGCATCTTGCTTTTCTCATTTTGCTTCTTTTTCGCCTCTATCTCTTCTTTTGTAATAACATGCATAGGAGCAGGTTGTTGTGCAGGTACGTATCGTGGTGGAGCATGGTTACTGTATGTGCTTGTATTCGAGGCAAAAACAACTACTTTCTTTTCATCTTTGTTCATCACTCTTCACCTCCTTATTCATTTTATTATAACTTTTTCCAAAAAACAATTTAAAGGCAAACAAGAAAAACCTTAAGGTTTGCTTAAGCTCTTCAAAGAACGGAAGTTTGTTAAGGATAACATACTTCGTCTCTACACCTACAAGATCTCTAATCTCTTCTCTTATTGCATTGAAATCTAATAGATACCTATATGCTTTTTCAAAGACGGCAGGACACATATTAAGAGGCACTTCTGGTTCATCATCAAGCCATCTTTGTCTTACAAGTTCTTTCAGGTCATCGTATCTGATTTCTTTCTCTTTATCAACGATTTCGAATATTTCTCCTATTGCAAAAAACATAGCAATATTAAACTTTGTAATATGTAAAAACCTTGAATCTGGAAAAGCAGGAGCATTAATATCTTCGTAGTTTTCGGTGTATGAGTAAGTTTTCGTTTCCATTATTGCCTCCTTTCGTATTCATCAGCATAAACTGCAATTCCATCCAATAGAACTGCACGCTTTTGTAACTCCTCTTTAGGTACGCTTGTAATGATGAAAGTGTCACCTTTTCTTTCTGCTCTGTATACTCTTATCTCTAATACAGGTTTTCCATCCTTTATTCCAAGATCAGAAGAAACTACAATGCCTGTCTTATCTGAATTTGCAATGGAGGCTAAAACTTTCTCAACCCACATTTTGTGCAATTTAGCATCTTCAAGGAAAACTTTATCATTTTCTCTTTTAACCGGGACTTCATAACTTTCTATTGGGTTTTCATTTTCGTCTATACAACCTATTGTTAGTTTGCCGGTTGTGTAGACATAGTTAAGGATTTTC
>Ga0081479_105433_pt1 | contig 14378 bp, 17 predicted proteins | sample MamHotmetagenome_FD_70984 | JGI IMG/M metagenome (GOLD analysis project Ga0081479, IMG submission 70984) | Hot spring cone microbial streamer communities from Mammoth Hot Spring (Liberty Cap Streamers), Yellowstone National Park, USA - T=72 v2... | ecosystem: Environmental > Aquatic > Thermal... | reverse complement strand
TCACAAAAAATCACAGATTTTTCGGGGGATAGTTTCCATTCGTGTTCAACCTGAATAAGCATAAATACGAGCTTTTCAATTTTTACAAATGTAACTGTCAAATTTAACAAAAATAATGGTATAATATCTATGAGGGTCTTACGAGTTTTAGAAGTGACTATGAGGGATGGAAACACAAAATCAAATTCACTATATCTAACTAATCTTGTTTTAGAAGTGACTATGAGGGATGGAAACTTTTTCCAGCTCTCTTTTGTTCTTTACCTTAAAAACAGTTTTAGAAGTGACTATGAGGGATGGAAACCGAAAAAACCTTCCCTTAAATATTCATCCATACCACGGGTTTTAGAAGTGACTATGAGGGATGGAAACAAATCAATCAGGTTATCCAATTCCTTCATCGTGTTGATTGGTTTTAGAAGTGACTATGAGGGATGGAAACTCTGAATCCGACGGGTGTATTCCACCCGTCGAAAATTAAAACGTTTTAGAAGTGACTATGAGGGATGGAAACTAATCATTAAATCCATCTCCTCCCCCCACGCCTGCCACGTTTTAGAAGTGACTATGAGGGATGGAAACCAAGTGTTAAATTCTTTGCCGACTCCTCTTTTTCAATAACATAAGTTTTAGAAGTGACTATGAGGGATGGAAACTGGAACTCGTCGAGGAATAACTCTACTACCCGTAGCTGGAAAGTTTTAGAAGTGACTATGAGGGATGGAAACACATATGATGCTCTGACTTCAATTAATTCATTATCTTTCACAGTTTTAGAAGTGACTATGAGGGATGGAAACTTCTGAATCCGACGGGTGTATTCCACCCGTCGAAGATTAACTGTTTTAGAAGTGACTATGAGGGATGGAAACTTCCGCAGCACTTTTCACATAGTAGCGAATTACCAAATACGTTTTAGAAGTGACTATGAGGGATGGAAACTGGCTGGCAGGTTAATCCATCCGGTGAAGTCATAGAGTACAAGTTTTAGAAGTGACTATGAGGGATGGAAACCAAAATCTTTGTACATACTTGGATTTACTGGATACAGTTTTAGAAGTGACTATGAGGGATGGAAACGCCAGCCACGGTTTCGAATTCGACGGGTGTATTCCACCCGTTTTAGAAGTGACTATGAGGGATGGAAACTGTGGGGAGAAAAAAAAGGCCCGGGCTTTCGCCCGGGAGAGTTTTAGAAGTGACTATGAGGGATGGAAACTTTCGTCGATGTAATAAGAAAACAGCTTTCGTGCAACGTTTTAGAAGTGACTATGAGGGATGGAAACCGAAATGTCAAAAGAAATCTTTGGGTAATCATTTTCAGTGTTTTAGAAGTGACTATGAGGGATGGAAACAGAAATGCAGGGGGGTGGCAAAGTGCCTATTCGAATTTGAAGTTTTAGAAGTGACTATGAGGGATGGAAACCAATAACAAATTACCATATATAATCAGTAAATCCTTACCCATAGTTTTAGAAGTGACTATGAGGGATGGAAACGTAACATATTTACAGAAAATGAACTCGCCAATACGTTTTAGAAGTGACTATGAGGGATGGAAACGTCAACCCCGACAGGAGGACCAAGGCGAAGGCCAATTTGCCGTTTTAGAAGTGACTATGAGGGATGGAAACAAGATATTCTGAAGAGTTTGTTTAGTTAACCCTTTAAAAGTGTTTTAGAAGTGACTATGAGGGATGGAAACCGACAAAAGACACTTTTCTTACTCCTTTTATCAGCACCAGTTTTAGAAGTGACTATGAGGGATGGAAACGAAAACAACTTATATGCGTTAACAACCAACGAAAAATTCTTTGTTTTAGAAGTGACTATGAGGGATGGAAACCTCACCCACGACGGTGGCCTTCCCGCCGTGGAGTAAAACAGTTTTAGAAGTGACTATGAGGGATGGAAACGGACTTAGCCCGAGGAGGACTGCGTAGGCGAGGGCTAACGTTTTAGAAGTGACTATGAGGGATGGAAACAAACACGAGTTCCCCCTTTACCTTAAAGACCGGGGCGAAAGTTTTAGAAGTGACTATGAGGGATGGAAACTTACCCTTGTAAAGGGTAAGGGACAAACTTTTCCCCTCTGTTTTAGAAGTGACTATGAGGGATGGAAACATACGAAACCTTCTTTACTCCCTTCCGAATTACCATACAAGTTTTAGAAGTGACTATGAGGGATGGAAACTCCGCCCCTCGTAGTAAAAATCGTAAAGCGATATTTTTAAAGTGTTTTAGAAGTGCCTATGAGGGATGGAAACGGATTTCCCCGGGCCAGATCCCCGGCCGCGGGGAAAGCGTTTTAGAAGTGACTATGAGGGATGGAAACCCGATCCCCTGCCATCTAATACAAATGTACCTCTTATTTCCAGTTTTAGAAGTGACTATGAGGGATGGAAACATTTTTCCGCCGCGGAGTAAAATGACCTTCCCCGAATATCTGTTTTAGAAGTGACTATGAGGGATGGAAACCATTCTGTAGTCCACAAAAACATCCACCAAATACCTCATAATCCGTTTTAGAAGTGACTATGAGGGATGGAAACCAAAATCTTTGTACATACTTGGATTTACTGGATACAGTTTTAGAAGTGACTATGAGGGATGGAAACTAAGAATCCTCTTCAAAACCGCGCCGTTTGGTACCTGTTTTAGAAGTGACTATGAGGGATGGAAACATAACATATCTTATTTTTACGGATTTTATAGCTAAAACTGTTTTAGAAGTGACTATGAGGGATGGAAACCCGGGAAGTCAATAAACGTGCCGTGGTATTCATCGACGAATGTTTTAGAAGTGACTATGAGGGATGGAAACAGGCTCTCCGCCCCAAGTTTTCAATGCGAAATTAACATCGTTTGTTTTAGAAGTGACTATGAGGGATGGAAACTCATAATCATCATCGAAGGCTCTTTTGAGCAAGTTCCGTTTTAGAAGTAACTATGAGGAGTAGAGAAAATCAACTAAAGCGCTTGTATGCTTAAGTGTTATTTTAGGATTGTTCATAGAGAATGAATGATGTTTTTAATTTGGATTGTCGTTCATCACAGCATAAGAAATAAATAGAAACAAAAAACCTCTGCAAATGCAGAGGTTTAACTTTTTACAGTTTTTGAATGTACAGTATTAAATAAAAAAACCCAGTGAGCTTTTGCCCACTGGGGTTTATTTTTATTGTTTATTACATCTGCTCACTTGTGTCTGTTCCACCTTGAGCTTGTTGTTTGTAGAGGTATTCTCCTATCTTCATGCTTTCTCTTTGCAGGTCATCAAAGAGCATTTTTATCTTCGCAATGTCATCTCTGTTGATTGCATCTCTTAAGTCTTTGATGATTTCTTCAAGTCTGTTCTTTGTATCTGCTGGTATCTTGTCTTCGTTTTCTTTGAGTATCTTTTCTATATGGTATGCCATGTCATCTGCTTTGTTTTTGAGTTCGACTTCTTCACGTTTTCTCTTGTCTTGTTCTTCGTACATCTGAGCTTCTCTAATCATCTTTTCAATTTGGTCACTGCTGAGTTGTTGTCTTCCTGTGACAACCATCGATTGTTCTTTCCCAGTTCCAAGGTCTTTTGCCGAAACATGAACTATTCCGTCACTGTCTATATCAAACGTAACTTCAATTTGAGGTACTCCTCTTGGTGCCGGTGGAATTCCAACGAGTTGGAAGCTGCCAAGGAATATGTTGTCTCTCGCCATAGCGCGTTCACCTTGGTATACTCTTACTTCGACACTTGTCTGTCCATCTTCTGCAGTTGTGAATACTTTGCTCTTTTTCACAGGTATTGTTGTGTTTCTTGGAATTACAGGTTCGAGTAAGCCACCTTTGACTTCTACACCAAGTGTAAGTGGTGTAACGTCGACAAGAACAACGTCTTTGTCTTTTGCACCTTCGGTTCCAGCTAAGATTGCTGCTTGTATAGCCGCACCAATAGCAACTGCCTCGTCTGGGTTCACACTCTTGTTCGGTTCTTTTCCGAAGATGTCTTTTATAAATTTCTGAACCATTGGAACTCTTGTCATACCACCGACAAGTATGATTTCGTCGATGTCTTGTGGTGAGAGTTTAGCATCATTAAGAGCTCTTTCAATTGGTTCTCTTGTTTTTTCAACAAGGTCTCTTGTAAGGGATTCGAACATCGCTCTTGTTAGTTTCATTTCTAAGTGTAGTGGTCCTTCTGCTGTCGCTGTAATATATGGTAAGCTTATGTCCGTTTCAAGTTTTGAAGAAAGTTCTATTTTTGCCTTTTCTGCAGCATCTCTCAATCTTTGAAGTGCTTGTTTATCGCTTCTCAAATCTACACCATATTGCTTTTTAAACTCGTCTGCAAGGTAGTCAATTATTCTCTGGTCAAAATCATCTCCACCAAGATGGTTATTACCACTTGTTGCAACAACTTGGATAACTCCTCCACCAATTTCAAGTATTGAAACGTCGAATGTTCCACCACCAAGGTCGTAGACAAGAACTTTTCGCTCACCTTCCATTTTGTCGAGTCCATAAGCAAGTGCAGCAGCTGTAGGTTCGTTTATAATCCTAAGTACCTCAAGTCCAGCTATGATACCAGCTTCTTTTGTTGCTTGTCGTTGAGCATCGTTGAAGTAAGCTGGACAAGTAATAACTGCCTTTTTAATTTCACCACCGAGATATTCTTCTGCGTCTTTCTTGAGTTTTTTGAGCACGTAGGCACTGATTTCTTGTGGAGTGTATTCTTTGTCATCGATCCTCACCTTGTAGTCAGAACCCATTTTTCTTTTAATGGATTTGATAGTTCTGTCTGAATTGAGAATAAGTTGACGCTTTGCCGGTTCACCAACGAGTATCTCACCTGTTTTCGTAAACGAAACTATGGATGGCGTCGTTCTGTTACCTTCCGCATTTGGAATAACTTCGATAGCTCCATCAGGTTTCATCCATGCAATGACAGAGTTCGTTGTACCAAGGTCTATTCCAACAACATACTCTTTCTTTGCCATATATATCCACCTCCGTTAGAATTTTTGTTTTTTTGTTTGCCAAGTATATTCTACCAATTTAGCACTCATTTGTCAAGAGTGATAATTAGAATTTTAAAAAAAATCATCGCATCTTTTAGCGAATTTTTGATACGCATACTTAACCTATGTAGAAAACTTTTTCGATTCTATTGAGCCATCCTCTTAGGTATTTTTGATTTTGGATTCCCACCTTCATTGCGTGTTGTTTGAATGAGATCCTCAATTGTTCCACAATCATCGGAAATTCTTCGTCTGAATCTCTTAGGTTTATTAATTTTTCTTTTGGAACTGTTGAATACGCAATTGTAAATGCTCTACTCCCAAAGAGAACACACATATGCATAAGAGCAACTTGGATTCTTACACTTTGGAATTTGTACAAACGGTTGGGAAGGTAATATCTTGCATATAGGATGTTAAATGCGTCTTTTCGTGTAATGCTATAAACGTTAATATCTGGATGAAAATTTGAGGCGATTCCGTATTTTGTTGTGCCTCCTATTTCATCGTATGTAATCGCTCCGCCTTCATAGTCAACGACGCTGTAAACTACATATTCGACAGTACGTTCTGTTGCAAGTGCTTTTTTTAAATCTTCAATTTCTTTATTCAGATTTGAGTATGTATCCGAGAATTCATTCGTAGTTGCCGTGGTTTCTCTTAGTGTATTTTTAGAGGCAAGGATATCTGAATCCCGCGGTCCTGTAGCACTTTCCAAACTGTATGCTTCATGAGTTTGGACTTGTGTGTTTGTAATGTTGTTCGTTTTGGCTTTGGCAATTGCGAGGAACACAGTACCGTTGATCAGTACTATAACCCCGAAGATTATGGCGTATATGAGTATTATTTCTAATCTCTCTGTTTTGTCAGTTCTGTCCATCGTACATCACCAAACCTTAAGTTGTAGATACTTTATTAATAATTATACTATATATCTAACTGAACGATTGTCGAGAGCAAATGGTCTAAAGTACTATATGGCGTAATAATACCCAAATTGAAGAGGGTGCGAGTATGTTGCGAAGTGGCAGAGTTATGAGGTCGATTTTATTCACTGTAGTCACGACTGTATTGGCTTTTGTTATTTTTTCTTGTATACCCGTAACTCCTGGAACAAATCCAAAGGAAGTGACTATACAGACATCCCGTCATGGTCATATTACTAATGCATATGTCGTATATGCAAAAGATGGGCCTTCAGGCACATGGATAAAACTAACATGGACAAATGGCGTTTACAAGTTCACAGTTAATGATTCAAATGGACTTTACTCAGTTGCTGTCGGTGAACCTGATACGGAATACCAAAGTATGCTTATTTTTTCAATGCAAAGTTGTCTGAAACAAATTTTGTTCCGATTGATGTTGGGTATCCAACGCAATCAGATGCCGCTACAGTTACTATCACAGTTCCAAGTGCTTAAGCTGATAAATATATATCTGTGTTCTTCCATCATGAACATAGATTTTCATTTCCATCGGAGTTGGATAGCAAGACCTATGTTGCTGATTATTTACCAAAAGGAAAGGCTGATTTAGTAATCTTTATTGGCACACCTTGGGCAGAAACAGGTATCGAGAAAATCGCTATAATTCGAGATTTTGAGCTTAACGAAGATAAAGTAGTCGTAATTACAGAAGCTCAGCTTAAGGATCCTGAGAGCGCAACAGTGTTTGAAAATATAAATGTTGAATGGCTTGTAGGTGGTTCTTCGTATGTTTTTGCCACTTTTGATGTGAAGATACCATCTTCTTTGAAGGCTGATAAGGATTTGTATTTAATGAACTATAGCGACTGGACAAATGGTTTTGAATACACTGAGTATAGAAAAAATTATCCAACGACAACCCCGTTTGCAACAAGCTCGATTAATCCTGCAGATCTACCAACAACACCTGTAAGTGCGTCAGCAACTGCAGATAATTTTAAGATTTCTCTTGCATCTTATAGTTCTGGTTTATCCGAGTTAAGCACCATTCTATATGAAGTTGAATTCTATTCGTACGATGAAATCAACGATTGGGGTTGGCCAGTCAAAGATTGCTCGTATATTGTTCATATGTCTTCAGGATATCTTGCTTCGCTGACTAATAATGAATACATTGTTCCAAAAATAGGTGGAGATTTTGCTGGTTTTGATGTGAATGTTGCGAAGAACATAAAGGCTGAAAATCCTATGTATGTTGCTTCAAATAAATCACTTAAGGATTTCTTCATACCGGTTGATGGGATGAAGGTTCTTAAACACTGAGATTTGAGAAAATCAAAATCGGCAGCCTTAAGCTGCCGATTTTGTTGTTTGTAGTCAGTGGTTTATTTATTTTCTTGAGCTATAAGCTTTTATTCCTTTACCAAGTATTCTCACCGCATCGGCAAGTTTTTCAGCTTCAAGAACGTATGCTATTCGAATTTCGCTCATACCAGCTCCGGGCGTTGCGTAAAATCCGCTCAGTGGGGAGACCATTGTTGTTTTGCCATCAACATTAAATTCTTTGAGCATCCAAATGATAAAGTCTTCTGCGTTGGCAACAGGAAGCTTGGCTGATAGGTAGAATGCCCCCTCAGGTTTGTGGACGACAACCCCTGGAATTTGTTTCATTCCTTCATAAGCTGCATCTCTTCTTCGTTGGTATTCGTCACGTACCGAATTGGTGTAATCTTCCCCAAGTGTGAGTAGTCCAATTGCACCAAATTGTGTAGTTTCAGCAGGACAGAGTCTTGCTTGACCAAATTTAAGTGCGTTTTTGTAAAATTCTTTGTTTTTGGTTACAAGTGTTCCTATTCTCGCACCACATGCGCTGTATCGCTTGGAAATGCTGTCAACCATTATAACTTGGTCTTCTATGCCTTCAAAGTGGTATATCGATATGTGTTTTCTGCCATCGAATGTGAATTCTCTGTAGACTTCATCGGAGATTATTACGAGGTTGTGCTTTTTGGCGAATTCAACGATTGTTTTCATTTCTTCGTATGTGTAGACAGTTCCCGTTGGGTTTGATGGGTTAGAAAAGAGTATCGCTTTCGTTTTTGGACTGACGACTTTTTCAAATTCGCTTATTGGTGGCAGTCTGTAACCATCTTCTGGATGTGCTGTGACTGGCACAAGTTTTACATTTAAGTAGGATGCAAAGCCAAGATAGTTTGCGTAGAATGGTTCTATCGTTATAACTTCATCACCTGGATCGCACACAACACCAAGTGCAAACATGATAGCTTCGCTACCACCATTTGTCACTATTATTTCGTCGGCTGTTACATGTATATTGTGCCTTGCATAGTATTTTGCAAAGGCTTCTCTGAGTTCCAAAAGACCTTGAGAGTGCGTATATGCGACTACTTCCGGCTTGTATTTTTCTATATATTCATACCACACTTTTGGTGTCTTTATATCGGGTTGACCGATGTTGAGGTAGTAAATTTGAACTCCTCTTTTCTTGGCTTCATCAGCATATGGTACGAGCCTTCTTATAGGACTTGCTGGTGTTTCAAGTGCCCTTTTGGATATCATTTTGCTTTCCTCCTTTTGAAATTTTTTTATTTATATTTCAAATGTATACCACTTCAGTACTTTCAATCTCTATAATATCTAACGGCTCGCTGTGTATTATCTCAAGATAAGCATATTCTTCTGTGTAAGAAATATCAAGTATTGTAACTCCGATATAGCTAAGCTGCTGCATTTTTTTACCGTATGAAAGAAAATCAATCTTCAGTTTTTGCTTGTATGCTTTCTTTTTCACAAGTATGCGACCTTTGTTTTGGGCTTCTTGTATAACCTTGTCGACTGCTTGAGAATACGCGTCAATTAATCCTCTTACACCAAGCTTAACACCACCAAAGTAGCGAGTTACAACAACTGATACATTGAGTATTTGATGTTTTCTTAAGGTGTTTAGCATAGGTAAACCAGCAGTACCGGATGGTTCACCCGCATCGGAAGAAAATTCAATAATGTTGTTGCGCAAGATTATTCTGTATGCAGGACAGTTGTGGGTGGCATCTGGATATTTTTTGTTCATCTCGCCAATAAAAGCCTTAGCTTCTTCTTCACTTTGAACTCCACAAATGGTTGCAATGAATATTGAACGTTCGATGTTTATCTTTGTTTCAATTATTCCTTCAATAGTTCGGAATTTTTCAATCTCCATCTTCCTTCCATGTACACCTGCCTGTTATCAAGATTATAGAACCTTGCACTAAGCATATCGTTTTCGATTTCAAGAACAAGAACACTCCTTGGTGTTCCATTCTTTGGAAGTGAAGTGCTTCCTGGGTTGATAATATATTTTCCATTGATTTCTTCTATTTTCGAAACATGTGTGTGACCATAAATGATGAACTGTGCGTTTGTATCTTTAGCAAATTCTTCGATATTGTTTTCTTCAAATATTTCGCCATGTACTAATATAAAGGAAAAGTCGCCAAAGTACTCCATCGAAACTTTTGGCATTTCGTCAATACCAAGCACTTTCAAATCAACATCCGCATCACAGTTTCCACGAACGTAGTTTATATTGTGTTTCTTAAGCCTCTCAACCAATTCTTTTGGGTTGTAGTTCTCAGGAAGTGGATTTCTCGGTCCATGGTAAAGTACATCGCCCAGATGAAATATACTGTTAAATGTCGATAAATCGAACATTTTTTCAATATCTTCCCAAGATTTCAATGAACCATGCGTGTCGCTTACAAATAAGATTTTCATATATTTAACCTCCTCTCCTGTTCTGAATTTGCCGTTTTTTTCTCTATCATCTTCCTGTATTTATTTACAGTTCTACGAGAGATGTTTATACCCATGGATTTCAAAACAAGCGCAATGTATGAATCAGTAATAGATTCATCTATTCTCAGTATATTTTGAAGTTCTTCCAGGATTATTCTTTTATTTAGTGTCTTTCCAAAGAAGAATCTCAAAGGGAGAACTCCAAAAGGGGTGCTTGCATATTTATTTCTCACCGCTCGACTAATAGTTGAAACGTGTAAACCAAGCAGTTTGGCTATGTATCTCATAGTAAGAAGTTGCGGATATTTTCTGTAACCACGTAAGAAATATTCATTGACTTTCCGCACTTCTTCGCAAATTTTGAAAATCGTTTCTTCGCGCATTTGGAGTGCTTTGGCAATTATTGGATCTTTGACTTCAATCTTTCTAACTTCAACTTTATCAGGCGCAAGTATGACATCTGGTTCTATATAGTAAGGTTCTTCTGGTTGTGAATTCTGCCGTATTTCTTCAGAAAATTCTGAGAGTATAATGTTGATGAGTCTATCTGCATTTTCTGGAGTAATGCTGTATTTTTGAACTAATTCGTCTGGTGTAACTCGGATTTTGCCTCTGCTGTCTATGTTGTAAATTATGTATTCTGCAATTTTTTCCTCTTCGTCGGAAAGTCCGAGAAAGGGTAGAAGTTTGTTGAGCACTTCGTGAAGGTCTTCGTTGTATGAATAATAAGTGTCTTCCATATCGATTGCTGGAAGATACTTGTTTTTTAATATATGGAATGGAGTTTCGAGTACGGCTAAGTATGTTTTCTCCGTTTTTGTTAATAATAATTTTTGTTCAAGTTTTGGAATTAATGATTGTTCACTGTTATTTCTTTTGCTATCTGGCATGCCAATTTCACGTTGTTCTTTAATAGTTCTATATTTGCCCTTAGTGTTTTGTAATCGCTTAATTGTGCAACTCGTGAGAGAATGTAAGGTGTTACTTGTTTGCCTGTAATACCTTTTTCTTCACATTCTTTGAGTGCTTGATTTATGTAGCCTTCCACTTCACTTTCGGCTAATGCATATTCTTGTGGGATAGGATTTGCTACCATGATTGAACCTTCGATACCGAGTCTTTTCTTAGAGAGGTATACTCGTGCAATCTCAGAAGCACTTTCAATTACATGATCGATTTTGTAATTCGAAAGTCCCTCGTAAAATAGCGGGAATTTGTCCGTTTTGTAACCAAGTACAAGTATTTGAAATGTCTCCATGAATTCTATAGTCTTTTTAACATCAAGAATTGATTTGCAACCTGCACTCACAACAATGACGTCTGTCTTAGCCATTTCCGTTATATCTTGTGAGACATCCCAATCACCAACATGTACGCCACCAATCCCACCTGTTGCAAATACATTAATACCAGCAAGCTTTGCAATTCTCATCGTGGCACTAACGGTTGTAGCTGCACTCTTTTTTAATCCAACAGCATATGCTATTTCCCTTGTTCCAATTTTTAGAGGGTCATCTGCAAGCATCTGTTCTATTTCGTCAAATGTCATGCCTACAATTATTTCACCCTTAAGAACACCTATGGTAGCTGGGACAATCCCATTTTCGATTGCTATTTCTTCTAACAATTTTGCCGTTTCAATATTGTGTGGATATGGAAGTCCATGTGCAATAACCGTACTTTCAAGCGCTATAGTGGGAACGTTATTCTCAAGCGCTCTTTTTACTTTCTTTGATATTCTCAAGTTTTCCACTCTCAACACCTCAATTCTTAAATTTATGTATGCAAATTCTTAGACAATTATACCACATAAGCAAATGGGTAAAAGCAAATAAACCGGGGAATTAACTCCCCGGCTTCATTGATTTAGTATGCAAATTTATTTAACATTTAAAACTTTTCTAAATTCGCCAAGGTCTTTTATATCAACTACAATTTCGTACTGACCTGCTGGTAACTTACCGATTTCTACGGTTTTTGAAGGTGTTGTAAATGCTTGTGTAACCATGTCAGTTGGTTTTGGTCTGTAGAAAGTCCCCGTGAATGTTATTTTACCAGGTTTACTACCAACCGGATAGACGATATCTGGTTCATTTAGTTCGATTCTGTAGCCACCGGTTGGAAATCTTCCTGCAACAATTTGTAGTAATACAACATCATCTTTTGATATTTGTTCATCATCAGAGACTTCTCTATACCCTGTTGCAGTTCTTAATAACAATCTTATACCTGCTTTTTCTGAATCGCCAAATATTGGCACGTTTAAATCACCACCATTTGAGGAGCCGTTTTTTTCTCCATCGATAACTTGTGAATTGACGTACAATGTGTATTTGGCTGGAATAATAACCAAGAGTTGAGGTAAACGTACGTACGATCCGTCTCTCACTCCTGCAAGCTCTTCAAAGTACTCGCTCTTGCCATCTGGTGAAACTGTTCTTATTTTGTAATTAACACCTGTTTGCTTTGTAGAAACTGGCTGAAAGACCCATGCTTTCAAAATATACCCTTTACTTTCTTTGTCTTTGAAAAGTTTTATGTATTGAACTGAAGAGGTCTTGGAACCTACAGATTTGAAAAGGTATTCTGGGAAATTTACTGAGATTTTCTTTACAAAAATGCCGGAAGTCTGTGCATAAGAAGTTATTGAGAACACGAAGATAATCAAAAGCAAGAAAATAAACCGTAAGTATGCTTGTTTCATGCAACCCACCTCCATAATATATAGCATACGTTTATATTCTATCATCTTTTCTGAGATTTATATATCAAGTTTTTCTTTTCATACATCATCTTATCAGCTATATCGTAGGCTGTATCAAAATTATCAAAAGGTCCATAGCCGTACGAAAATCCAATACCTATTTGGTTACGACACTCATTGTAAAGCCGCTCCATCACCTTTGGAATATCTTTTTGTTCAACAGTCTTAAATACGATGCAGAACTCATCTCCGCCCAAACGTATAAAGTAGTCTCCTGTCCTTATGTTACTACTAATTATTCCAGCGAATTTTTTCAAAAGTTTATCGCCTTCAATATGACCGTATTTGTCGTTAATCAGTTTAAATCCATCTAAATCCATTAAAACCAAAGTCCCTCCTCTTGGAATCATATCAATCGCCTTTCTGTTCATTACTCCAGTAAGGTGATCCATAAGATTTTCCTTTTTTAAATTCTCATGTTTTTCAGAAAGTTCTTTAAGCTTTCCAAGCGTAGTCATCCCAAAATATACCAAAAAGACTATTCTTCCATAGTGAATCGTTAACTCGGACACTCTTTTTGCCATTAACACATAAAATGTCTGAAGACCTGTCAGGAACATGAACGTTACTGGAAAGACAAATTCAACAACTCTATACCTTGCTACTATAAATACTATTAAAGCTAATAGTATTACTGCATAAATGTCTGCTACTTCAGCTAAGATGTGTATAAATTTTATTTTTGTTGAGTATATCATAATTGAAGTTAGAGTCGTAGGGAGTAAGACTGTAAAGGTTTTAAATCCATTTTTAAAATGGGCTTGGAATGAGGTGAGTTCGATGATTGCAAAAGTAAGAAAAGTTAGAACAAACATTGGACTTGTACGGGCAAATTGTTCAAAAATAAGGTAAACTACAGAACTGCCTGAACTTTCTCTGTAGACGAACTGTAGCAATGATAAAATCATGAATACCGAGGCAATGATTATGTTCAGATAGACCCTTCTTTCTATTTCTCTTGCACTTTCCAAAGCAATCAAAAGTAAATACAATATCATAGCGGATACACCAATACCAACAAAAGAAATACTATTTCTAAAAACATTTATAGTATCTGCAATAACCTTTGCATTATGAAGAGTAGTCAAATACGGTTTGCCATAAATTCCAACACCAACAATGCCGTATATCCTTAACTTTATGATGTTTTTACCATCTTTCTTTAAAATCTCATTGGGGATTCTTAGAGTAATAGCATTAGGCCAAAGATTACCGGTTCCATCTCCAAAAGTAGTGATATATTTGCCGTTAATAAATATATCCATTCTTGTTGCAATCACTTTTTGAAAAACCAGCGTATCGTTAATACCATCAAACGAAAAAACACCGTGATATTCAACTGACTGTGGTTTTTCCAATTTTACATAATCTCCAATTTTTGACGACCATCGGATAATCTCACCTGCTGGTTGATTTATATTATCTAAAGTAAAGACGAGTGCAAAAAACAACATCACTGCAGTCGAGAATGCAGTAAGAGTCATAACATTCTTCCGCTCTGTGATGTTCATAATACATACCCCCAATCCCTATAAAAAGGCTTTTATTACTAATGTAATAATACCATACGTTTATAACATTTATCCTCGCATATACCTTTGCTTATCATTGTAGTAACACCTTTGTATGCTCCTTAACTATTTTTTTATATTTCTCACCATTTTGATATGTAAAATAAAAAAGCCTCTGCGTATTAGCAGAGGCTTTTAGAAAGGGAATATATGAACCCTGGGCACTACCTACTCTCGCAAGGGGTCGCCCCCTTACTACCATCGGCCCGTAGCGGCTTAACGGCCAGGTTCGGTATGGTTCTGGGTGTTTCCCGCTACGGTATCGGCACCCAGGGTCATTCAAAAGGGCATAAGGCTTAGGTGAAGGAGCGGGTCT
>Ga0081479_108500_pt1 | contig 14517 bp, 12 predicted proteins | sample MamHotmetagenome_FD_70984 | JGI IMG/M metagenome (GOLD analysis project Ga0081479, IMG submission 70984) | Hot spring cone microbial streamer communities from Mammoth Hot Spring (Liberty Cap Streamers), Yellowstone National Park, USA - T=72 v2... | ecosystem: Environmental > Aquatic > Thermal... | reverse complement strand
CCTCTTTAAATGTATCCATAACAACATCATATTTTGAAGCAAGATCTCTCATCATATCAACATATTGAGAACCCTGTCCTGGGAAAACAAAACCTATTTTTCCTTTATAATTAACCTTTTTTCTAAAAGGATATATTCCTTTAAGTTTAAAATTTATTCCAGCATCATCGAATATCTTTTCATTAAAATTCTTATTGATAAAATCAATTTTTTCTATAAGATCTTTAGGTGACTTTGAAACTATTGCAATTCCAAAATCTCCAGAGATTTTTCTATTCATCTCAACAGAAACTATTGTTTGTGGATATAAATCACCCCAAGTAGATGCTTTATTTTTAAGCTCTTCAAGTTTTTCTTTAAGTTCATCTAAATTAGATGCTCCAATTGCAAATGTCTCACCAGATAAAAGTGAAAAAGGTACTTTTGGATCTTCTTTTATTTCGTTTTTCATAATATTTATCTCCTTTTTTTCTTTTTCAATTTCAATTTTTTCAAAAGCAGAATTTACGCTATACTTTGTTTTTCCTTCAACATATTCTTCCATTGTACAATGAAAATTTGTTCCTCCAAAACCAAAAGAAGAAACATTTGCACGTCTTATACCATTTGTTTTCCACTCAATAGGTTCAGTTACTACTTCAATAACAGAAAAATCTATGTTTGGGTTTGGTATTTCAAAATTAATTGAAGGTGGAAAAATTTTTTTATAAAGACTTAAGGCAGTTTTAATAATGCTTATCGCGCCAGCAGCTGCTTTTGTATGTCCTATTTGTGATTTTATTGATGTCACTTTAAGTTTTTTTGTTCCAAGATAAGGTGAGAAAAATTCTTTCAAAACAGAACACTCAGTTGCATCACCAACTCTTGTTGCAGTTCCATGACACTCAATAAAATCAACATCAGAAGGTTTATAATCAATCTCTTTAAAAGCATTTTCTATGGCAAGTTTCTGTCCTTTTGGATTTGGTGCGGTTATTCCTTTTCCTCTACCATCACTTGATGCACCAATAGAGTTTATAACAGCATAAATTTTGTCTCCATCTCTAACAGCATCAGATAATCTCTTAAGAACATATATACCAACTGCCTCACCCATAACAAATCCATTTGCTCTGGCATCAAATGGAAAAGAGCCATCCGGAGAAAGCGCTCCAATTTTGCAAAATTTAACATATGCTGCTGGACTCATCATTTCATCAGCACCACCACTTATACATATATCAACTTTACCAGTTCTTAAAGCCATAACAGCATAATCAAGGGCAGCAAGAGATGAAGCACAAGCAGCATCAGTTATTAGATTTGGGCCATTGAAATCAAAAACATTTGCTATTCTTCCGCTTGTAACATTTGCAAGTTCTCCTGGCATTGTATCTTCAGTTATGTTGATTATATATTCATCAATTTGCTTTTCATACTCTTGGATAAATCTTTTTTTATCATCATCAGAAAGTTTTGAGAAAAAATCGGTCTTTGAAATCATATCTTCCATTAAAAACTTATATACTCTTAGATCTGTAAACTCCTTTCTCATTGCACCCATTGCATTTGCAATTATAACTCCAACCCTTTTAGGATCCCATTTACCTGGGGTATATCCACAATCATCAAGAGCCATTTTTGTTGCTTCTATAGTTAATTTTTGAAGCCGTGATATCTGCTCTGCTGCAATTGGTGGAATTTTATATTTTATTGGATCAAAATTAAAATTTTCTATAAATCCACCTATCTTTGAGTATGTTTTATCCTTTGCTTTTGGATCTGGATCATAATAAAGTTGCCAATCCCATCTATCTTTTGGAACTTCAATTATACAGTTCTTTTTTGTTATTATATTATTCCAAAACTCATCCTTATTAAAAGCCTTTGGAGCAATTATTCCTATTCCAACAATTGCAATCTTTTCATTATAAAACTTCATAAATAACTCCCTTAAATCAAATTTAATTCAAAAATCTTAAATTTAAACATAATTCAATTTTATAAAAATATAACTTCATATGCAATTTAAAGATTATCCCAACTTTATATTTTTATTCTTTTAATAATATCTGATAGGACATTTTTATCTTTAATGGTTTTCAATTCAGAAAATCCATAAATTTTAACATAATCTTTTCTTGGACCAGAACATATTTGTCTAAGAACACAATCATTACATGGCTTAAAATGGGATTTTTCGTTTGGCGCTATCCAAACATTCATATTCCAAACCCTTACTTGAGCATCTATATTCCTATCTTCAAAGCCAGTCATATAACAAAGAGGAATACCATCTGATATAAAATGAATATTATTTTTTCTAAATCTTTCAAAACCATTTATAAGATAGGGATATATATCTGTAAGTTTTGGAACAAGATAATGTCTTTTTCTAACCTTACCAAGAACCTTTATCATATTAAGTTCCACATAAAAAACATTACCAAATTCTGACTTTATAAAATCAGAAAACTTTGAAATATATTTATAATTTAGAGTATTTATAACATATGTTATTCTAACTCTCTTATATCCTCCTATCTCTATACAATTTTTTATTGCTAATATCGTTTTTTCGTAATCTTTCGATTGAGTTAAAACCTCATAAAGTTTTTTAATATGTGATGGAAAATTAAAATTAAAAAGATTAACACCAGCATCTACCAGCTCTTTTACTCTTTCTTTTTTATCTAAAGAAAATCCATTAGTTGCAATAATAACTTCTCTAACTCCTTCTTTTTTTACCCTCTTTACAATTTGAATAATATTTTTATACAAAAGAGGTTCACCACCCTCTATTGTAATACAATGTTTAAAATCTTTTAAAACTTTTTTTATATCATCTTCAGTTGAGATATCATCATCTTTTGCCCTTGAACAAAATATACATCTATGATTACAAGTTCTCAAAAGATAAACTACTGGTTCAAGAATCATAATACTTTTCTTTTTTTTATTTCTTTAAAATTACAGGTTTAAATTCATCATCTCCAAATAATTTTGCATACCCTGCATCAAAACCACTACAACCTGAATAATATATACATTTTCGACAAGTTTGCTTAAAAACCAAATCATTATGAGCCTTTTTTATATTAGTAAGTTCCTTATCTTGGCAAAGCATACTTGCAGGTTTTGTTGAGTAGTTATCAAGATATTTTACATAACGAGGAAGAATACATGGTGGAACATGAACTATTTTCGGAAATTTTAAATTTTTTTTCTTAAATATTTCATAAACCTCATCTATTTTTGAAAAAGCAACAGATAATTTAACAGCCATTTTCTCTATTGCTTCATCATAAGTCATCCTCCCCTGATATTTCAAAGCAAAAAACATATATCGTTTTATTCCCTTGTTTAGAAAAAATTCAACAATCTCAGGAAAATATTTGTAGTTGAGTGCATTTAAAACCAAAAGTATCATTATACCAACTTTTTCATTTTTTAAATTATCTATAGCTTTCATTATTTTTTCAAACGAGCCAGGAACGCAAGTTACGGTTTCATGAAGTTCAGGTTTATGTCCAAAAACACTAATAACAGTATCAGTTAAACCTGCCTCTTTCATACGTTTAACAAATAACTCATCCGAATATTTCTGACCATTACTAAAAGTAAGTATTCTTTTATATCCTAAATTTTTAGCAAGTGATATAACCTTAAATATATCTGGATAAACCGTTGGTTCTCCACCAAGAATTGAAAGCCAGTTATATCCTTCTTTTCTCATTTTAAAAAGTGTTTCAGCAACTGTTTTAAACTTAAGATCCTTATTTGCAGATCTAAATTCATCGCTGTTAAAACAATGAAGGCATCTCTGATTACATGAAAAATTTAAATATATCTCAAGGATTTTATATTTCATTAAAAATATTTTACTATTTTTATGATAAAATATTTTAAAATGATTATGAAAAAAATTATAGACGAATTCCCAATTCTAAAAACAAATCCGTCGCTCGTATATCTTGATAATGCATGCAGTGCGCTTAAGATGAAATCTGCAGCCTATGAACAACTAAAAGTCCTTCTTGAAATTGGCAGTTGCGGGGGTGAGAGAGGAGTTCATATACTTGCAAGAGGTATAGAAGAAAAATATCAAATTGCAAGAAAATACATTGCAAACTCAATTAATTGCAGTGAAAACGAAATAATCTTTACATCAGGAACTACAGAAGGATTTAACATACTTGCAAACTCTTTTAATTTTAAGGAAGGCGATGAGATTATAATATCTGGGCTTGAGCATAACTCAGTTTTTCTTCCATTTTATAGAATTGCAAAAATAAAAAAATTAAAACTAAAAATAATTCCTCTCAAAAATTTTAATCCAAATCCTTTGGAATTTAAGAAAATGATAACATCTAAAACAAGAGTCCTATGCATATCAAAGGCATCAAATATATTTGGTGGAACAGTTGAAACAGATGAAATTGTTGAAATTGCTTTTCAAAAAAATATAAAAGTTTTTATGGATGCTGCACAGTATGCCCCAACACATAAAATAGATGTAGAAAAACTTAAAGTAGATGCTATTTGTTTTTCAGGTCACAAAATTGGAGCACCTTATGGAATAGGTGTTCTATATATAAAAAATGAACTTTATGATTTTCTTTCTTCATCAAAACTTGGAGGGGGAACAATTAAAGAAATTAAAAAAGAAAATGGAGTTATAAAAGTTGAATTTCTAAAAGGATATAAGAATTTTGAAGCAGGAATACAAAACTATGCAGGTGCAAGTGCACTTTCTGTTGCTTATAAATATCTAAATGAATTAGGATTTGAAAAAATAAGAAAGAATATATCAGAACTTGTTTTATACACAACTCAAAAACTTCTAAAAATAAAAGGAATAAAAATTTTAGGCAAAAATCTTATGGATGGTTCAATTGTCTCATTTATTTCAGAGAACAAAAACTTTTCAAATCAAGATTTTGCATTATTTGTGTCAAACTATAAAGATAAAAACATTGCTATAAGAACTGGTAAAATGTGTGCAGACCTTGCCTGTATAAATGCTGGCATAAAATCAGCTATAAGATTATCTTTTTTCATCTACAACAAAAAGGAAGATGTGGATACATTTATAACCGCACTAAAGAACTATCTAAAAACTTTATAGGAAATGGAAATTAGTGATATGTGACCGGTAAAATTGGTAGATGGTTGCTGGTAGTTCGTGGCTTGTCGCTCGTATCCCGATCTTTACTCCCGACAACTGCCTTTTTCGGCTTAAATTCTCGCTTGTATTTGAACCCCTCAACTTGTAGCCGCAAAGATTGCTTTGCTAATTCTATTTGTAGCGGCAAAGCGTGAGCTTTGCTTTATCCTATCTGTAGCCGCAAAGCTTAAGCTTTGCTTATCATTGCAGAGATTCGCTCTGGCGCTACATTTTCCCTTTCAGAGCAAGTTCTAAAACTACAATGGGGATTTGTTTTGTAGGGCTCCGACGTAACGTCGGAGCAATTCAAAATCCATAATTCAACATTTCTTACGATTCTAACTTCTCACTTTTTCACTTGTTCACATTCTTTTGCAAATCTAAAGGTTTGCCCTACAACTCATAATTCATAATCCATAATTTAACATCCATAATCCACAATACATAATTCATCATCCAAAATTCAAAATTCATAATTTTACATTTATTACGTTTCTTGCGGCTTATCTCTTACTTATATATTTCCGGGTATTATCGCTTACAAATTTCTATATATTTCAATATAGTCTTTTCTTGGGCCAGAACAAACAGAATAAAACTTGCAACCTTTACAAGATGGAAGTTTTTCTTTTTCTTTTAAATATTCTCCAGGTATTTTCTTACTCATTTTCTTAAAATCTACATGCCTATCGTAATATTTTCCAAGAAAACAAAGAGGTATATGATCAACTTCAAAATAAAAACCATTCTCATCAAGAACTTCAAAAGCTTTTATTAGAAATGGTGAGACATCACTATATTTTGGAATTATTTTTTTGTTTTTTTCTGCCCTTCCTATTCCCTTTACAAAACTAAACTGAACCCAAGAAATAAAAGGAATTTTTTTTAAAATAAATTGAGCAAAATCAAATAGGTACTTGTAATTAATTTTATGAATAACATGTGTAACCCTTATAGTTGAACCAAGATTATTTAAAATCTCAATACCTTTAATTCTTTTTTTAAATCCATCTTTAATCTTTGTTATCCTATAATCAATATCGCTTCTATGGGATGGAATATTTACATTGAAATAACCACCAGTTTTTTTTAAAAGTGAAACAAGAATTTTAAGTTTTCCTTCATCTATATTAGGAATAAGTGTTGCATTTGTTTGAATTTCAAGAACTTTATTTCTTTTGGAAACAAAATCAGCAATATATATCAGATTATCAATCACAATACTAAAAGGCTCACCACCAGAAAGAATTATAAGGTCATCATTATCTCTTTGAAGTTCTAAAATAAAATTCTTAAGATCAAAATCTTTATCTTTTCTTCCATAAGCAGAGCAAAAAATACATCTTTGATTGCAAAAAGGGGTAATTGGATAGAGCATTATTTAACTCCATCCATTTTTTCCATTTCATTTTTAAACATCTTTCTTGCTCTAAAAAGTCTGGTTTTTAATGCTCCAACGCTAATTCCAATCTCTTTACTTGCATCTTTTAAAGAATAACCTTCAACATCAACAAGAAGTATTACATTTCTATATTTAAGAGGAAGTTTTGAAAAAACTTTGTAAAAATCATAAGCAAGTTCTATATTCCTTTCCTTTTCATAATGGACAATATCTTTGACATCTTCAAGAGATACAAGTTTTTCTTGTTTCTTTTTTCTAAATTTCATCCAGCAGTGATTTGCAGCAATTCTATAAAACCATGTTGAAAAACTTGAATTTGATTTAAAATTTTTTATATTTTTAAAAATGCTTAACATAGTTTGGCTATGAACATCATCTGCATCCTGCGGAGAATTTATGCAAACATATCTTGCAATATTTGCAATCTGATCATTATATTTTTCAAGAAGCATCTGAAGACTTTTAAGATCCCCGTTTTTTGCTTTTTCTATTAGTTCCCTTTCTTGCATACAAATCTATGCGCGGTGCAGGATTTGAACCTACGACCCCCTCCTTGTAAGGGAGGTGCTCTACCACTGAGCTAACCGCGCATAAAAATATTTTACATAATTTTGTAAAATTTTAATATTATGAAATTATTTTTCTGTGGAATATGTGGATCAGGAATGAGCGCTCTTAGTCAGATATCTTTACTTGAGGGAAATGAAATATCGGGCTCTGATAGATCCTTTGATAAAGGAGAAAATAAAGAATTAAAAGAAAAATTTGAAAAATTAGGGATAAAAATATATCCTCAGGATGGAAGCGGAATAAAAGATGATATTGATTTTCTTGTAATCTCAACAGCAGTTGAAAAAACAAACCCAGATGTAAAAATAGCAGAAGAAAAAAAAAATAAAAATAATTCATAGATCTGAATTATTAAACGAATATGTAAAAAAATATAAAACTATTGCAGTTGGAGGAACGAGTGGAAAAAGTACTACAACTGCAATGATTTGGCATATACTAAACAAAGCTGGACTTGATCCATCAGTAATAAATGGAGCATATATAAACTCGATTAAAGATGATAAACTTATAGGAAATGCATATCTTGGAAATGGAGATATACTTGTAATTGAGGCTGATGAGTCGGATGCAAGCATAACAAAATATAAGCCATATATTGGAGTTTTATTAAATATCTCAAAGGACCATAAAGATGTTGCAGAACTAAAAAAAATTTTTAGTGAGTTTTTAAAAAACTCAAATATCACTGTTGTAAATAGAGATGATGAAAATGCCTATGAGATTTCATTTGAATTTAAAAATAAAATATATTTTTCATCAAAAAACATAAGAATAAAGGAAAAATTAATTGAAAAAACAGTTTTTGAATTTGAAAATGAGATATATGAAATTCCTCTTGCAGGAAAACATAATATAGAAAATGCATTTGCAGCAGCAAAAACTGCTGAAATATTTGGTATTAATTTAAAAGATGGTTTAAGATTCTTATCTGATTTTAAAGGAATATATAGAAGAATGAACATAATAGGAAAATATTTAAACATAAAAGTCATAGATGATTATGCTCATAACCCAGCAAAGATAATGGCATTGATAAAAACACTTATTGAAAACTCAAAAAAATTTATTCTAATATATCAGCCACATGGATTTTACCCAACAAAACTTCTAAAAAATGAACTCATAGAAACATTTAAAAATATAAGAGATGATGATATACTTATTTTTTCTGAGATTTATTATGCAGGTGGAAGCGTAAATAAAGACATATCATCAAAAGAACTCGTAGATGAAATAAAAAAATATAGAAAAAAAGTATTTTATTTTGAAAACAGAAACGAAATAATAAACTACATACTTGAAATAAAAAATATATCTGATTATGATATAATAGCAATAAGCGGAGCAAGAGATAACACACTAAATAATTTTGCAAAAGAGATATATACGAAACTTAAAAATATTTTAAGGTAATTTATCTGGAAAAAAGAGTTTGATAATTAAATTAAATGTGAAAATAACTTATTATTTTGTAAAATTATTTATTGAGGTGAGTTATGGTTAAAAAAGTAATGATCATTGATGACGAAAAAGATGTTCTTTTTCTTTTAAAGGTTCTTCTTGAAAAAGAAGGATATGAGGTGATAGAAGCAATAAATGGACTTGATGCATATACAAAGCTTACAAACAAAACAAACCCTGTAAAACCAGATCTTATAATTCTTGATATAATGATGCCAGAAATGGATGGATATACATTTCAAACAAAAATGATGGAAAATGATGAATTTAGAAAAATACCAATAATAATTCTTACAGCAAAGGGACAAATAAAAGATCTTTTTGAAATGGCAAGCAATATTTATTCATTTATTGAAAAGCCATTTGATTCAAAAAATTTTCTAAAAATAGTAAAAGGAGCATTGGAATATGGAACAAAAAACAACCCTTGATGAAATAATAAAATCAAATTATGAAAAAATAGAAGAACTAAAAAAACTTGGAATAAATCCCTTTCCAATAAGATATAAGGTTGAAAATAAAATAAAGGATATTAAAGACCTTCCTCTTGATTCTTCTGTAAAGACCGCAGGAAGAATAATTCTTTTAAGAGTAATGGGAAAAGCAACTTTTGCTCATATAAAAGATGGGACGGATAAAATACAGATATATCTAAAAAAAGATATTCTTGGCGAAAATTATGATATATTTAAAAAATACATAACTACAGGGGACTTTATAGGTGTAGAAGGAAAAACTTTTAAAACACGTACAGGTGAGTTAACAATAAATGTTGAAAAATTTATCATAATAGCAAAATCTGTAAGACCTCTTCCTGAAAAATATCACGGGCTTAATGATCCAGAGACACGATATCGTGAAAGATATCTTGATTTAATTGCAAATGATTGGGTAAAGGAAATATTTATAAAAAGAACAAAAATAATTCAGATAATAAGAGATGAACTTAATCGGGATGGATATCTTGAAGTAGAAACACCAATACTTTGTGCTCAAGCTGGTGGAGCAAGCGCAAGACCATTTATAACATTCCATAATGCATTTAAAATAGAACTTTATATGAGAATAGCAACAGAACTTCCATTAAAAAAACTAATAATTGGTGGGTTTGATGGAGTATATGAGATAGGAAGGGTTTTCAGAAATGAAGGAGTTGATACAACACACAATCCTGAGTTTACTACGCTTGAAGCGTATAAAGCATATTCCGATTATAATGATATGGCAGAACTTGTTGAAAGGTTATTTAATAGATTTGTTGAGGAATTTAAAATGACAGAGGCTGAGTATGAAGGATACAAAATAAACATAAAGCCACCGTTTAAAAGAATAAAGCTTCCTGATCTTTGGAAAGAAAAAACAGGTCAAGATATACATAATGTTCTTAAAGGAAAATCTTTTAATAGAGAAGGTCTTGAAAATTTGGCAAAAAAAATGAATATTGAGTTTGATAAAGCAACACCATCAGCAAAACTTTTTGAAAGAATAATGGATGAAGTTATAAAAGAAAATACAATCCAACCTTGTTTTATAATGGACTGGCCAACAGCAGTAACTCCACTTGCAAAACTTAAAGATGGAGATGAGTCCATAGTTGAGAGATTTGAGTTTTATGCTGGAGGATGTGAAATTGCAAATGCATATTCGGAATTAAATGACCCTATAGACCAAAAATCAAGACTTCTTGAACAGTTAAAACAAAAATATGAAGAAAATCTTGGTGAAGCAGATATTCTCGATAAAGATTTTATAGAAGCAATGGAACATGGTATGCCAAATTGTGGTGGAATAGGTATAGGAATAGACAGGCTTACAATGCTCCTTACTGGAAAACCATCTATAAGAGAGGTAATACTTTTTCCACTTCTAAAACCACAAGATCAGAAAAAAGATAAATGAAACTTGAATATGAAATAGCAAAAAGATATGTTAAAAGTTCTAAAAAAAATATTTTTACATCAATAACAACAATAATAGCAATAGCCGGAATAACAATATCAGTTGCAGCTATTTTTATTACACTGAGTATAATAAATGGATTTCAAAGTGAAATAAGACAAAAAATTTTTGACTCCCAACCAAACATAATAATACATGGTGAGTTTTTCAAGAATGATTTTGATAAGATAAAAGAAATTCTTATAAAAAATGATGATATAGAAGAAATCTCACCATTTATAATATCACAAGCCATACTTTTAACCCCTTCAAGAAATATTGGAACAGTTATAAAAGGAATAGATGAAAACGAATTTAAAATAACAAATATCCTAAAATCACTTAAATATGGAAGTTTTGAGACAGATAATTCAAAAATAGTACTTGGTGAAGAACTTGCAAAAAATCTGGGTGTCTTTATTGGTGATGATGTTGTTCTTGTATCACCAAAGTTTGATCTAATTGCAAGTGGAATACTTCCAAATATGAAAAAATTTAAAGTTAGTGGAATAATAAACACTGGATACTACGAATATGATTCATCGCTTGCTTTTATAAGTATAAATAATGCAAGATCTTTTTTCAATAAAGGACTTGTTGCAAATGGCATTTCTGTAAAACTAAAAAATCCAGATAAAATAAAAGATGCCTATCTAAGAATAAAAAAAGAAATACCATTTTATTACTCAGTAAGAACATATTATGATATAAATAAAAATCTTTTTGCTGCACTAAAACTTGAAAAATTTATTATGGGATTAATTCTATCACTAATAATCCTTGTTTCAAGTTTTAGTATTGCATCAAACTTGTTTATGATAACATCTCAAAAATTAAGAGAGATTGGAATTCTTCTTGCACTTGGTGTTTCCAAAAAAAGCATCAAAAAAATATTTATAATAGCTGGAGTATATATGTCTATTATTGGAATTGTTTTCGGATTTATGATAGGATCTTTTTCACTTTATTTAATAAAAAAATACCAAATAGTTGAACTACCAAAAGATATTTATTATATAACAAATGTGCCAGTAAAAGTATCTTTTTATGATATTATTCTTATAATATCAATTTCACTGATACTTTCAGTACTTAGTTCAGTACTTCCAGCAAGATATGCATCAAGGATAGATCCAGCAAAGGTAATGAGATATGGATAAAATAATTGAGGTAAAAAATCTAACAAAGATTTACAAAGACATAAACAAAGATATAATAATCTTTGAAAATCTTTCTTTTTATATAGAAAAAGGTGATTTTATCTCAATACTTGGTCCAAGTGGAAGTGGGAAAACAACACTTTTAAATCTACTCTCAACCTTAGATAGCCATTATAGTGGAGAGATACTTTATAATGGAAAAGATATTTCAAAATTGAACGATAAGGAAAGGGAAATTTTTAGATCAAAAGAAAGTGGCTTTGTATTTCAAATGGATATGCTTCTTGAGGATTTTAATGTATGGGAAAATATATCAATTCCGCATTTAATAATTCATAAAAATATGAACAAAAAAAAGGCAATTGAGTTATTAAAGAAATTTAATCTTGAACATATAGCAGAAAAAAATATAAATGAACTTTCAGGAGGAGAAAGACAAAGAGTATCAATAATGAGAGCACTTATTAACAATCCAAATATAATATTTGCTGATGAGCCAACAGGAAATCTTGATAGAGAAAATGCAATAATAGTTATGGAGGATTTTAAAAAATTAAACGATGATAAAAAAACAATAATAATGGTTACACATAATAGAGAACTTGCAGAAAAATATTCAAAAAAGATTTATCTAATTGGAAAAAATGAATTAAAGAAGTTATGAAATGCGAAATATGCAAGGAAAATGAAGTTGAAATAAAAACTCGTGCAATAATTAATGGAAAAATAAAAGAAATATTTGTATGTCAAAGTTGTATTAAAAAATATAAAATTCAAACAATAACAAAACCAAAATATACTGATTATCTAAAATTGTTAATAGAAGAAATTTCAGATAAGAAGAAAAAACTTATATGCAAAAATTGTAAAACCACTTATACTGATTTTGCAAAAGAAGGGAAAGCAGGATGCCCTTTTTGCTATTTTTATTTTTCAGAAATACTAAAAAAATTACTTAAAGATTTTACACCACCACAATATTTAAAATCAATTGAAGAGTTTATTGAAAAATCTAATGAAACAGATCCGTATAAAATTTTAAAAAAGATAGATACCTATCTTAGTTTTGATGATGTTGATATGGCAAAAAAACACTTAAAAAAATTAAAAAGGGTTGATAAAAATGATACTTAGAACCAAAACTACTATATACAGAAATATCTTTCCATATAAATTTATATCAAAACTAAGTTCAAAAGAAATAGAACAACTTTCTCGAAAAATAACAACAATCCTTTTAAAAAAAGATATAATCAAAGAAAATGAGATTGAAAAAAAAGAATTAAAAAAACTAAAAAAATTAGATCTTATTGAAAGTTCTGATACTTCAACTAAAAAAACAAAATATTTTTATTCATCATCAAAAAAACTTATTATAGAAGTAATTTCAAAAGAACATCTAGTAATAACAGCATATGAAGAAGGAAAATCAATAGAAAAAACTTTAGAAAAATTAAATGATATTGAAAACAAACTTTCAAACCTTATATTTTCATACAGTAAAACATTTGGATTTTTAACATCTGATATAGAAATTACAGGATTTGCAAAAACAACTACATTTTATATTTTTATTCCAGCATTAACCATTTCCCATAAAATAGAAGAACTATCAGAAAACTTAAAAAACTTTAACATAAATTTAAGTGGTTTTTTTTACAATCCAAACCCATATGGATTTTTCAAACTGAAGTTTATTCACAGAGAAAATGATGATAATTTTAAAGAAAAAATTGAAAACACTTTAAATATGATTTTATCATTAGAAGAAAAAGATTCCAAAAACTATATTCATAAAAATAATATTATATTTAAGGATAGGATTTTAAAATCTTTTGGCATTTTAAAAAACGCATACATAATTACAGATGATGAGTATTTTAAAAATATGATGTATATTATTTGGGGATATAAAGAAAAAATGATAGAAATTGAAAAAAATTTAATTGAAAAATATTTTTTTGAGTTAATAAGTATAAATGAAATTAAAAGAGTAAATCTATTGAAAAAAATAAATTTATCTGCTAAAATATAGAAAACTCCTTAACGGGAGGAGTTATGAAAAAATTTAAAACTTTAGTTAGAAGAATTTCGTATGTATCATTGATGAGTTTTATTTATTTGACAGCAAATCCAAAATTAGCAAATACAGAAAAACTTGTAATAACCACCTACTATCCTGCACCTTATGGTGGCTATGTCTCACTTTTAACCACAAATAATACTTGGCTTGCAAGGGATGCTGGAAGGGTTGGAATAAGAACAGGAGGAATTTCACCAAGAGGACTTCTTGAAGTAAATATGAATAGAGGAAGCAATAATTATTTTGTTGTTAACGAGGATAATAATATAGGTCTTGAGCTTAGATCAGGTACTTCAGGGGGAACTCCTTATATAGATTTTTCAAATGACTCATCGAGCGATTTTGATGGAAGATTGAGATTGATTGGAAATGGAAGAATGGCTTTTGAAGGAACGAGTTTAAATGTGAGTGGCAGATTAGGAACACTCGGCTTTGATGCAGATTTGGGATATCCTTCGGGTTGGGGTGGAGGAGTTCATACCTGGGATGTCTATGCAGAAGGATCAGTTGCAACAGGACGTTGGGGAGGGATAAATTGGGTTGTAAATAATGCTGGATATATGTGGTTTTCCCCAATTGGTAGAATAGATGGTCTTTGTAGATGGCAATGGAAAGATGCTGGATGGGGTTCATGCAATTGGGGAGAAGTATTGGTAACAATAAATTGGAGAGGATTTGATTTGGAATATACATGCGTTGGAAATGCTAACTTTATATATGGAATAGGTAATGTATGTCTTTTTGGACGTAAGAG
>Ga0081479_110199_pt1 | contig 14866 bp, 13 predicted proteins | sample MamHotmetagenome_FD_70984 | JGI IMG/M metagenome (GOLD analysis project Ga0081479, IMG submission 70984) | Hot spring cone microbial streamer communities from Mammoth Hot Spring (Liberty Cap Streamers), Yellowstone National Park, USA - T=72 v2... | ecosystem: Environmental > Aquatic > Thermal... | reverse complement strand
GGGATTGCTTCGCCGCCTGCGGCGGCTCGCAATGTAACGGTAGAAAATTTTCTACCGCAATAAGGATGGGGAGGGTAGAGGAGTTCAAATTTCCTGAAGGAAAGATACACTACCGCAGGTTGCGCAAAACCTTGACCATATGCTGAGTTCTTGATAGAATTGCGCTCGTAAAATGCCCCTGTAGCTCAGTGGATCAGAGCGTTTGGTTGCGGACCAAAAGGTCGCGTGTTCGAATCGCGCCAGGGGCGCCATGAGAAGCGGGTGTTCCCCCGCTTCTTCTTGTTCTTGTGAGGTATCCATGGGTAAACGTCAGATTCTGCTCACGAATGATGATGGGATCGGTTCTCCTGGCCTGTGGGCAGCGGCGGAGGCGCTTTCTGCGCTGGGATTTGTGACCGTGGTCGCGCCGCGCCATCAATCTTCGGGGATGGGGCGCAGTCTGCCGAATACGTCGGATGGAATTATCACCGAGGAAACAGTGCAAATCAAAGGGCAGAGCTGGAAGGTGTACGCCGTGGGCGGCTCTCCTGCGCAGGCGGTGTTACATGGTATCCTGGAGATTATGCTGCAGCCGCCCGATCTGGTCGTTTCCGGGATCAATTACGGGGAAAACGTTGGACTGGGGGTGACGATTTCGGGCACGGTCGGCGCGGCCCTGGAGGCGGCGGCGCTGGGTTATCCGGCGCTGGCTGTTTCCCTGGAGACGGATCAACGGTATCACCTTTCCCATTCTACAGAGGTGGATTTTACCGTAGCCGCCCACTTCACGGCTCAGTTTGCCAGGATTTTGCTTGAAAAACGCATGCCCTTCGATGTGGATGTACTCAAAGTGGAGGTACCTTCGGATGCCACGCTGGAAACGCCCTGGGAGCTGGCGCGCCTTTCCCGCCAGCGCTATTATGACCCGGTCGCGCCGCAGCGTTCCTCATGGTCAGAGCCGGCCCGAATCGGGTACACGGAAGGGCGCTTCTCTGGCTTAGAAGAAGACAGCGATGTGTACGTCTTGCGTCGCAAGCGCCATGTGGCGGTCACTCCCTTGAGTCTGGACCTGACTTCGCGGGTGGATTTCAGGGAACTGGAACATTTGTTGCGCAATGGAGAGGCTCCAGTCCCTTAAGGGCGTTTTGACACTTCTCCTAGGTAAGCGCCGCACTTTCGACAGTAACGATCTCCAGGATGGGCACGCTCGCCACATTTGCGGCAATAGACAGCGGTGATCGAGGCCTGTTTTTGGGGCGCTGACTTGGGCCCGGAGGGCGCTTTCTTCCTGCTGAGTTTGAGCGTGTTGCGCCAGTAATAGAGAATTCCCGCCAGGATCAGGAGCAGGCCGGTGCTACCCAGAATCAGTGGCAGCCAGCGAGGCCAGGCGGAGGAGGGGACGGTCTGGCTGGTAAGGGTGCTGCTGGAAATGTTCAGGGCATCGCTACGCTTGTCGTAGTCCACTGCGATTTCCAGCGTTTTGCCAGCAGGCAGGTCGGTAAACGTCAGGGAGTGGTAGGTAAAATCACGCAGTTGGGTGGTGTTCGTCAAGGGGGGCTGGGTGACTAAATTCTGCGCTCCGAGAGGTTCCTTGAGATCCACCAGGAAGGTGCGCACCGCGTAAGTTCCCGGCCAGCGATAAACAAAATGGCGATGAATCCCCTGCTTTTGATAGGGGAAATAATACTCCAGGCGATACAATGCGTTATCTGTAAGCGTGAATCGGACTGCTTCTCCTGCTCCTACGAGCTGATGTTCTACAGTGATCAGCGTACCGCTCTCCTCACGTGCAACGGCATTGAGCTCCGCTTCCGCCGGCAGAGGGATTTCCAGTGTGATCGGAAAGGGTGCATCCGCGGCGGCCTTGAAGTCATAAAGCACCAGCACTGCCGGCTTGTCTTCTTCCGGCCAGAGCTGAACGTGCACCTCTTCTAAAGTCAGAGGCGTTTGAGCCTGGACAACGAACGAGGGCAAAAGGAGGAAGAGCCAGAGCAGAAATTTTTGCATGGAGCCTCCTGAGTAGGGAAAAACAAGCTGGGAATGTAGCGCAATTGTACCAGAATAGACTGCGGACGGCGGACGGCAGACCGCAAAATAGACCGCGGACCACAGACGGCGGACCGCGGTTTGCAGGACGGGCTTTCCATCCTGCCAGACAGGTGGATAGCGCAGGAGAACGATGGACGGTGGACGGCAAAACGGACGGCAAACAGCAGATCGCAGACGGCGGAGGGGACGGTGGACAGTGGCATAGCACAGGTTTTCAGCCCGTGGGGGGAGGAACCGTCAACGAATGGGGAACGAATAAACGAATGGAGACCGCGGACCGCACTCTAAGCTGTTATCAGAGAGAAGAGCCGGCAGCCAGGGGAAGCAGGTCACCCCCTCCTCACTTCCCCATTCCGACTTTTTCCCCATTCACCCAAAATGTGTAGTCTCCCGGCGGCAGGTTCAACGGATACTGCACCGCAAAATCCTGCAGAACTTGAATGCACATCTTGTTGGGGTCTGCCACCGAATAGACCTCGATGAAGACCCGATTCTGAGCATCCGGTGGTTGGACACGAATGCGTAACTGGTGACAGGGCGTTGGCAGGTTACCCTGAAGACTCAGAACATAGCGCGGCGGGTAGCTTTCGAGCACCAGCACATCGCTCCTTTGCAGGTACACCTCGCCCCGCATCCATCTTGCATCCCCCGCCTTCGGATCGTAGGGAGAAGGAGGGGAAGGAGGAATGCCCACCGTCGGCGTTGCCAGAGGTTCTATGTACATGGGAAGTATCGGTTTTCCCGGTTGAGGCGCGACAGCGGTCTGGTCTGCGGACGCTCCTGGGGATGGCATCCCTGCATCGCGGTTGTTGATCGCGCCTGGCGCTTTCTCTCCCGGCGCACAGGCTACCAGTGCAATGAGAAAGAAAAGAGATAGGATGTGGCGCATATTCACCTCCGTTACTAAAACGACGCTGCAACGAGGAGGTTCCCCTGCGCCCTCATCCCTTGATCACTGCTACCGGCCTCAGGCGGGCGACTTTGCGAGCAATCCCCACCTGACTGACTGTCTCGACCACGCGATCCACGTTCTTGTACGCCTGCGGGGCCTCTTCGGCCAGGCCGGCAAGCGAACCGGCGCGTACCTTGATCCCTTCGCCCTCCAGTTTACGGCGTAGCTCCTCGCCGCGGATGTCTTTCTTGGCCTTTGCGCGCGACATTACCCGCCCGGCGCCGTGACAGGTTGAGCCAAAGGAGCGGCTCATGCTTTCTTCCGTCCCAACCAGAACCCACGAGGCCGTTCCCATACTGCCAGGGATGATCACCGGCTGCCCGATAGGCTGATATTCAGGCGGCAGGCCCGGCGCGCCCGGTCCAAAAGCACGCGTTGCCCCTTTGCGGTGGACACACACCTTGACCCTTCGCCCCTCAATCTCATGGGTTTCGATCTTCCCCATGTTGTGGGCGATGTCATACACCTGCACCAGTTGCCATCCCTTTTTGAAATGCGGCGCAAACGTCTCCTCAAAAGCCCGACGGGCAGAATGCGCCAGGAGCTGCCGATTGGCAAAAGCAAAGTTAGCGGCTGCGCGCATCGCCTTCAAGTAATCCTGCCCCTCCGGGCTATCCATGGGGGCGCAGACCAGCTCCCGGTCGGGGAGTTGAATGCCATAGCGTTTGACGGCCTGCTGGAAGGATTGCACGTAATCGGTGCATACCTGATGCCCCAGACCGCGCGAACCGCAGTGAATCTGTACGGCCAGACACCCTTCGCGCAATCCCATCACTGCGGCCGCCCGCGGATCGAAGATTTGCTCGATCACGTCCACTTCAATAAAGTGGTTGCCCGCGCCGAGGGAGCCGATCTGCTCACGTCCGCGTTGTCTGGCGCGCTCACTCACTTTGGAGGGATCAGCGCCCTCGATCATCCCAAATTCCTCGGTGCGTTGCAGATCGTTCTCCGTGGCATATCCCTGCTGGAGTGCCCAACGTGCGCCTTCGCGCAGCACCTTATCCAGCTCACCGGCGCTGACTTTCACCACCCCCTCGCTGCCCACGCCGCTGGGGCAGTACTCGTTCAGCAGGGTCGCCAGTGTGTCCATGTAGGGCAATGCGGCCTCATACTCGATTTCGGATGCCAGCAGGCGCACGCCGCAGTTGATGTCGTAACCGATTGCGCCGGGAGAGATGACGCCATGCGGATATTCGGTCGCTGCCACCCCTCCAATGGGAAACCCGTATCCCTGGTGTACATCTGGCATAACCAGCACCCGCCCAACCAGGCCCGGTAACGTGGCAGCGTTCACCGCCTGCTCCAGCGATTGATCCTCCAGCACCTCCAGCAGCAATTCTTCGCTGGCAAACACGCGTACAGGCACGCGCATATCCTTACGAAAAGAAGTGGGAATTTCCCATTCGTAATCGCTGATCTTGATGAAATCCTTAAGTTTCATCTTCGCCTCCTAAACGTCAAACACGATCTCGGTCTCATATCCCTGCCCGGTCTGGCGAATGGCCAGATTGTGAAAGGTCACCGCCTTGATGGCCTTGACCAGGCGATGCAGGGGACGCGATTTCGCTGTGCCGATCAGTCGCCAGGGATCGCCGGGAAGGATCTGCAGATCGGAGACTTCCAGCAGCAGATTTTCCTGCTCCTGAGCGTAAAGGAGTTCCGAAAGGAAGGCTACCAGGAGCGATTCCGCATCCGCGCCCTGGATTTCGAGCCTGCGCGCCGCGCCCGCTGCTTCATGCGTCCCTGCGGCTTCTTCGGGCTGTGCGCCGGCCAGGGCATACATTCCCCGCGCGGCTTCAAGAAACAGTCCCGGCAAATCCGGTGCCCAGACGTGTAACGCCCAATCGGCGGTGTGAGGCACTTCACAATACCCCATCTTTCACCTCAGTCGGTAGCGTTCCTTTTCAAAGAGATGAGGCGCAGCGACGAAGATGCCCCGTGCAGACACGGCAACTGCTCCATCTGGCAGGTAAATCTCGCCGCTGGCGTAAATCTTTCGCCCTTCCTGCCTCTCCATGCGGGCACGGCAGGAAAGCAATTGGTGCAAAGGCACGGGCTTGCGATAATCCAGGGTCAGATGCACGACGGCGACGTTGTGGCCGGCATACCACACCGCAGCGCCCATCGCCTCATCCAGGATCGCTGCAGAGGCCCCTCCGTGCGCATGTCCTGGCGGCCCCTGCTGGGCTTCGTTCAAAACGAAGGAGGCGGTGATGGTGCCATCCTCCTCTACATACCAGGTCAACCCCATCCCGTGCGGATTCTCATTGCCGCAAACCAGACAACTGCCATGAAACGGTAACGGTTTGCTGTCCATTGTGTACCTCCGTGAAATATTGTACCGCATGACCTCCCTGCAAAAGATGAGCCTTTCACCATGGAGACCACGGGTAACGACTCAGTCTTGTTGTGGTAACACAATTTTTACCGTTCCATTGCGAGCTGTTTTTTGGCGAAGCAACCTCCCATTTATCGTCAGACTGACCGTCTGGGGATTGCTTCCTCGTAACGATTCAGCCATATCATTGCAAGCCGCTTTCTGGCGAAGCAATCTCCCGTTTATCAAGCCAGCTTGACCTTGGGGATTGCTTCGTCGCAAAGAACGCTCCTCGCAACGACAAACACAACGGTTTTGATGCAGGGCTGGCAGTTACGACCACGGAGGATGTGGGCAGGTATCAGCGAGGGGGACGGATGGGGGAATGGCATTACACCATGTGCTGCACCTGAGTCAACGGCAGGGCCGTGATGTTCGACTGGATGAGATACCTCTCACGGCCAGGATAGATAACCCAGAGATGGGCGAGACCCAATTCCTGAACCGCGATGCGCATGGAGCGGGTGAGATGCGGCGCCTCGTTGAACTTGAATTCCACGCCGTAACGTTTCCCATGGTAGAAAAAGAGCAAATCCAGCTCCGCGCCGGAATGGGTAGCCCAAAAATAGGCTTGAGAGGGGCGCAGAATACGCAGCACCTGCTCCAGCGCAAACCCCTCCCAGGAAGCGCCACACTTGGGATGCCCCAGCAGGCTTTGGAAATCGGGAATATCCAGCAGGGCGTGCAGCAGGCCGCTATCTTGCAGGTAAATTTTGGGGGCTTTGACCTGCCGTTTGCCGAGGTTCTCGAACCAGGGCTGCAGTTGACGCACCATGAACGCGCCGCTCAGGATGTCGAGATAGCTACGCACGGTCTTATCCGAAAGACCCAGCGAACGCGCCAGTTCGGAGGCGTTCCAGGTTTGGCCGTGATAATGGGCCAGCATCGTCCAGAAACGGCGCATGGCGGCAGGCGGAATGCGCAGGCCAAGTTGAGGCAGGTCTCGCTCCAGAAAGGTGCGGATGAAATTCTCCCGCCAGGCCAGGCTATCGGCATCCGAATCGGCCAGGAAGGAGCGCGGAAAACCGCCGCGCAGCCAGAGCGTCTGCCAGGACTCGGCGCCCGTTTCGGCGAGGTCGAAACCATGGAGTTCCACGAATTCCACCCGCCCGGCCAGGGTCTCCGAGGCCGTGCGGACGAGGGCGGGCGAGGCGCTGCCCAAAATCAGGAAACGCACCTGATTTTCAGGGCGATCCACCAGAACGCGCAGCACGCTGAACAATTGTGGCATGATCTGGATTTCATCTATCACCACCAGGCCGCTCAAGCCGCCCAGGACCAGTTCAGGGTTCTGCAGGCGACGCTGATCGGGCAGAGACTCCAGGTCGAAAAAGGCGGCCGCGGGTTGATTGCTGGTGAGCAGGCGCGCCAGCGTGGTCTTGCCGCATTGACGCGGCCCAAGCAACGCCGTCACCGGGGAGCGTCGCAAAGCCGTTTCCAGACGATTCAGGTAAGCAGGGCGAGGGAGCATGGGGAAATTTTACCATGAAAATTCGGAATTAAACTCCGAGATTTCGTGGTTTAGATACACCTGTTTACAAGTTGACGGTACGGCCTGAAAAATTCCTTGACGATAGATTCCTGAAAAGTCCCCTGGCAGATGCATTATCAGGGAAGATTCAAAAAGTCGTAACGCTCCCTGATACTTACCTTTCGTTCTCGAATTTCCTGAAGGGAAGATACACTACCCGCTCCCTTCGTGGGATCGCCCTGGGTCGAGGACTCGGCTATAATATACTCCACCTTCCCGATATGTCAGGCTGACCTTAAGAGCACAAAAACTTTTTCTAACAAAATCCACGCTTTCTCTAAACCACTTTTAGTTTCCGGAGCCTCTCATGAAAGCAAACACCCGAATTATCGCCTTGCCCCAGGAACATGGTTCGTGGGTCTTTATCCTCAGCCCACTGCTCATCGGCTTCTTCGCTGCCCGAGCGTTCAACCTCCATTCAGCGGCGCTGTTTGTGGCTGCCATGTGCGCGTTCCTGCTTCGCCAGCCGATGAGCATCCTGGTTAAGGTCTATCGCGGCCGTCGTCCACGCCACGAGTTAAATGCCGCCCGCTTTTGGGTGGCTCTGTACAGCCTGATCGGCCTGGCCGCGCTGGCCTTTTTGCTTCGCCGCGGCTTTTTCTTCCTCCTCTGGCTGGCCGTCCCTGGCGCTCCCGTCTTTTTGTGGCATCTTTACCTGATCAGCCGTCGTGCAGAGCGCCGTCAGATGGCCATCGAAATCGTAGCCACCGGCGTCCTTTCCCTGGCTGCCCCGGCAGCCCTGTGGGTCAGTCAGGGCCGCTACGACCCCGCCGGCTGGTGGCTCTGGCTCCTCTGCTGGTTGCAAGGGGCGGCATCCATTGTCTATGCCTTTGTGCGCCTCGAACAGCGAGAATGGGCGACCCTGCTTCCCCTGGCCGCCCGCTGGAAGCACGCTCAACGCGCTTTGCTCTACACCAGTTTCAACCTTCTTTTCACACTGGCTCTCAGCCTGGGGAATATCCTGCCGCGCGCCATCGCGCTCCCCTTCTTGCTCCAATGGGCAGAGACACTATGGGGCATCTATCGCCCTGCCTGGCGCTGGAAACCCACGCGCATCGGCATCCGACAACTGGTGGTAAGCACCCTCTGGACCTTGCTTTTTATCCTGACCTGGAGAGGATGAAATGGCCTCAGACTGGCAAATGTTGACCGAAGTGGATGGCCGCCTGGTCGCGGAGGAGCTGAAAAGCTACCTGGACGCTTACGGCATCCCGGTCTTGCTCTTTCAGGAAGGCGCCGGGATTGACGCCTTCCCGGTCGCCATTGGCAGTTCCCTCGGAAGGGTGCAGCTTTTTGTGCCCCAGGCCGATCTGACTCAGGCAAGGGAACTCCTGGAAAGCCTCCTCCATTCAGGCGACCAGATCGAGCCACCGATACCAGAGACTGGCCAGGATGAGCAAGGGGAAGCGTAAGCGGGCGGAGGGCAGCGCCGTAAACGGTAGATTCGCAAACGGATGTTCCCGCAGACGCCCGGCGATCAACGCCTGCGCCGCCGTATGCCCGAAAAAAGTCCCAAAAGCGACCCCATGCCCGGCATACCCCAGCGCGTAACTGATCCCCTCCTCCTCTCCTACATGCGGCATCTGATCCAGCGCAAAGTCCAGCGTCCCTCCCCAGACGTATTCCACCTCCACCCCCCTCAGCGCCGGAAAAACGTACTCCATCTCCTTTCGCAGGATACGGGCGCTCTCCTGCAAAATCCGTTCGCTCTCCGGGAAGAAGACCGCTCGACCTCCAAAGATCATCCGCCCATCGGCAGAAAGGCGAAAATAGTTGAGGTAATGCTGCGTGTCAAAGACCATTCGGCGTCTGGGGATTAAAGAAAGGCGCAGCGCTTCCGGCAGCGGCGAAGTGGCGATGATATAAGAGCCAATCGGCAGGATGCGCCGCTGCAGATGGGGAAGGGCGGCATCGGTATAGCCAGAAGTGGCAACGAAAACTTTTTCAGCCTGCAGGCGCCCCTGGGAAGTATAAAGAAGAAACCCATTCCCCTGACGCTCCAGGCGCATCACCCGCCGCCGGGGATATAGCTTTGCACCCTGTCGAGCGGCGGCCAGCGCCAGCCCGGCGACATATCTGGCCGGGTTCAACCCCAGGCTGCGCTCATCCACCAGTCCCCCATGGTAAACCTCCGAGGCGATCTCCTCCCCCAGCTCGGCGCGCGAGAGAAAGCGCGCCGGGTAGCCAAAATCGCGCGCCAGCATCTCGACCTCAGTCTGCAAATCGCGCGCATGGGAAGGTTTACGGGCGACGATCAGATGGCCGCTATGCTCCAGATCGCAGGCAATGCCTTCTTCCTGGATCAGTTTCTCAAGAGAATCCAGCGCCTGCAGAGAAAAATCGAAAAGCCGGCGGGCAAACTCGATCCCATAGCGCCTGACCAGGGTCTGGACGGAAAGTTTCAAACCGGTCAGAGCCATGCCGCCGTTCCGTGAGCTCGCCCCCCAACCGATTTCATTCGCTTCCAGCACCGCCACCCTGACCCCGTTCTGGGCCAGCGTACGCGCCGCGCTCAAACCGGTATATCCTCCGCCGATCACCGCCACATCCACGCGCGCCGGCCATTCAGCCTCCGGTAAAGGGGGTGGAAAGGGGAGGGTCTCCTGCCAGAAAACGCGAGCCTTCAACGCGCACCTCCTCTCACTGAAAATAAGACGAGAATTGGACGGGCGGGCCTTCCGGGCCATCCTGATCTGCCTTTGTCGGCCAGGCAGACCTGCCTGCCGGGCTCCGTATGCGCCTTCTTCGCGGGACTCCGGCCGCCGGCCGCGCCTGCGGCATACAGCCTCCCCCGGCTACCTGCGCTGCCCCCACGATGCGCGTGGCTCCATGTCGAGCAGCGCGCCGGCGATCCCGGCACAGATGGACACTCCGCCACCTGCACCTCGCCTGAGGCTGGAGCCCGGCCGCGAGCGAGATCCATGATCCTGTCAGCCGTTGCCCTCCGCCCTCTGGGCTGCTGCCTGTGAAGCCACTTCACAGATCGCATCCAGCGCCCGGCGAATGTCCTCGTCAATGGCTTCCGGCGGCACAAAGTCAGCCAGCAGGTGAAAATTCGTCTTACTCATCTCGTTGGGGAGTCCAAGCGCCTGATAGAACTTCTTGAAGAGGGGCGTGAGAACCTCATCGCTGGCCTTGACCTCTGCGCCCCAGGCATCCTTATCTAACGTCTGCAGGGCCTGTTCAATTTCCTGGATCGCTTTTTCCATTGCCTGCCGCCAGGTCACCGCAAAGAGTTCCCCCGCCTGTTTGCGCCCTCTCTCTTCAGCATAGGCGAGCAATGTCTCCTTCTGGCACAGGTAGTTTTCCAGTTCACGGCGCGACCACATGATCTGCCTGAGATAGGGATCGGAGGGTAATTCCATATCCAACCGGTCGTAGATAGCAATCCCCCGCAGATCCCCTCGTGCTTCGCGCAGGGCGTGGAAGTGATCCTGGGCTTTGCGGGGTTGATTGGCGACATAATGGACGAATGGACGCTCCAGGAATGGCTGAACCGGATGATTCAGGCGTTTTGCCAGCGCCTGCAGAATGGCCAGATCGGTCGAACCTTCCAGATAGAGCACCCAACCACTCATCTCTGCCAGGTAATACTGATCAAAACTAACCTCGCGCAGCGCCTTGAGCACCTGGCTGCCTCGGTTGTCAATCCGATGAGGCCTGCCTACAAAAGCGATCACCACATCTCGGGCAGCGGCTTCGTTGAGAATGACCTCCGAATGGCTGGCTGCGATCAATTGACTGTTGGTCTGATCTGCCTGACGCGAGAGCACTTCATAGATTTGTCGTTGACGCAGAATTTCCAGATGCGCATCCGGTTCATCGAGCAGCAGGACAGCTCCACTGTGAACGGCCATATGGGCCAGGAGAAGCAGGGTCTGCTGTTCGCCTCGCCCACTGCTGGAAATATCGAGCAGAGTGTTTTCACGTGTGCGATAGCTCATGACGATTTCGCCCCGCTCCTGGATATATTGCGGTCGCCCAAGTTTAGAGCCGAAAAGACGCTCCATGTGTTCACAGATTTGCGCCCACTTCTCTTCGCCGTTTTCGCTTTGCAAAACCTGCCAGCAGAGATTGCGCAGCACTTCAGCGGTACGCCCTTCACCCAGGCGCACGCGGATCGAGCCGATCTCCAGGCGATCTTCGCGCGCTGCCAGCCCGGACATCGGCGGCAGGTAAGCGACCTGCAGATGCTTCAAATGAGAGGGCACCGACACCCCGATTGCCGGGCGGCAATAGATGGATTCTTCGTTCGCGTAATCGAATTCCAGGTGACAGCGCCAGATTCCTTGCTCAAGATCGCTCCCCTCGACGCCAATTTCAACGCGTACGTTACGCGTGCGGGGTCTATTTTCGATGCGCTCCCCCTCGCGCACGCGCAGATCGCGCCATAGTAGCTTGGCTGAAGGCACCGGGAGCGAGATCAAATCCTGACGGTTAATGCTTACCCCCACGCGCTCAGCAGCTGCGCTTTCACCGCCTCGCTTTTCGAGCCAGCGTTTCACGCCCACATCCCACAGAGCAATGGCTTGAAGCGCGGAAGTCTTGCCGGAATTGTTGGGGCCGATAAAGACGACCCGCTGCCCCAGGTCTATCTCAGCCTCGGAAAAGAGCTTGAAATTCCTCAGAATCAGTTTTGTCAACATCGCGGTTCCGATTGCCTGGCCTGCATGGCTGCCTGTGCCATGCCGTTGTGGTTTCTTATCCGCTCCCCGAAGCGGAAAGCGTCACCGCAAGAGCTGTTCGGCTTTGGTGTAGGCATCCAGCGCCTCGCGCAGACGGTTGGCGCGCATATAGGCATCGCCTAAGGTCTGCCATAGCAGCACGTCCACGGGATAGCGGTAGAGCGCCTCGCGCAGATCAAAGATCACCTCGTCTAACAGGCGACCCTTGCGAATCAGGCGCGCGTAGTGTTCGACTGCCTGACGAATATCCCCTCGCTCCAGGGCCGCTTGCGCCTGCGCCAGGTGAAGATCGCGCGTGGGCGAGAGGCTGCCGGTTCGCTTGGGATGGGGTGGGACCGTGACGGCAGGAGGCGCAGCCGCTTCGATGGTTGCCGGTTTCCATTCGAGGCTTGGGGGAGGCGCGCCGGGCGGCGTTTCTTCGCCGGCCATCCATTCTGGCGTCTCCTGTGCTTTTTCTGCTGCTTCCGCTGGCATTGGAGCGTTTCGTTCCGCCTGGGTGCCTGCTGTGGGAGACGTCTCAAACCATTCCATTGCAGCAGGCGGTGTTTCTTCAACAATGCCCTTCAGCCAGTCGGGGAGTTCCTCCGCAGGCTGGGCAGCTTCCGGTTGGGCGGCCGTGGGGCTTCAGCGGCCATCCCCTTCAGCCAGTCGGGGAGTTCCTCCGCAGGCCGGGCAGCTTCGGGTTGGGCAGGGGCCGGGGCTTCAGCGGCCATCCCCTTCAGCCAGTCGGGGAGTTCTTCTGCAGGCTGGGCGGCTTCCGGTTGGGCAGCGGTCGGGGCTTCGGCGGCCAGCCCCTTCAGCCAGTCGGGGAGTTCTTCCGCAGGCTGGGCGGCTTCCGGTTGGGCAGCGGTCGGAGCTTCGGCGACCGCACCCTTCAGCCAGTCGGGGAGTTTCTCCGCAGGCTGGGCGGTTTCCGGTTGGGCAGGGGCCGGGGCTTCGGCGGCCAGCCCCTTCAGCCAGTCCGGGAGTTCTTCCGCAGGCTGGGCGGTTTCCGGTTGGGCAGCAGTCGGAGCTTCGGCGGCCATCCCCTTCAGCCAGTCGGGGAGTTCCTCCGCAGGCTGGGCAGCTTCCGGTTGGGCAGCAGTCGGAGCTTCGGCAGCCAGTCCCTTCAGCCAGTCGGGGAGTTCTTCTGCGGGCTGGGCAACTTCCGGTTGGGCAGCGGTGGAGGCTTCCGATAGAACTTCGGGAGGCGCCATTGCTTTGAGCCAGTCCGGAAGTTCTGCCTTTTCCAGGGGTGGTTCCTCCTGTTCGCTGAGTGGACGTTCGACAAATTCACCAGTGGCTTCTCCCCATCCGGCCTGACGTAGCCAGTCGGGAATGGGTGATTCGGCCGTCGCCGGTTGCGCTTCTTGCTCCGCTTCCAAGGCGGTCGCTGGAGAAAACGCTTCAGCAGGGCTTTCACCCAGCGCCAGGCCCTCCCAACCGGCTGGCAATTCAACGCCGGCGCCAGGACGCCATTCATACCGTTCAATGCTGACGGCTGCATCGGGCACCTGGGAAGCGAGGAACATGGAGCGAGTGGCGAAGTTAATGTATGGGTCCATTTCAACCAGGCGATGGCGATAGACTTCCATCGTTTCCTTTTGTGTTTGGGCCGCGGAGGCGCTCAGTTCGGCCAGAACGCGATTGGCTTCAAAGTTATAGGGATAGGTATTCAGAAGCTGTGTGCATAATTCGGCTGCTTCTTTCCGGTATCCTCCGAAGAAAAGGGCTTTCGCCAGCAGAGTTTGCATGTCGTAGCGCGAGGGTTCCTCTCTGAGGATGGCACGAATTTCTTCAATGGCTTCCAGGTAGAGCTGACCGCGAAGATACAGGTACGCCAGCGCAGCCCGCGTCAGGCGGATACGCGGGGGCATGACGCCATCCCGCTGATTGTAGAGGCGCTGAAGTTCAGCCTGAACCGCACGATTGGCGGGCTGTACATCGAAAGCGCGGCTCATGTGCCAGATGGCTTCGTCGAGCTTTCCCTGGTCATCGTGAATCAATGCCATCCCAACATGAGCGATAAAGTCATCCGGAAGGGCCATCAGCAGGCGCTGGAAAATATCCGTAGCTTCTGCGTATCGTCTGGCCTGGAGATAGGCTTTTCCCAGCAGGCGATATGTATCCAGGCACTTGGGAAAGGTCTGTAGAATATGGCGGCAATGGGCAATGGCAGCTTCCAGCTCGCCCTGATCGATCAGGGACTCAATTTCACGGTGGTAAAGGCGTAAGGCAATCTTAGCCATCTTTTTCTCTCCACAGGGGCTTATAGTAAGTATGCCTTAAGATGAGGAAATGTGCAAGGGATTTTCTCGAATTTTGCCGGAGTTTGCCCGAAACGGTTGCGAAAACAAAAAAGCACCTGCGCAAAGGCAGATGCTTTTGTGCCCCCAAGGGGACTCGAACCCCTGTTTAAGCCTTGAGAGGGCTTCGTCCTGGGCCACTAGACGATGGGGGCCGGACGCCCCGCATTGTATCATATCCTGCATGGGGTGTCAATGCAAAGAGACCGCAAACCACGGATGGCAAAACGCCGTAGGACGGGCTTTCCAGCCCGTCAAACGATGGACGGCAGAGAACCGTAGCACGGGCTTTCCAGCCTGCCGGGGAGAGCAGACCGTCAACGAATGGGGTAACGAATAAACGAATGCAGACCGCAGTTTCAGCGCGGGCTTCCAGCCCGTCAGACGGTGGACAACAGACCGTGGACGGCGACAGCACAGCCCAGGCTTTCCGGCTTACCGAGGGGATACCGTCAACGAAGGGGGAACACACATTCGTTTATTCGTTAAAAAAATTCGTTGACGGTATGTCTTGAAAAAATTGATCAACGATAGATAAATGAAAAATGAATTAAGTTTACCAACAGATGAATTATCAGGGAGCAATGTCCCCAAACCGTGACGCTCTCCGCTGATACTGTATCATTCGTTCAGGAAATTTGCGGAGAGTCGCCCGATTACCCCTACAGGGCAGGAACTCCCAACCCTGCTTGCGGGGAAGGGGGTCTGGCTACCAAAAGCCATAAAAAAACCTCCGCCTCCTGTCATTGCGAGCGAAGCGAAGCAATCTCCTGGCCGATATGGGGATTGCTTCGCCGCCTGCGGCGGCTTGCAAGGATGGGGAGGGTAGAGGAGTTAAAATTTCCTGAAGGAAAGATACACTACCTCCTGAACGAAAGATAGAGTACCGGCGGCCAACCGCTGTACCGCCGACCTGCGGTCGGCCTTGCTGGACCAGGCAGAGCCTGGTGATACGCTGTTTGCTCGTGCCCTGCGCTCGCATTTTGAGACGGGGTAAAAGCCTTTTGG
>Ga0081479_112460_pt1 | contig 14936 bp, 10 predicted proteins | sample MamHotmetagenome_FD_70984 | JGI IMG/M metagenome (GOLD analysis project Ga0081479, IMG submission 70984) | Hot spring cone microbial streamer communities from Mammoth Hot Spring (Liberty Cap Streamers), Yellowstone National Park, USA - T=72 v2... | ecosystem: Environmental > Aquatic > Thermal... | reverse complement strand
GAGGATAAAGTGATTGCCAGCCTGATAGTTGTTGGTGAAAGTGAAGGTGTAGGTGGGAACAGGTGTTGGTGTGGGCGTGGGCGGCGGCTCGTTGTGGGTGTAGGTGTAGGCGTTAAGGGAGAGAATGGGGCTGGTATAGAGGGCACCCCAGCTGCTGTTCTGTCGCGAGAAGACAACATTGAACGGGAGAGGCGGGTTGCCGATGAATTGGGAGGAGAAGACCCAGCGGTCTTGTGCGGTTGTGTCTACGGTACGCGCGCTGACAATCCAATCCCAGGTCGAGCCATTGTACTTGTAGAGACTGGCATCCTGAAGCAGGTAGTCCACACCCAGACCAGAGACAAGGCTCGTATTTCCGGTGGAAGTATTGTTATCGGTGTCCATGTAAACGAAAACGTGATCGTCGGGCGTGCTGTGATTGTAGGTGATGTCAAAGACTGGCGGCTCGATAAAGGTGATGACATATTTATCCACCCAGTGGATACGACTGGTGAAAAGATTGTTCCAGCCGGCATCCTGACGCGAGAAGCCCATCTTGAGAGGATGTCTGGCATCAATCAGCGGCGCGTTGATAGATTGGGAAGAAAAATACCAGCGCGAATAGGTGTTCGTTTTCTCAACGCGCACCAGCGCTTTCCAGACCCATGTGCTTCCATTCCAATTGTACAGGCTGTCATCTTGCAAGATATAGTCAATACCGCGCCCTGGAAAGATAGTGGTATTGCCGGTGCTTTCGTTGTTGTCGCTATCTATATAGACAAAGAAATGGTGGGTGGATGGATCGGAAGATGGATACTTATAGGTAATGTCCACGAAAGGAGGTTCTTTGTGATAGATGTAGAAAGAAGATGGAATCGAGACGGGGGCGCTGGTATAATGCGCCGCCCACTTTTTATCCTGACGCTGGAAGACGATCTGAGCCGGATAATCTGAACGGCACAGGCTCATCCATCCCCACCAGACATCCCATTCTATGATCCCATTGCGGTTCTGGGCGTAGATCACCCCATTCCAGGCCCATTCTTTCTTCTGGCTATCCCAGCGGTTGAGACCGCGATCCTGGATGATGTAATCGAAGAGGAGATCGGTACCGGTGATGTCATCCAGTTTTTTGCCTCCGGGGGCGCAATCTACGTACATGAACAGGTGATCATCTGGGGTAAAATGCTCAAAGAGGGCGCGCAGCGTGGGAAGGCCGGCAGAAGGCGTGGGGGAAGGAAGCGTGGCCTGCCAGGCCTGCAAATCAAGGTTATTCCAGAAGAGGGGAGAGTCCGGATTTCCAGCGCTCTGGATGGCGGTAGAAAGAACGGTAACAGGTGATTCATCTTTATCGCTATCTATCAGCGAAAGCGCTGCGCCGAGCAGATTGTACTGCAAGTCCAGCGAGGGGCGGAAAATGTCCCAGGGCAGGCGCATTTCCAAACGATAACCACCGCTTTCTGGCTGAGCCTTGAAAAAGATTCTTTGCTCCCACTCTTTTTTCTTTTCAGGTGTGACTGCTGGCGCAAGCAGGGAAACAGAAGACGGGACATCGCGAAAGTTGCCGGGAAGGAAGAGCAGGTGGAAATCATCCTCCCCGGAGTTGGGGTCATCGAAGTCACCTTGCAGGTCCACATCCAGGCGTATATCAATGGCATCCTTTGAAGCGGTGGATTGCGCATCTGGTGGGAAGAGGCTATCGTCGGTCACACGGGCGGCCAGGTAAAGGGCACTTTCATCCCATCCCCAACAGAAATCCAGGCTGGCATCGGCTGCTCCTTTCCAGTTCTCGAGGCCGCTTATTACGTTCCCTTTTTGATTGAGCGAAGCGCAAGGGAAATCAACCCACTCTGTCAGATCCCCATCTACCTGTGGGGAGAGGGCTCGGGCCTGCATATCCAGCCCATTTGCCGCCGGGCGACGACGGACGCCTTGCGGTGTGCTTGTTGGAGTCGGAGGAGAGACGGTTGGTGAAGACGTGGGCGTCGCCGTGCTCATGGTAGGGGACGCTTCAGGGGAAGGGGAGACGGGTGGTGTGTTGAGAGGTTGGGAAGGCGGAGAAACACGCTCTGAAGTACACGCAGCCAGGAGCAGGATGAGAGTGAGAAAAATCGAAAGGATGTCTTTTTTCATGGTCTCCTCCTTGACCAAAAAGTTATTTTCCGAGTTTCAAATTGTTCCACAGCGTGGGATTGCCCCACTGGGAGATGGAGCCCGGGGCAGTGGAGATCATCATCTCTTGGGCAGGTTTGTCAGAGTCGTTGTCGGAGAAGGCGAGGGCAGCGCCAAAGACGCCCTGGGAGAGGTCGAGCGCATCGCCGAAAACGGTGAAGGGGATTTTGACTTCGCCGCGGTAGCCGTTTGCAGTGCGGGCAAAGGCGCTTTCAATGGATTTAATGCGGGCCGAGGAGATGGGCGGCACAAAGACGGTTCCCTTCGGGGCAACTTCGCTAAAGTCACCGGGCATGAAGCCGAACTGAAAGTCATCGCCGTTGTTTTTGGTCTCATCGAAGTCGCCGGCCAGGTTTACGTCCAGCCAGACCTCGACGTAGTCGTTTTCCCAGAGATTGGCGCCTTTCAGGCCGCGCAGCACGTCATCGCGCACCTCGAAAGCCAGGTAGAGGGCGCTCTCATCCCAGCCCCAGCAGAAGGAGCCGCTCAGGTCGTCCGGGCCGCCCCAGGAGGCCGGGTCGCCATAGCCGATTTGCTCGGGTTTATCCAGCGTGTAGCAGGGGAAGGAGGGCCAGTCGCTCAGGTCGCCATCCAGGGTGGGGGGCGTGCTCAGGGGGATGGCAACCATGTCCAGGCCGTTGGTGGCCGGGCGCATCGGGCTGGCAGCGGAGCCGGGGGTGGCGGTTGCCGCCGCAGTCGGGGGGATGGAGGCGACGGTCGCCGTGGGTTGGGCAGCGGAAGCCGGGGGCTGCGGCGCGGCTTCGGAGGTCTGCACCGCGGCCCGGGTCAAGGTCATCGTCCCCAGCACGTTCCAGCCTTTGGCTTCCTCCCAAACACCCTCGTTGGCGAAGCGGATGGCGTAGCGCGGGTCGTTCTTCAGGCTTTCGGCCGGGTCGGGCAGCCAGAGCGCCAGGCGATATTCGCCTTCGGGGGCATCGGCGGGGAGTGCAAGCGATGTGCTGATGACATGCTCACCGGGCAGCCAGCGGCGCGGGTCTATGCCTTCGAGCGGGAGGGTGAAGGTGGCCGGGCCATCCAGGACGGCGTAGAAGGGGCGCGGGTTGAGCGGCGAGGCAAAGCCCTCGTTGCGCAGTTTGACCGTGAGCGTGAGCAAGGTGCCGATCTGCGCCGCGCTGGGGAACCCGGCCTCCTGCAGCACGAGGCGATAGCCCAAACGCTTCTGGATTTCCTCGAAGCAGCCGGCCTTCTGCCAGTTCTTGATGACCTGCTTGTGATAACTCATGTTCAGGTCAGTCCAGTGCAGCGTCTCCATTTCACGGATGGCGGCTTCACAACTCTGAAGCGGTTTGTAGACCTGGCAGGTTTCGCCGCCAGCCGGGGCGAATTGCGTGACCTGCGAGAGGTAGGCGGTCGCCTGCGGACGTTCGTTGACGCCGCCGCGGTCGTAGGTGCCGACATCGGTATCGGAGGAGAGGAAGCAGTCGTTATGGAAGCCCAGGCGCGCCTGCAGCGTGCCGCTGAAGGCCTGTTCTGCGCTGAGCGGCTGCGGGAAGAGGCTCATCAGGTCGAAGGGATAGCGCAACTGGATGAAGCGGTCGGGCGGGAGGGCCTGCGCCAGGGCGTTGATGATGGCCTGCTTGGCAGCTGGGTCCTGATCCAGGTTGTGCGTGGAAGTGTGCCATTCGCCCCAGGCGCCGATGAAACCGGCTTGCACCCAGGCGATGACATCGGCGTTTTTCTGGAAGAGCGGTTTGAGCTGCTCGATGTGGCGCAGGATTTGCTCCAGCGAGGCGTCCGGTTCGGAGTTCGGCCAGGGGCCATCGTTGTACTTGACGCGCAGGATGACCTTCATCCCACCCTGGCGGACCGCATCGAAGGCGGCCTGAATCTGGTCCAGTTTTTCCTGCGAGATGTCGCGGTCGCGGAAGTCGCGCAGGTCAATATCGGAATAGACCAGCGACGTGCCCAGGTTGCGATAGACGCCGAAGTCGGAGGGGGCGAAATCGTCGAAGGAGTAGCGGAAGCCGCGCTCCGGGTTGACCACGTCGCCGGGGAGCGGGGTGTAGGTCAGGGCCTGGATGGTGGCGGTGATGGGCGTCGCAGCCCCAGTGGGGCCAGAGGGCGTCTCCGCAGCCGGGGCAGAGGTCGCCGTTGCCGGGGCGGAGGGCTGCGGCTGGCAGGCGATCAACAGGAAGAGGGCTGTCAGGAGCAAGGAGAGCAATCGTTGAACATGAGTCGAAGAGCGCATGGGTACACCTCGTAGGGATGGTTTCATGGAGAAGGAAAACGGAGTGTCATCGCCGGCACCTGGGCGACAAGATTCCAGTTGCGATCAACCAGTTGGGCAAAAGCAAGCATTTCAGTGCAATCTTTACCGCTGGCGGCTCGGCAGGTAAAGAGCCAGACGGAGAGCGGAATCTCCCAAAGCGTACGATTCCCTTCTTGCCGGTATTCGAGTTCCAGCGGGGTGACATCCATCCAGCGCCACTCGCTGCCCTTGCCGGTGTAAGTGTGCAGGTTGGCATTTTCCAGCAAGAGATCGGCGCCGAGGATGCCGCTGCGATAACCGGTGCGCGCATCGCGGTCAACATCCAGCAGCACCTGAAAGGCGTTGTAGGAAGAAGCCGGGCCAGGGAAGGTAAGATCAAGGCTGAAGAGGCCCTCCTGAAGGCGGGCAATCAGGATCAGGCTCCCGATCTTCACGCTCTGCTCGAAAGTAGCGGTGGCGGGTTCACCCTCCCCAACCGCATCCGTGCCAGAAGTAGGGCTGGGTGAGGGGGAAAGTGACACTGTTGGGATGGTGGGGGTCAGGGTAGCTTCGATGGGCGCAGAAAGCGAACTTCCTGCTGCAGGCGCGGGCTGGCAGGCGGTAAGAGAAGCGAGGATCAGGAAGAGAATGAAGAGGCGAAGCATGTCAGTTGGTTAGCAGTAACTGTTCAGTCTTGCATCAAAACTGTTGTATTTGTCATTGCGAGGAGCGTTCTTTGCGACGAAGCAATCTCCTGGCAGACCGGGAGACTGCTTCGCTATCGCTCGCAGTGACAAAAAACATAGCGTTTTTAGAACAAATGTTTAATGTGACATTGTCAAGATAGTTACGGTTAGCAAACCGTGAGAAGTGGTCACAGGTAAAAGGCCGCAGCCAGAAGAGGAGTTGCGAACCGGGCGGCAGGGGTTACTTGAACTCGACGGCAAGTTTGGGCGTGGTGGCAACGGCATCCCAGTTGGTGTTGACCAGTTGGGCGACAAAAGCAGCCGCGGTGGCTTTATCCAGTTTCAGCACGGCGCGGTCAACAGTCCAGGAGACGGTCGGCTCGGCGGGATTGAAGCCCACATCCGCCGGGGAAACCTGATTCCAGGCCCAGGAGGCGCCGTCGCCGCCGTAGGAGAACAAACTGACGTTTTCGAGCATGAACTCGGCGCCGATGCCACCCACTTTGTAGCCAGTGGCGGCGGAATTATCGCTATCCACGAAGACGTGGAAGGCTTTGTAGTCAGTGGTGTGGCCGCTGAAATCGAACGAGATCACGATGGCGCTGCCCTGCTGCTCGACCTTGAAGTTCGTGATGGAGGCGCTGGTCACCGGGCCGCCGACCGGTTGAGGGGTCTCTGTAGGGGTAGCGGTGGGAGGAACAGGGGTAGCAGTGGCAGTGGGCGGGACGGGGGTTGCGGTGGGTGGAAGCGGCGTGGCCGTCGGCGTGGGGGTCGGCTTGGCGCAGGCCGCCAGCAGGAGGACCAGCAAACCCAGGGTGAGGAAGGTTTTGGCTTTCATACTCTCTTCTCCTTTCATGGAAAATCAAAACGTATCGAACCGATGACGGGCCCGGTTCGCAACTCCGCGTTACTTGAAGGCGCTTTGCGTGGCCTGTTCGACAATCCAGCGCTGCGCCAGGAAATAGACGATGAAGATGGGAATGAGGGTGATGATGGAGGCCGCCAGCACTCGCCCCTGGTTGGCGCCGTGCTGGGTGGAATACCAGACCAGCAGCAGGGGGATGGTGCGCTTTTCGGGCGAGGTGATAACGATGAGCGGCCAGAGATAATCGTTCCAGGAGTTCATGAAGGTGACGATGCCCAGCGAGGCCAGCGCCGGCCCCAGTTGTGGCAGGACAATGCGCCAGTAGATGCCGAATTCGCTGGCGCCGTCTATGCGGGCGGCTTCCATCACTTCGCCGGGCAAACTTTCCACGAACTGCTTGGCAACGAAGATGCCGTAGGCGTCAATCAGCATGGGAATCACCAGCGCCCACAGGGTATCAATCAGCCCCATTTTCACCGTGAGCAGGTAAATGGGAATCATCACCACCTGGAAAGGGATCATCAACTGCGCCAGGATCATGCCGAAGAACAGGTTTTTGCCGGTAAAGTGGTAACGGGCGAAGATATAGCCAGCGAACGAACTGATAAGCAATGTGAGAAATGTGCGTGCGATGGCCACAATGCCGCTGTTGTAAAAAATGCGGGTGAGGGAAATATCCGGGTCAGTGAGAACGGTGGTGTAGTTATCCAGGGTCGGCGTTTCCGGGATGAAGGTCGGCGGCACGCGCATCAGTTCGGCGTTCGTCTTGAAGGAAGCCAGCATGACGTAGATGAATGGGAGCAGCGTAAAAGTCAGGCCGGCGATGAGAACAATGTACGCGGCGCTGCGGGAGAGTAGAACGAAGGGATTCAGGCGCTTGAGCATGGGCGCTCCTTACTGGACGAGGGACGGTAGACGATAGACCGTAGACGGTAGATGGACGGTAGCCATGGCGGCTACTAATACTCCCATTCCGTGCGCAGGAGACGGAACTGAATGACGGTGAGGACGAACAAGATCAGGAACAGGAAGATGGACATGGCGGCTGCCATTCCCATGTTTTCTGCATAGACAAAGGCGTTCTGGTAGACGCTGAGCAGGATGGTTTGGGTCTGATAGGCCGGGCCGCCGCGGGTGAGTAACTGGAAGAGGACGAATTGCTGCAGGGTGGAGATGACCGTCAGCACCGAGGCAAGCAGAATGGTGCGGCGCAGCAGGGGCATGATGATGAGCCAGAATTCCTGCCAGGCGTTGGCGCCATCAATGCGCGCCGCCTCGCGGAGAATGGTCGGAACGCCCTGTAAAGCGGCGATGAACAGCAGCGTGTTGTAGCCGAACGTCACCCAAACATAGACAACGGTGACGGCAATCATCGCCAGCGAAATGCCAAAATAGACCTGGGTGGGATCCGAAAGCCAGGAGCGCGGCGGCGTCAATCCCAGAAATTTGAACAACTCACTGAGCAATCCCCAGTTCGGCGCGTAGACGTATTGCCAGATAATGGTCACGGCGACGCTGCCGGTGATCACGGGCAGGAAGTACACGAAACGGAAAAAGGACTTCACCCGCTGATGGACGCTTTCCAGCACCACAGCCATCGGCAGGGCAGTGAAGACGGAAAGGGGAACCGCCAGCAAAGAAAACAGGAAGGTGTTGCCAATGGACTGGCGGAAGATGCGCGCCGACTTGGTCATGCCGGTAAACAGTTCAATGTAGTTTCCAAGCCCCACAAAGGGATTGTTGCCGCCAAGCCCCAGGAACCAGCCGCCCTCGCGAATTGGCGTGTAGGAAAAGAGGCTCATCAGCACCACCCAAAAGATGGGGAAAAGCACAAAGACGAAGACCCAGATCAGGATGGGGATTAAGCCCAGGACGGCAAAGCGGCGTTGATGCGCCGTCAGGCGGCCGCCCTCGTGGGTGCCAATGGCCTGGAGAAAAAGATTTTTGACGGAAGCAAGCATAGGCGCTCCTGATTGGACGGTAGACGGTAGACCGTGGACGGTAGACCGCAGGCGGTGGGCCGTAATGGTAGAAGAGGTTCTACCATTACGGCCGGGGTTGGGAATGATGGTGGTAACGGTAACGGTAGAAAATTTTCTACCACTACCTGGCCTTATCCACCATGGCGTTGGCCTCGTCGTGGATGTTTTGCACGGCCTGATCCACCGAGATCACACCTTGAATGGCCTGAATGATGTTCGGATAGACGATGTCGAACTCTAACTGGCTGGGATCCACAATGTCGCCCTGGAACACGCCGTAGGGAAGGATGGTGACCAGGTCTTTCATGAAGGGATATTTCTCATACAGGCGCGGGTCTTCGGCGACTTTCTTCATGGCCGGTATGGTGCCGGTCGTCAGGTTGAAGTGGAGCGCGTTCTCCGGGTCGGCGGCCATGGCCGCAGCCAGTTTCCAGGCGATCTCCGGATGCTGCGTGTATTTCGTGACCACAATGCCCCAGCCGGAGACAGAGGTGAATTTGTATTGATCGCCCATGAAGGGAGGCAGTTTGACGTAATCAAACTTCAGGTCGGGATAGGTGATGCGCGCTTCGCCGGCAAACCAGGAGCCTAAGACGGCAATAGCGACCAGTTTTTGGGCAAAGGCGGCGCCCACCCAGTTGCTCTCCGCGTTGTAGGTGACTGGGTCAACCACGTTATCCTTCATCGCCATATCCACCATCTTCTGGACGACAGCTTTGGCTTCGGGCGTGTTGAAGTTAAAATGCCGGCCATCTTCCGCAAAGTACTGGCCGCCCTGCTCCAGGATGCCGGAGAGGAAATAGGTGTAAAGCTGGTCGTTATTGGTGTAGTGCAGGCCAGCGACAGCCATGGCGCCGGTGTTATCCCATTTGGTCAGCTTCTTCGCATCAGCGACCACATCATCCCAGGTCTTCCATTGGGGCGGATAGGGCAATCCGGCGGCCTCGAACATCTCGCGGTTGACGTAGGCGCCGCCATATTCGAGGTTGTACTCAATCGGCAGGCCATAGAGTTTGCCGTCATAGATGTATCCACCCAGCGGGGCGGCGAAGTAAGTCTGCTGCGCCTGCTCCAGCGTCATGACATCTGCCGGCACCTCCAGCAACTGCCCGCCTTTGGCATAGCGCAATCCCATCCCGCCGGGCATCTCGATGATGTCTGCCACCTGCCCGGAGGGGAGCGAGGTCTGGATGGTCTGGAGAAAGACATCCCACGGGAAGGTCTCGAACTTCACTTCCACGTTGGGATTCTCCTGCATGAACTTGTTGATGATGTCCTGATGGGCCTGGTTGAACGAGTTGTTCTGGTGGCCCCAGACGCGGATGACGATTTTGTTCCCTGCAGGCTGCTCACTGCCCGAAGGCGCGGCGGTGGGCGTAGCAGGCGAAGCGCAGGCCGCCAGCACTATCGTCAGCAAGAGGAGAAGGGAAAGCAAGCGAGTTTTCATGTCAAACCTCCGATGCAATTGTGATTTTTCAACGCGCCACGAGGCGCGGTTGAAACTTCTGTAGCGCGATATTTCTATCGCCTTGTAATTGCGGAATAAATTCCGCGTTACGAAAGTGCGAAATTATGGCTGGAAGCCAACTCCGGTCATCAGCAACCAGACTTGAACAGCGTATCACCAGGCTCTGCCTGGTCGAACCGACCCAAGGTCGGTGGTACAAGATTAACAGCATATCAGCAGGCTCTGCCTGGTCCAACCGACCCAAGGTCGGTGGTACAAGATTAACAGCGTACCACCAGGCTCTGCCTGCTCGAACCGACCCAAGGTCGGTGGCACAAGATTACGGCATATCGCCCTGTAATTGCGGAATAAATTCCGCGTTACGAAATTGCAGAAAAATTCCGCGTTACGAAAGATTCAGCCTGACGACTGCGGTCAGATTATGCGGGCGGTCGGGGTCGAGGCCCTTGGCCAGGGAACGGTGACAGGCCATCCATTGCAGCAGGGGCAGGTAAAGGACGCCGCGGCCCTCTTCGGGAATCCCCGAGTCAAACGTGACGCCGGCCTGCTGCTCGCCCAGGGAGAGGATCTGCGCCCCGCGCGCCTGCATCTCGTCCAGCACGGCCTGCTCCTGGGCCTGATTGCGCTCCGAAAGCAGACCGATAAGCAGCGTTCGCTCGTTGACCATGCTCATTGGCCCGTGGCGAAACTCCAGGAAGGGGAACGGCTCGCTGTGGCTGAGCGACATCTCCTTCATCTTCAGGCTGACCTCGCTCGCCAGGCCGTAGCGCAAGCCGCTGCCGAGGAAGTAGAAACGCTCCAGGTTCAGGTCTTCGCCCATCTGACGGGTCCGCGCGCCGAAGCGATTCAGCAGGCGGTCGGCGGCTTCGGGCAGGCGCTGCATGGCTTCCCACAAGGTCGTATGACCGCCCAGGCGCGCCGCCAGCGCGTTCAGGCTGACGAACATGGAACTGAAGGAGCGCGTCTGGACGACGCTTTCTTCCTGCCCCTGCGGCAGGAGCAGCGCTTCTTCGGCCTCTCCGGCCAGTTCGGATTCGGGGTAGTTGGTGACGGCAAGCACGCGTCCGCCGCGGCGACGGTATTCGCGCACGGCATGAATGGTCTCGCTTGTGCTGCCAGAGCGGCTGATGGCGATCAGAACCGCTTTGGGGCTGCGCTCGGTCACATCGCCGAGCCAGTCTGTCTGCTGAAAGAGGAATTCGCCGCCCGGCACGGCAAAGGTCAGGCGCGAAGTGAGACGGCGGAAGAGAGCGGCCGCGACCAGTGAAAGGTAATAGGTGGAGCCGCAGCCGATGAAAATCAAGGGGGTGTCTTCATCACCCAGCGCGGCGCGCCAGGCCGGGGTGGCTTTTTCCGCTTCCTGCAGCGCACTGAGCCAGACCTGGGGCTGCGAAAGAATTTCGTGGAGGGTGTGTTTTCCAGGGGTCATAAGCGTTTCTTCAGAGGGTGGAGTGTTTTCGTGGTGGGATAGCATGGTCATGAGTCAGGGGATACCTGGATGAGAAGATGGTGGGTGAAATGCACGTTCAGACGGGCGGTCGGGCCGCTTACTTCACCCAGCGGACGGTTGTTCTCGTAATCCAGCAGGCGATAGCGGCGGCGGGATTTGAGACCGCGCAATTCGATCTCGCCATCGAACGAATCGGCAAAAAAGGCATAATAAAACGTGTCTTCTTTGCGGATGACATGCGCCTCCGGAACGTCGAAGGCCAGATCGTAGAGAAAGCCCAGGTATTCTCCTTCGGCCAGGCGATGACGTTGATAGAGGTCAAACCAGAAGCGCCACAGTTCTTCCTTTTGCGGCGTGAGTTGCCAGTTCTCCTTCAATTGCGCCTGACGCTGCGGCGAGACATGGTAGGTGAATTTGGTGCCTGGCACGCCGCCTGCGCCGATGCCGGAAGCAAAATCCACGCCGCCATCCGAGAGTTCCACATGGTCGGCGAAGACGGCAGCGCGGCGGCCGGTCAGCGCTTTGTAGAACTTGATGCGTTGGCGCACCTGGGCGCTGGAGGTCGGATCGGCGGTGACGGTCTGATCGGCAGCGGGCAGGAGGCTATAGGTGATGGGCGTGCCGCAGGGGCAGATCTGCACCACGCCTTCCGGGCGCAGTTGACGCACGCGCTCAAAGATTTTGCGGTATAGCTCTGCGTATGCGATGATGGATTCTTCCGGATGGGCATGATGATGAGCCGGGTTGTGACAGGCAGGGACGGTATAGATGTTGTCCATCTTGAAGCCGTCGAAGCCCCACTCGTTGATGAATTGATCCACCAGGCGCAGGGTATAGGCCTGCACTTCCGGCAGTGCCGGGCAGAGGATCGCCAGGTGGCGATTGTTACGCGCCACCCGTCCGTGCTCATCGAGGAGCACCCAGGAGGGATGTTCCTTCAAAATCCTGGAAATTCCGTATTCATGGCTCTCCCAGCGGCCGTATCCATCTTCGGCGCAGAGCGGATACCACCACAGTTGCGAGAGGCCGCCTTTGGCATGGATGGCGTCGTTCATGCGGCGCATGTCCTCGGCACCATGGGGGAATGTATCCGGGCGCGGGTTCCAGTCGCCGTAAGCATCGAACCAGCGGTCATCCAGGGTGAACCAGCGCAGCCCCATCTGGCAGGCAGGAGAGAGCACATCCAGCACATCCTGCGGGCGAACGTCGAATTCGTAGCCCCAGGAGCACCAGGCCGGGTCGTAACTCGCCCTGACCGGCGGCGCCGGGCGCAGGTCGCGCTGCGCCATCCATTCCCGATAGCGTTCGAGCGGGCGGAAGAAATCGCCTTTTTCCTGCCAGGTCAGGGCAAAGAGCGGCGAATTCCAGGCGCGGCCGGCAGGCAGGACCAGCGGGCGCCGATTCTCGAAGGCGAGATGGATGCCATCCGCCGGACGCTCGACCGGCATCCACCATTCGATGGGGATGGCTTCCAGGTGCATGAAGGCCACGCCGCCGTGACGGCTCCACACACAGGTAAACGGCACCCCGCCGCCCTCGGCATCCTGCAGATGTCCCAGGTAATTCTCGCGCTGAAATCCAAGCGGCAGCGGGAAGGCGAAATCCTGTCCCCAACCGACAGCGGCCCCCTGGGCGCTCCAGAGCGGATCGCTCCAGCGGGCGGCGGGCAGGAAGACTTCCAGGCGCAGGCGATAGACGCTCAGCGGGGCCGGACTGGAATTTTCAATCAGCACCTGAATCTGCCAGGCATCCTCCCCCAGGCGGGCAAAAAGCAGGCTCGCTGGATTGGCGCCGCCCTGCAGCGTGGAGGTCTCCAGGCGCAACTGCACGCGGGCGACTTCCTCGCCGTTATGGCGCAGCGAGAGCAGGGAAGGGGAGAGACGAACGAGATCGCTCATACTTTGATCTCCAATCCAAACAGGCGGGCAGCGTTTTCGTAATAGACCTTGCGCAGCACCTCCTGCGGCAGGAAAATGCCATAAGCGTACCAGCGCCCCTGTTGCGGAACTTCGCCGACGTTGTAGTTGAAATACTCGTCGTCGGTCTCCAGGAAGCGATAGTAGAGGCGGTAAGCCTCCAGATGGGGGCCGAAATCGGAGCCGAAGAGGATGCGATCCTGATATTTCAGGAAAAAGCGTCGGGCGGTGTAGGGCTGGCGGCCCAGTTCGCCCAGGCGAGCGGCGATGTCAATGTAGTAATTCGGGCAATCCTCCAGCATCCTGCCCACCCAGCCCAGGTTCTCAACATAGCAACCTACATGTGCGCCGATGAAGATTGTCTGCGGGTGGCGCTTGACCAGGTTGTAGAAGGCGTTCATGATGTCCATGAAGGGCGGGAAGGGCGGACTGGTGAAAGCCCAGTCGGGATGCTGACCGAGCTCCTCCCAGCGCTCGTTGGTCTCATCAATCGGGTCGAAGAAGGCGACCGGGTCGGCGACGTGGATCATCACCGGCAGCCCCAGGCGACCGGCGGTTTCCCAGAGTGGATCCAGGCGCGGGTCATCCACCCTGACGAGTTCGCCACGGTGATCGCGCACGTGCAGACCAAAGGGCTTCCAGATTTTCAGGCCTTCAGCGCCCCAGGATTTCTGTACTTCCAGGCGGCGGGCAGCGTATTCGGGGAAGGCCTCGCCGAGTTCGGGCCATTTGCCCCAGTCCACGCCGCCGAAGATACGGAAGCGCTCGGGTGCTTTGGCTTTGAAATAATCCAGGTGGAATTGCAGAATGTCCTCGCCCCAGCCGCCGTCCAGGTCCACATAGTGGACGATGCCGGCCTCGTCGAGGAGGTCGAGCAGTTCGGGCAGGGGCTTCCTGTCCCAGCCGCCGCCGAAAGGTTCAGCGAGATGATTGTGGGCATCAATGGCCGGGAAGCGCGGCTTGAGCACGGTGGTCGTTTTGGTCACCAGTTTGGGGCGGGGGCGGAAGTTTTGCAGGAGCATGGCGATTCTCCAAAGAAGGGTCAGGCCAGGATGACGCGCAGGCCGAGTTCCCGCAGGGCAGCAACCTGCTCGGCGGGGGCGGCGCTATCGGTCACCAGGCAGTGAACAGCGGTGATGGGAGCGATGAAAGCAGTGGAAACGGTGTTGAATTTGGTGTGATCGGCCACCAGGATCACCTCGCGGCCGACCTTCAGGATGGCGCGGTCGGTCAGGACTTCGGGCAGGTAATCGCTGGTCAGGCCGTGTTCGATGCTCAGGGCGTGCACCCCCAGGATGACCTTATCGGCGCGCAGTTCGGCGATGGCCTGCTCGGCGATGTGGCCGACGAACGAGAGTTCGCTCTGCCGCAGTTCGCCGCCGATGCCGATGAGCGACATGTTCGGAACGTTGGCCAGGGTGTTCATCACCGGCAGGGAGTTCGTGATGACGGTCAATGGGCGCCCACGTAACTGACGGGCGACCTGCAGGGTGGTCGAGCCGGAAGCGATGAAGACCGTCTCGCCGTCCTGAACCAGCGCCGCGGCGGCCTGGGCGATGCGATGCTTCTCGAAGAACTGCTCGCTTTCGCGCTGGAGCAGCGGCGGTTCGGGCGGCGCCTGACGCACCGGCAGCGCTCCGCCATGCACGCGCTGGATTTTCCCTTGCTCGGCCAGGGCTTCGAGATCGCGGCGGGCGGTGGCTTCGCTGACCTTGAAGCGCTCGACGATTTCCGCCACGGTCAGCCGTCCCTGGCGCAGAAGCAGGTCAAGGATCAGGCTTTGCCGTTCTTCGGTGGGGATAAATTCGCTCATAAACGCTCACAGACAATCATAATCGCTTGTATTATAGCACAAATTTGAGCGATATGGAGCGTGGCGCAGGCTTTCCAGCCTGTCAGGGGGAGAGGACCGTCAACGAATGGGGGAAACAAATAAACGAAGATGGACTGCGGACGACAGATCGCAGACAGCCGTAGCCGCAGCACAGCCTTTCCAGCCTGTCACGGTATGACCGTCAAAGAATAGGGAACGAATCAACGAATAACGAATGCGCGATCCTCAAAAAACCAGCAACGGTATTTCATTCCGCGCAAATCCGTCCCATCCGCGTCATCCGCGTTCTCCCACATCTCCCCAGCCCGTAGGTCAGGCTTTATGAAGTTTAACAAATTATTGCCGTAATCTTATACTACCGACCTTGGGTCGGTT
>Ga0081479_119073_pt1 | contig 15290 bp, 18 predicted proteins | sample MamHotmetagenome_FD_70984 | JGI IMG/M metagenome (GOLD analysis project Ga0081479, IMG submission 70984) | Hot spring cone microbial streamer communities from Mammoth Hot Spring (Liberty Cap Streamers), Yellowstone National Park, USA - T=72 v2... | ecosystem: Environmental > Aquatic > Thermal... | reverse complement strand
TGAAACGTGAAACGCGAGACGTTTCATAAAAGGTAATGATTTGAATATCGTTTTATGTCCTAAAAAAATCTAATCAACTGCCTTAGGATATGAGCCTAAAATCTTGAAAAATGGAACGTTGAATTTTAATTCTTCAAGAGTGTTCTTTACTACTTCGTCATCAATATGACCCTCAATATCCGTAAAGAAAATGTAATCCCAAGCCTCTTTTTTAGATGGTCTTGATTCTATTTTAGTCATATTTATACCATTTCTATAAAATGGCTCTAAGGCTTTATATAACGCACCAACTTCGTTTTTCACAGAAAAAATAAACGTTGTTTTGTCGCTTCCTGTTTTGCTTGGTATTTCATTACCAATGATTAAAAATCTTGTATAGTTATAAAGATGCTTATCTATCTTTCTTTCTAAAATGTATAATCCATAAACTTCTGCCGCAGATTCGCTAGCTATTGCTGCAGATTCATAATCATCTTTTGCCATTTCTGCAGCTTTTGCTGTACTTTCAACCTCTATAAGCTGAACATGTGGCATATTTTTTAGTATCCAATCTCTACATTCTGCTATTGCAAATTTATGACTGTAAATTCTTTGAATTTCATTAATGTTTGGATTTATACTCATTAGATGTAAAGAAATTTCCAAAATAACCTCACCTATGATTTTTAAATCATACTCTAAAAACATATCAAGAGTGTAGTTAACAACCCCTTCTATTGTATTCTCTACCGGAACTACGCCAAAATCTGCTTTTTTTTTGACTATCTCTTCAAATACATCTTTTATTGTCGATACTGGTATATGCTCTACAGAATGTCCAAAGTATTTTAAGCTTGCTTGATGGGTAAATGTTGCCTTTGGTCCAAGATAAACGACTTTAATATTCTCTTCTATGCTTCTACAAGCTGAAATTATCTCCCTAAATATATGCTTTACAATATCCGTTGGAAGTGGTCCTTTATTGAGTTTTTCTAATCTATCAAAAATTTCTTTCTCTCTGCTTGGAACGAAGATAGGAAGGTTGTTTGCTTTTTTAATCTCTCCAACTTCTTTAGCTAAGGTTGCTCTTTTATTTATAAGCTCTAAAATCTGATTGTCTATACTGTCAATTTCTTGTCTTAAAGCTTTTAGCTTTTCTTGATAATCCATTTATTTGCTACTCCTGACTATATCATATAAAACATCGTAAATCTCTTTTCCTCCTGCAATTACATCTCCGGAGGATAAATCTTTCCCACCTTCAAAATTTGAGTATATACCGCCTGCTTCTTGAATGAGTAGTACACCTGCTGCTATATCCCATATAGAAAGCTTCATCTCAAAAAATCCATCAAAAACACCTTCTGCTACTAATGCTAAATCAACTGCTGCAGCTCCGGGTCTTCTAACTCCAGAAAATGTAATCATTGCTTTTTTTAGCATATCAAGATAATTATCAAGCTCTGCTACATATCTAAATGGAAAGCCTGTTGATATAACTGTCTGCTCGATTGGTCTGTTGGATACTTTTATCTTTTCTCCGTTTAAATAACTACCTGCTCCTTTTTCCGCCCAATAAATTTTATCTAAAATAGGAACGTAGATAACGCCAACTATCGGCTCATTGTTTTGAAGAAGTGCAACCGATACGGCAAAAATCTCAAAGCCACATATGTAGTTTTTTGTTCCATCCAATGGGTCAACCACCCAAGTAAATTTGCTTTCGCCAAACTTTCCGTCCTCTTCACCAAGAAAAGCATGGTCAGGAAAGTTTTTAAGTATATGATTTCTTATCCTTTCTTCTGATAATTTATCAACATATGTTACAAAATCTTTTATTCCTTTACTCTCTATATCAGATTTTTTTACTTTTTTAAAGTTTTCTTTTAAAATTCCCCCACCAATAAAAGCTGCCTCTTTTGCTACTTCTAAGAATTTACTCAATTTCAGCTCCTTTTAATCTTTGTTTTTAAATGATAGTTTTCTAAAATTTTTATAAACTTACCTTTTTTGTCATCCTGAGGACTTTAGTCCAAAGGATCTCCTTTTTAAAATAAGGAGATTCTTCGCTTCGCTCAGAATGACGGATAGGGTCATCCTTTCTCTGATGCTATCATTCAGCCTTTGACTGTCATTCTGAGGACGTAAGCCAAAGCATCTTTTTTATACAAATTATTTTAACAAACAAAACTATAAATTTATTTAATCCTTGCTTAACTTTTTCTTGTGATTGCCTCCAAGCAAGGCAGCTGTTTTCCTTCAAGAAGTTCTAAGAATGCACCGCCGCCTGTCGATAGATAACTTATTTTATCTACTACACCGGCTTTATGGATTGCGTAGTCTGTATCGCCACCGCCTGCAATTGACAATGCCGGTGATTCTGCTATTGTATGAGCAAGTTCAAAGGTTCCCATTTTGAATTTATCTATCTCAAAAACTCCCATAGGTCCGTTCCAAACTATAGTTTGTGCATCTTTTATGATTTCTTTTATTAAAACTACCGATGCATGTCCTATATCAAGACCAAGCCAGCCGGACGGTATTTCTTGCCATGCAACTTCAATAACCGGTGTTTGGTCAGAAACAGCTTGACCACAGATAAAGTCTACCGGTAGATAAAATTTAACGCCTTTTTCTTTAGCTTTTTCCATTATTTCTAACGCTTTATTAATCATTTCCTCTTCAACAAGAGATGAACCTACTTTATAGCCAAGAGCTTTTATAAAAGTAAAAGCCATTGCACCGCCGATAAATATTTTGTCTACCTTGTCAAGTAAAAACTCTATGACTCCAAGCTTAGATGAAACCTTAGACCCTCCAAGAAACGCAACTACAGGTCTTTGTGGATTTAATAACGCTTTTTTAAAGTATTCTATTTCTTTTTCAAGCAAAAATCCCATCACAACAGGTTGGACGTAATCTTTTATTCCATACATTGAAGCGTGTTTTCTATGACATGTTCCAAATGCATCTATTACATAAATTTCAGCAAGCTTTGCCAATGCTTTTGCAAATTCTGGATTATTATTTTCTTCTTCTTTATGAAATCTTAAATTTTCCAGTAGAACTATTTCGCCTTCTTTCATATTTAAAACTGTTTTTTCTACATCATCACCTACACAGTCGGGCAAAAATTTAACTTCCTTTCCTACCAATCTTTCTAATCTTTTAGCCACCGGATATAAAGAATATTTAGGGTCTGGTTTTCCTTTTGGTCTTCCAAGATGCGATGCAAGAATTATCTTTGCGTTTCTATCAAGAAGATAATTTATAGTCGGAACAGTTTCTCTTATTCTTACATCATCTTCAATGTTTCCGTTTTCATCAATCGGCACGTTGTAATCAACTCTAACAAAAACTCTTTTTCCTGCTACGTTAACATCTTTTAAAGTTAGGTAATTGTCAAACATTAAACCCTCCTTTATTAAAATTCTTCTTCGTTATCTTCTTCCATACTGTCAAATAAAGTAAATCCTTCTATATCAATTCCTTTTATCTTTAATGCAGTCTCTCTAAGTAGTTCAAGATATGATGCGATTTCTCTGTAAGATTCAAGCATTGCAGACAGTTTTAATAACTGTTCTGGTGGTAATTTTTTCTCATAAATCTTAATAGCCTTCTTTATAGCAGCTTTTGTGATAACTATCTCACCGGCTTTCTTTTGCCACTCACTCCAAAATTCATTTGTTCCAAGAGGACTTTTGATAATAAATCTATCTAAATTTGTAATTTCTTGAGCCAAAAGCAATTCAAAATCTGTTGGTTTTTTCATCTTTTAACTCCTTTTAATCTATCCAATAGTTTGGCGCTTCTTGAGTTATATAAATATCGTGAGCATGACTTTCTCTTAAGCCTGCATTTGTTATTTTAACAAATTTGGTTTTTTCTTGAAGGTCTTTTATGGTTTTAGAACCGGTATATCCCATACCAGCCCTTAATCCTCCTACAAGCTGATAAACAACATCTGCAAGCGGTCCTTTAAATGGAATTCTTCCTTCGATACCTTCTGGAACAAATTTTTCTACGTTTTCTTGAGAGTATCTATCACTGCTAAATCTTGCTTTCATGGCACCAAGAGAACCCATTCCTCTATAAACTTTATAAGACCTTCCTTGATAGAAAATTCTGTCTCCAGGAGCTTCTTCTGTTCCTGCAAATAGACTTCCAAGCATGACTGTATCAGCACCGGCAGCAATGGCTTTGACTATATCTCCGGAGTATCTGATACCACCATCTGCAATCAATGTTTTTCCATATTTTTTAGTAACTTCTGCACATTTAGAAATTGCTGTAATCTGAGGAACGCCTATTCCTGCAACTACCCTTGTTGTACAAATAGAACCCGGTCCTATTCCAACTTTTACTCCGTCTGCACCAGCTTTGATTAAATCCTCTGCCGCTTCTGCTGTTGCTATGTTTCCGCCAATAACATCGACCTCTGGAAATTCTCCCTTAATTTTTTCAACAGTTTCTAAAACTCTAACAGAATGTCCATGGGCAGTATCAACAACTATCACATCTACTTTTGCAGATATCAAGGCTTTTACCCTTTCCATTGTATCGGGACCAACGCCAACAGCTGCACCAACTCTTAACCTACCTGCTGAATCTTTACAAGCGTTTGGATATCTTTTTCTTTTTACAATATCTTTAATTGTAATTAAACCTTTAAGCCTTCCTTCATCATCTACGACTGGAAGTTTTTCCACTTTATGCTTTTGAAGAATATCTATAGCTTCGTCTAAGGAAATACCTTCCTTTGTAGTTACTAAAGGAGCCTTTGTCATAAACTCATAAACCGGTTTTTCGTAATCTTTTTTATGAATAAATCTTAAATCTCTATTTGTTAAAATACCAACAAGCTTATTTTCATCATCTACAACTGGAACACCAGATATTTTATAAATAGACATTATTTCAAGAGCTTCTTTGACTGATTGATTCGGTCTGATTGTTACCGGGTCTGTAATCATTCCACTTTCAGCTTTTTTTACTTTTTCAACCTCTCTCATTTGGTCTTCAATTGACATATTTCTATGGATAATTCCAATTCCACCTTCTCTTGCTAAAGCTATAGCTAATCTATGTTCAGTAACAGTGTCCATTGCGGCTGATATTAACGGAATATTAACTTTTATGTTTGGTGTAAGATATGATGAAACATCTGTTTCATGGGGTAAAACATCCGATTTTTGTGGAAGCAATAAAACATCATCAAACGTTAGAGCTTCTTCTATTGGAAATGTAAGCAAGATAAAAACCTCCTAAGGATGATATAAATTAATATTTTAGCATAAAAGTATGGTAAAATTTCTATTATTTTTCTTGATGGAGGAAGGATTAATTGGCAAAAGTTAAGGTTTTAAAATGCAAAGAGTGTGGAGCTGAGTATCCTGTGGAACCGATTCATGTATGCGAATTTTGTTTTGGTCCGTTGGAAATTGTATACGATTATGATGAGATAAAAAAGAATATATCAAGAGAGAAAATAGAAAAAGGTCCAAAAAGTCTTTGGAGATATATTGATTTACTACCGGTAGAAAATCCAACCGTTGGTCTATCTGCCGGATTTACACCACTTGTAAAAGCAGAAAATCTTGGTAAGCTTTTAGGATTAAACAATCTTTATATAAAAGATGACTCTGTTAACCATCCAACATTATCTTTTAAAGATAGAGTTGTTGCGGTTGCTCTTTCTAAGGCAAAAGAGTTTGGTTTTGATACTGCTGCTTGTGCCTCTACAGGAAACCTTGCTAACTCTGTTGCAGCTCATGCAGCTTCTGCAGGAATGAAATGTTATGTATTTATACCGGCAAACTTAGAAACAAACAAAATCATTGGTAGTTTGGTTTTCAATCCTGTTGTTGTAGCAGTTGATGGAAATTATGACGATGTTAACAGACTTTCTTCTGAAATTGCAAACGAGTTTGGATGGGCATTTGTTAATATAAACGTTAGACCTTTTTACTCTGAAGGTTCAAAAACCTTGGCATTTGAAGTTGCAGAGCAGCTTGGTTGGAAAATACCAAACGTAGTAGTTGCACCTCTTGCGTCAGGCTCTCTTTATACAAAAATTTGGAAAGGTTTTAATGAGCTGAAAGAAGTTGGTTTGGTAGAAGGAGACCTTCCAAGGATGCTTGGAGCACAAGCGGAAGGATGCAGTCCTATATACCAAGCACTTAAAGAAGGAAGAGATTTTATAAAACCTGTAAAACCAAATACAATAGCAAAATCTATAGCTATAGGAAACCCGGCTGACGGACCGTATGCTATTAAAGTAGCAAAGGAAAGTAAAGGTGATATCCAAATAGCAACAGATGAAGAAGTTATAGAAGGTATCAAATTACTTGCAAAAACAGAAGGAATCTTTACAGAAACAGCCGGTGGAACAACAATTGCAGTATTGAAAAAGTATGTAGAGATGGGAATGATAGATAAAGACGAGGTGGTAGTTGCTTACATTACAGGAAATGGTTATAAAACAATGGAAGTTCTTGAAGGAAAGCTTGAAAAACCTGTACATATAAAACCATCGTTGGCAGAGTTTAAAAGCAAAGTTATAGGTGGATAAAATGGCGTATACACTGCCAAGAAGTTTATATAACATATTAGAAGAAGCACTTGGAAGCAAAGAAAATGAGCTTGTAACTCAGGACCTGTTTAATGAAAGATTTAATAGATTAAAGGTGAAGCTAAATATTCTAATAATACGTCCTATTGGCTTTAACATTATTCAATCCGGCTTTTTTTAAGTATTATTGAAAAATTATTAAAACTTTAAGGAGGTATACTGGCTGTTGCTACTTTCTGTAAAAAAGTGTAAAAAAGTGTATATTGATAATATAAAAACAAAAAGTATAAAATTGTAAATGATAAAAAAGAGAGTAAATAAAGATGATAACGCTACAATGTTTGCTTGAATTTCAAAATACGCAAGATAAAAAAACTGTATTAGATTTGATGCGTATATTTTCATCTGCTATGAGATATGCATATCAAAGATTATTAGAAGGTAAAAAAAGAAAGGATTTAAAAAAACAATTATCAAAACTATTCAACATAAACACAAGATATTCAGATGATGCTATACTCTTAGCACAGTCAATAATTTCATCATGTAAAGAAAGATGTCAAAATCCAAAAAAGCTTATATTTGGTTCAAGGAAATTATTTGAGCAGCTAAAGAAAAACCATTTAACAGGTAAAAGAAGAAAACAGCTAAAGACAAAATGGAAAGAAAATAGACAGGGAAATTTGTATTCAAGAGGAGATAAATCTAAACAAGGTAATTTAAATTTAAGATTTGAGCAAATAGACAATAAGCTTTATTTGAGAATAAATATAGGAGATAGACAGTATGTCTATGCAAAGGTAATTAGAAGTGTTAAAAGAAAGAAAGACAAATGGATAGAGTTTATGTTTATGCTGGAAAATGCATATAAATACGGAGAATGGTTTCCGTATTCAGTTAGACTAAAGGTAAAAAATGGCAATGTATATGCTTTTATATCTGTCGAAGAGAAAACACCGCCTATAAAAATCAAAAGAGACAATGGAATAATAGGCATAGATGTAAACGCATATCCATTTCATTTAGCGTTAGCTTTTGCAAGTAAAGACGGAAATTTAGAGAGATACCAAAGTATTAATTTAAACGAACTGTTAAATGTTAGCTCAGAAAAAAGACAGTATTTAGAATGGCAAATAGCACATAAGATAATAGAAATAGCAAAAGAAGAAAACAAAGCAATATCTATAGAAAATCTGCAAAAACTACCAAAAGGTAAAAGAGGAGATGGATTTACAAAACTAAGAATTAGATTACAGAAATGGAGCTATAAAAGACTGTTAAACAAAATAGAAATATTAGCAAGAAGAAATGGGATAGAAATAATAAAAGTTAATCCTGCATATACATCAGTAATCGGAAAACTAAAATACTCTCCACAATACAACATAGATAAAGACATAGCAGGAGCTTACGTAATAGCAAGAAGAGGATTAGGATATAAAGAAAGATTGCCAAAGAATTATAAAGAACTTTTAAACGATACTGACTTTTTATCATACACTATAGCAAGAATTGAAGACAATATTGCAAAATTAAAACAAAAGTTAGAAGAAGAAAAAAATAAATACGAGAGAAATAAACTAAAAACTCAAATAAACAAACTTAGAAAAAACCTAAAAACATTACAAAAACACTTAGAAAGTGGAAAGAGCAAGACAGCTACCCAACATCCTGTCAACCAACAGAAGGAACAGGTGAGGGGTCTAACTGCAGGTAGGCATAAAAGCTGGCAAGTTCTTTCCATAGCCTTAGCCTTCTGCTGTCTTGAAAGGTCCTACAAAGATCTTTCTCCTTTGAAACGTGTTATAATTTCAAAGGATTGGATAGCAGTGGCTAATAGGTTAGCTCCTGCATGCTTGGCAGCAGGGACTATGACACTTCCAAAATACCGCCTGTTGGGGTCGGAAGTGTCTGAAATGGCGGAATACAAATACCCCAACCCAAGCTGTGTAAGTTTTGTACAGTTTGGTTGACCAGGTTAGATAAATGGCGATAACTGTAAGAATACCAACAGCTTTAAGAAGAATCACTCAAGGACAAGGAGAAGTTCAGATATCAGCTTCTACAATCGGAGAGTTGATAGAAAATTTAGAAAAAGAATTCCCGGGCATCAAAGAAAGGCTTGTTGATGAAAACGGAGAGATTAGAAAGTTTGTTAACTTTTTTGTAAATGATGAAGATATAAGATTTTTACAAGGAAAGGATACACAATTAAAAGATGGAGATGTGGTAGCTATAATACCGGCTATAGCTGGAGGAAAGTAATGAATTCGATGAAGCTAAAGCTTATCTATCCAGAAGAGAAAATAAAAGAGCCACTTCTAAGTAAAGTTTGTAAAAACTTTAATATTGACATAAACATAAGAAAGGCAAACGTTCAAGAAAAGATGGGCTGGTTAGAACTTGAATTCATCGGAAACGATGAAGAAATAGAAAAAGCTATAAACTACTTAGTTGAAAACGGCGTAGAAGTCCAGCCAATAGAAGGTCAGGTTTTCATAGAATAATGAAGCCAAAAATTACAGCGTTATTAGATATTGGAACATATTCAACGCGTATGTTAATAGTTGCTATCCATTCTGATGGACGGTTTGACGAAATATTAAGCGTAGGAAGAATTACAGCACTTGGAAGAAAATTGAAAGAGACTGGCTACTTACAAAAAGAAGCAATGGAAGAAACTTTGTCTGTCTTAAAAGAGTATGTTCAGATAGCAAGCCAGTATAAACCAGAAAAAATATTGGCAGTGGCAACGCAAGCTTGCAGAGAAGCAAAGAACGCAGATGAATTTATCTCAAAAGTAAAAGAACTTGGAATTGATGTAAGAGTTATTACAGGAGAAGAGGAAGCAAGATTAGCTTTTATAGCAACAGCAAAAGCTTTAAACATTGATGGCAAATTTACAGTAATAGACCAAGGTGGCGGAAGTAACGAATTTTCCTACGGTGAAAAATCAAACCTAATAGCATCAATATCATTTCCATTTGGAATTGTCAATTTTACAGAAAAATATATAAAATCAGACCCACCAAAGCCAAAAGAGATTATGCAAATAAAAGACTTTCTAAAACAACAATTGCCTATAGCCTATGAGAAGATGAAAGATACAGAAATTTTAGTTGGGCTTGGTGGAACGATTACTACAGTTGTAGCCTTAGAGTATAACATCTATCCGTACGATTCTAAAAAAGTTCATGGTTCAAAACTTACCTATGAAGCAGTTACAAAATGGCTAAATAAACTTGCAAGCATGACAGTAAATCAAAGAAAAGCAATTCCTATGATAGAAGATAAAAGAGCCGAAGTTATAGTACCCGGAATTGTCATATTTCAAACAGCTATGGAAGTTTTCCAAAAAGATGAGATTACAGTCAGCGAGTGGGGAGTAAGGCACGGTTTACTGTTAGAATTAATGCAAAATTAGCATAAATTATTTGTATGAGTAAAAAAATATTCAATTTAAAATCAAACTTTAAGCCTACCGGAGACCAGCCAAAAGCTATAAAGCAGCTTTATGAAAATCTTATTTCAGGTGTAAACGAGCAGGTCTTGCTTGGTGCAACAGGAACAGGTAAGACCTTTACCATAGCCAACCTTATTGAAAAATACGGAAGACCAACCTTGATATTATCTCATAACAAAACCTTAGCAGCACAGCTTTACAGAGAAATAAAAGAACTGTTTCCGGACAACGCCGTTGAATACTTTGTGTCTTATTATGATTATTATCAACCGGAAGCCTACATTCCACAAAAAGACCTTTACATAGAAAAAGACAGTGCAATCAATGATGCAGTAGACAGGCTAAGACATTCAGCAACAAGAAGTCTGATAGAAAGACCTGATACGATTGTAGTAGCTTCTGTATCCTGTATATACGGACTTGGAACACCAGAATTTTATGAAAAGTTAAGATTACAACTTTACGTTGGGATGGAAATAGATAGACAAACACTTTTAAGAAAATTGGTAGAACTTCAATATCAGAGAGATGACTTTTCGTTAAAAAGAGGAACGTTTAAAGTAAAAGGTGATACAGTTGAAATCTTACCGGCATACACAGAAGACATTATTGTAAGAGTTGAGTTTTTTGGCGATGAAATAGAAAGCATATCAGAAATAGATATTTTTAATAGAGATGTAAAAAGAAAACTTGATAGAACTGTTATCTTTCCGGCGAGTCACTATGTTATACCAAGACCGGATATGTTAGAAGCTATAAAACAGATACAAAAAGATTTAGAGATAGAAGTAGAAGAGTTTAAAGGAGCGGGAAAAGAGATAGAAGCAAACAGGCTTTGGCAAAGGACAAATTACGATATAGAAATGATGCTTGAACTTGGAACGTGTAAAGGAATAGAAAACTATTCAAGATACTTTGATGGCAGAAAACCAGGAGAACCACCTTACACTCTTATTGATTACTTTCCGGAAGATTTTTTACTTATAGTAGATGAGTCTCACGTTACAATTCCACAGATAAAAGCAATGTATAACGGAGATTTTTCAAGGAAAGAAAACCTTGTTAAATATGGTTGGAGAATGAAATCAGCCTACGATAACAGACCTTTAAAGTTTGAAGAGTTTGTGCAAAAAATACAAAAAGCAATTTACGTATCGGCAACGCCGGCAGATTGGGAAATCAAAAGGTCAAAAGGTGTAATAGTCCAGCAGATAATCAGACCAACAGGCTTGCTTGACCCAATAATAGAAGTTAAAAAAACAGAAGGTCAAATAGATGATTTAATCAATGAAATATGGAAAGTCAAAGAAAGAGATGAAAGAGCCATTGTAATAACGCTAACCAAAAAAATGGCAGAACATTTAGCAGATTATCTGACAGAAAGAGAAATAAAGGCAATATACCTGCATTCGGAAATAGACACGATAGAGAGGGTAAAGATAATAAAAGAATTTAGGGAAGGAAAATATGATGTGATTGTCGGTGTAAACTTATTAAGAGAAGGTCTTGATATGCCTGAAGTATCTTTAGTTGCAGTTCTTGATGCAGATAAGCAGGGATTTTTAAGGTCTAAGACAGCATTAATTCAAACTATCGGAAGAGCAGCAAGAAACGTAAACGGAAAAGCTATTTTATACGCTGATAAACTAACGCCGGCAATGATAGAGACAGTAGAAGAGACAAATAGAAGAAGAAAAGTTCAAGAAGAATACAATAAAAAACATGGAATAACTCCAAAAACTGTATCAAAAGAGGTAAAAGACCTAATCTCCTTAGAAGAGCTTGGAATACTTGAAATATATAACCAGCTACCGGACGATATAAACTCAGAAGAAGATTTAATGAAAAAGATTGATCAGCTTGAGAAACAGATGTGGAACTATGCTAAAAGTTGGGAGTTTGAAAAAGCAGCAGAAATTAGAGACCAACTTGAAAAATTAAAAAAATTAGCAACAGTGATTGGATGAATAAAACAGGTTTATATGCGATTAAAAATTTTAGAGCATTAGCTACGATGAGCCTGTTCCAAAAAGATTTTTAATAAAGGTGTTATCTTGCCTGTCATTTTGCAGCTGTGTGAAGAGTCTTCGTCTTCATGTCCTTATTCTGTCATTCTGCAGCCGGCGAGGAATCTTATAATTTTGTTAAATTTTTCGTCCGAAGTATAAATTACCCATAATTTAAATATGCCTTTTACTTCCACATAAGTACTTTACACCTTCTTCAGTCTTAGCCCAATGCTTTGTCCCTGCCGGAACTTCCAAAATATCTCCTGCCTTCAGATGATAAACTTTATCTTTTGTTTCAATAACCATAGACCCTTCTAAAATATATCTAACTTCATCTTCGCTATGTGTATGCCAATCGTAATATGTTCCTGGAGAATCTTGCCAAACATATAAATCGCTATAACCTAAGTCAATAAGCTTTTTCTTTGCCTCATTTATATCAATCATAGCTTATCCCGTTTATTTACAAATGATTTCAGCTCTGACTTTGATATCTATAAAATTAATATCTTTCTTTGGCTCTGGTGCCGATACAGACTCTGCAGTTTTCATAAGCATAATATCTCTATAAATTGGTATTGTATAAACTCGATCTGATTCGTAATCCAAAATTTTTATATTGCATGATTTATTCAATTTCTTAGAAACTTGCTGAGTAAAAGATAATGCTTTATCAATTACGCTTAATTTTAGTTGATTTTCAATCTGCTCTATTTTTTCTTTTGAAGCTATCCATTCAGGTTGTGATACGCTATAATCAAGTCTATCTTTGTATTTACCACTGAAATAACTCAATTTTTCATATACTTTGTTTTGGTCTACAGGATTTTTTAACTCAAATACATAAAAAGAATTTCCTTTAAAACCTTCGCATTTAGTTTTGTTATTCTCCCACCAACAGTTTTTGTAAACAGAAAATTTACCACCTTTATACTCAAAACCAAGGTTTCTAATTGATTTATCAACTTCACCAAGCATATTTATTAATTCAGACTCTTTAGACCCTTTAACACTTACATTAACATTGACAGCCAAAATATCCGGTTCAATTTCTTTCTTATCTTCAATTACGGTTTTTATATATGCACATTCTTTACATTCATCTGAAAAAGCATTTATCATAGGTAGTAAAGTAAAGGCAGCAGAGATGATGAAAACTTTTTTGTTCATATTTACCCTCCGTTGTAAGTTTTAAAAATTTTAGCACTAATTTTTTGATATTATAGCAAAAGATTAACCTAAATTTAAATTAAAAACATGCATAACCCTTATCCAAATTAAAAATACAACCGATGCAAATATAAAAGAGTCTATTCTGTCTAAAACTCCCCCATGACCCGGAATTAAATTAGAAGAATCTTTCTCGTTAACTTGCCTTTTGATGAAACTTTCAAATAAATCTCCAATCTGAAGAATAACAGCAGAAATTATCACAGGAATCATAAATTTTATGTCAAAATCAAAATACTTAATAACCAAATAACCTCCAAGTAAAGAGCCTAAAAAACTGCCAACTGCACCTTCTACAGTTTTCTTGGGAGATATTCTTGGCGAAAGTTTATGCTTTCCAAAATTTTTTCCAACAAAGTATGCAAGTGTATCACCAGTCCAAACAACGACAAAAAGTAAAAATAACAAATACTTATTATAATCAACCAACAAACCAAGAGATGAAACAAAAAATACACTGTAAGACAGTCCAAAAATAGTAATTGCTAAATAGTTTAAATCCCATTTTTTAGATGCTACATAAAAGCTAAACAGAAATATAATTAATATAGTTAAATATGTATCAATAAAAAGTAAAGATAAAGATGATAAAAACGCTATTATAAATACTATTGGATGTTTTAACTCCGGATATTTTTTTCCAATTAGATTAAAAGCTTCATAACTTACTACAACTGTTAATAAAGCTATGACTATCTTTAAGGCTTGTGTAGGTAGATAAATGATACCGCCGATTGCAATAGATACTAAGACTACGGCAGATATTACTCTTTTTATTAATTCACTCAATTTTCTTCCTTTATTGCTTCGTCTTCTAAAAGGATAGGTATATCTTCTTTTATTGGATATAGCAATTTACAATTTTCACATTTTAAAAACTCTTCTTTATCTTTTTGTATTAATATTAAATCTCCTTTACAAACCGGACAGGCTAAAATGTCTAAAAGCTCTTTATTTAGCATAATTTCTCTCTCCAAATATTGCTGTTCCTATTCTAACTATTGTAGCACCTTCCTCTATTGCAACTTCAAAATCATGAGACATTCCCATAGAAAGATGAAACAACTTTACATTATACTCTTTTTCAAGATTATCTCTCAATGTCCTTAGCTTGATAAAATACGGTCTAACATCTTCCGGATTTTCAAAGTATGGTGGAATAGCCATTAATCCATGAATTTTTATATATTTTTTAGTAAGAATATACTCAAACAATTCTTTTAAATTCTCTTCCTTAACGCCAAATTTTGACTCTTCTCCAAAGTTAACTTCAATAAGTCCATCTATAACTTTGTTTAATTTTTCTCCTCTTTTTTCAATCTCATCAATAAGAGCTTGTCTATCAACCGAATGAATCAATTCATAGTATTTTACAGCATACTTAACTTTATTGGTTTGAAGACCACCTATTAGATGCCAATGTATATCTGAATATTCTTTAAGTTTTTCTATTTTTTCAATACCTTCTTGTACTTTATTCTCTCCAAAGTATCTAATCCCTGAATCGTATGCTTCTATAATTTTTTCTACCGGCTGTGTCTTAGATGCTGCAAGGAGAATGACTTCTTCTCTCTTTCTACAAACTTTATCACAAGCTTTTTGTATCCTTTCTTCAATTTTTAACACATTGTCTTTTATACTCATTTCAACCTCTCTAATTTTTAGAGTTCTAAAACTTTTCAAAAATAGGAAAGACAAGAGCTATCTTTAAACCTTATAAAGAAAGCTTCAGATGTTTTTTCTTCTATAGATTGTGTATTATATATATGCTATGAGATTGTCCAAAAACTTTTACAATTTAATTGTAATATCATATAAAATTATACCTAAAAATTTAAAAATTGGTGAGATTTTTATGAAAAGAGACTGGAAAGAATATAACAAACAACTTGTAAAGCGCGGAGAGATAATAATTGATGAGGATATATTTTTAGGTGAAAACACTTTATCATTCTCTTTAAATCCTTAGGTGCAAAGTTAAAAATTCCAAACTTTAGAACTATACATTATAAGACATAAAATTAAAAGAAATAAAAAG
>Ga0081479_111511_pt1 | contig 15335 bp, 13 predicted proteins | sample MamHotmetagenome_FD_70984 | JGI IMG/M metagenome (GOLD analysis project Ga0081479, IMG submission 70984) | Hot spring cone microbial streamer communities from Mammoth Hot Spring (Liberty Cap Streamers), Yellowstone National Park, USA - T=72 v2... | ecosystem: Environmental > Aquatic > Thermal... | reverse complement strand
ATATTATGGACAAGCATCTGTATGAGGAACTTTTCCAAGACCAATTAAGAAAGATTTGAAAGGTTCCATAAATTTCATTGCCTCAACTTTAGAACCTTGGAATGTCATCTTTTTCATAATACCCATTCCCATAAATCCAAATTCGCCTTTTGCTAAAGACTTCCAGTTTTCATCTGTTGCGTGCATAACAAACTCTGGATTTGAGTCCTTAGCTTCACCACCATAAATACATACCGCTTTTCCGTTTTCATGCTTAATTCTAACTTCAACCTTTTTAGGTGAATTACAATTTTCTCTGTAAAATTGGATTGTTTTATAGCCTTTTTGTTTATTTACGTTATATTCTGCCCATTCTGCCATGACAGTTTGCATGTTTTTATTCCAATACTCACAAAACTGCCTGTCCACTTTGGACTCATCCATGGTTCCGCTGCAAAGCTTGAAAAACAAAGGGATAAAACCGTCCCTAAAACTGCTAATTTATTCATAATTCTCTACCTCTAATACCTTAGAACGACCATCTTAAAGCTACACCAACTTCATTTTGTGAGTTTTTAGCTCCAACAAGAGGTAATCCACCACCTCCACTTGATTCAATCTTTTTCTCAAATCCATGAACATATGCTAAATCAACCGCAAAGTTTTTTGTAAATTGATAGCTTCCACCAAGTGATATATGGTGCTCTGTAATTGCTGGAAAACCAATTAAATTAAACCATTGAACATCAAAGTCTGAGAAAGATTTTGCTAAATTTGGTATTGTGTTGGCATTCCCCGTATTTAATCCAGAATAGCTTCTGATTGGAGATTTACCATAGTTATAACCAGCTCTTAATTTTAATGCTGGATTTACTTGATACTCACCACCAACTGCTATAACTGTTTGGTCTTTCCATTTAAATTGTTTATAACCATCTGCATCAGACCAGTTAATCCATCTTATATCCAAACCAACTTTTAAGTTTGGCAATACTCTATAACCAATACCAGCCGCAACTTCTTGAGGTTGTTGTAATTTTAGGTCTTCATATCCATTTTGATTATCGCTATCAAATACATGCTTATATTTCATAGATATAGGGGATTGATAGTTGAAACCTACTGTTAAATTCCCAACTTTATAACCTATACCTAACTGTGCACCTACACCATAAGAAGATGATTGTCCGCCACCTGCATTATGTGGCATTTTAGCGCCCATATCAAGAGAGCCCCATGCTAAATCAAGCCCTACACCAACAGAAAAATTAGGATTTACTTGATAAGAAACAGCCGGAATGATTCTCATAAACTGTAAAGTTGTATGCATATTTGCTAATCTTGGGTCTTTATTTCTATAGTCTACACCCATACCAGAAACACCATAGGCAGCAATACCGACAACCACTTGATCATTTATTCTGTTTGTAATTCCTATTTCCGGTACAGTAAAGAAGTTTGCTCTTGAAGAAACATATCCAGTATCACCTGTTGAATCGCTATATCTTGCTTTTACATCTGGCATAAATAAAATACCACCAAAGCTTACGGTGAAGCCTTTTTCTGAGTTCATCCATGCTGGGTTTCTAAAGATTGAATCAATAGAGCCAATTGGCATACCAACGCCAAGTCCACCCATCGCTTCAGATGCTGGAGTAACACCTATCATGTTATCTCCGTTTGTTGCCATTGCAGACCCTGCTACTGCAAGAATTGCAGCTGACGCTAAAACTTTTTTCACAATACTAACCTCCTTCTAAAAAATATATTTGCATATATTCAATATAAAAAATATTAAGTTGTCAAACACTAACTTAATGGGGTTTTTTGTAAATATTAAGATATTTGGATATTTTAATAAAAAAAGAAGTATACTTGTGGGTAAGAAATTTAATAAAAGTAGGAGATTCTTCGCCGGCTTTAGAATAACAAATAAGGTTGTCCTTTTTCTAATGTTTATCAATCAACCTTTTTCTGTCATCCTGAGGCCGTAAGGCCGAAGGATCTCTTTTTAAATTCTATAAAAATTCTAATTTCTCACCCAAAGCATAACTTTTGAATTTATCTGTATATATTAAGCTTCCTTTCTTTGCTTTCTTTATGGTTTCTCTCAGTAGTGTTTTAGCAGATATATCCTTTACTATCTCAACTTTGACTTTTCCATTTCTTTCAAGAATTCCAAACACAAGAATTTTATTCTTTGCCCTCTTCCTCTACTGCCTTTCCTTTTCCCTCCAAAATAGCTTTCATCCATTTCTAATTATTCTGATAAAAACTGATTATCTTTTGAGACAAATTTGTATATAAACTGTCTAAGTTTTGTGTAAATTTTGTGTGTAGTATTGTAAGCTAAATCAAGTTCTTTATGTGCTTTATAAGCAGCAGCTTCAAGTATGAATAGTTTTACAGCCAATATGAATTTAGAGAAAGTAGCTTTAAATCTTCAAGGATACTGTCTTTTATAACACTTCATTCTTTTTTATGTAGAAGTTTCTTCTGATTTTATCAATGTTTTTAGCATTACAGAAAGGACAGCTATCAAATGTTTTAAGTATACTTTTTTCTCTTAAAAATTCCTCTACTTTTTCTTCTGATGATGCTATCTATATTAATTCTACTAAGTTTTACCTCCTATACTACTTATTGTTATAGTATGGATGGATTATTTTGAGTAATTGCCTACAATTAAATTGTAAAGGTTTTTGAACAATCTTTTTGTGATGTATCTTTACATATGTAAATACTTTATAAGGAGGGATAGATATGACAAAGTCTGAATTAATCTCAAAAACGGCTGAAAAAGCTGGAATTACAAAGGTAGCTACTGAAAGAGCTGTTAATGTTGCGATTGAAGCAGCAGTCGAGGCTCTCTCCAAAGGTGAAAGAGTAGCTATTCCAGGTCTTGGGGGTTTTTAATGTAAGATGAAGAAAAGCAAGAAAAGGAAGGAGCCCAAGAACTAGTAAAGAAATTACCATTCCTGCAAGAAAAGTAGTTGCATTTACAGTAGTTAAGTCTTTGAAAGAAGCATTAAACAAGAAGTAATCCTATTTTAAAGAAAAATGGTTAAGATTAATCAGATATCTCAACCCTTTACTTATTCTTTATTTTCTTAGAGTTAATACAAGCAAGGGTGTAATGCAAGTATTATGTAACACTATCATTCTGAAGCCAGCGAAAAATCTTATTCTAACTTATAAATCAGACAATAATTTTCCACCCTTTGCCCAGTTTTCCCTGTCTACTTCTGTAATTACTATATAAGTAGATTGTGGTGGTTTGTTTGCAATCTCTTCTAATACTTTTGTAATACCTTCTGCGATTTTTTCTTTCTGTTCTTTTGTTAGCTTTCCGGCTACCTTAACTTCAACGTATGGCATTTTAATCCTCCAATTGATACTGTTTTATTTTTCTATACAAAGACGATAAGTCAATATCAAGAGCCTTTGCAACTTCTTTTAAGTTTTTATTGTATACTTCCAAGGCTTTCTTAATCATCTCTCTTTCAAGCTCTTCTTTTGCATCTTTCAATGGTCTTATTGTAATTGGAATGCTTTTTTCTTCATGGACAGTAGCTTTACCAAACATGTTTGTGGGTAGGTCTTTGTTATAAACATAATCACCACTGTTAAAAATAACAAGCCTTTCCATTAGATTTTTTAGCTCTCTTACATTTCCAGGCCAAGAATAGTTTAAAAAAGTTCTTTTTACTTCGTCAGTCAGTATTGGCAGTTCTACTTTATTTTCTATTGAAAATTTCTTTATAAAGTACTCTGCAAGTAAGATTATATCTTCTCCTCTTTCTCTCAGTGGTGGCACAGTCAATGGAATTACTGATAATCTAAATGCTAAGTCTTGCCTAAAAGTGCCTTTTTCTACTTCTTTTTGTATATCTTTGTTGGTTGCTGAGATTACTCTTAAATCGACTTTTATTTTCGTATTGCTTCCAAGTCTTGAAAATTCTTTTTCTTCTAAAACTCTTAAAAGCTTGGCTTGGGCAGATAGACTCATGTCTGCCGCTTCATCTAAAAATAACGTTCCTTTGTCTGCAAGCTCTAACTTTCCTATCTTTCTTGTGAAAGCATTAGTAAATGCTCCTTTTTCGTATCCAAAAAATTCTGCTTCAAAAAGCTCGTCAGGTATTGCAGCACAGTTTATATCTACAAATGGATAATCCTTTCTGTTTGATTGGTAATGAATAGATTTTGCTACAAGTTCTTTACCAGTTCCGTTTTCTCCAAGAATCATTACCCATGCGTTTGTTTTTGCTACTTTTTCAATCTGTTTTTTTAACTGGACTATCTTTTCACTATTTCCTATGATTTCAATCTGACTTTCTTCTTTTTCTTTATAATACCAAAGGCTTTGTCTCAATTTTATTTCTTTTTCTATTTTTTCTATTACTGCAAAAATCGTATCTGTAGATAATGGTTTTTCTAAAAAGTCGAAAGCACCTTCTTTTATTGCTTGAACGGCTATAGGTATGTTTGCATGACCAGAAATCATAACTATAAAATTGTTTGGTTGGTGCTCTTTTATAAAAGAAATCAAAGATATACCGTCTCCATCAGGTAGCCACACATCTAAGAATGTCAAATCAAAAACTTCTTTTTTTATTAAATCTTTTGCAGATGTAAGACTTCCAGCAACGCTTACAGAATGACCTTCATCGCTGAGAATATCTTTAATCAAACTTTGAATATTTTTTTCATCATCTATAACCAAAATATTTAACATTTTTCGCACCTTACAACCCTTTTTGAGATACCGCACATGATTTCGTATGAAATAGTTCCTACAATGTTAGCAATATCTCCAAAGGTTATTCTTTTATCGCCACTTTCTCCGACTATCACAACCTCATCACTAATATTTATCTTCTCAATTTCAGAAACATCAACTATTGTCATATCCATCGTTACTTTACCAAGAATTGGAGCTTCTTTACCATTTACTAAAAAAAACCATCTATTGGATAAACTTCTTGGAAGACCATCTGCATAACCAAACGGTACTATGGCAACCTTCATAGGTTTTTTGGCTACAAAGTTTCCATTATAAGAAACTCTATCACCTGATTTTACATCTTTAATAGAAATAATTTTAGATTTTACACTCATTACTTGTTTTAACTCTATCGGATAATCCTCAAAAGGCTTTTCCCCATATATAGCAAGACCAACTCTTATAGCGTTGCAAAAATCACACTCATAAACAACGCCAGCCGAGTTTTGAACATGTATGTATTTTGGCTTGACATCAAGAAGATTTAAAATCTCTTCAAACTCTTTAATCTGATTTATTGTATACTCTCTATCAGTATCAGCACTTGATAGATGGGTTAATACCCCTTCTATCTCAAACTCTTTTAAAAGCGGATTTATTTTATCTGTATTCTCTAAATAAAACCCAAGCCTTCTCATTCCAGTATCAAATTTTAGATGTATTTTTCTACTTTTTAGTTTTTTTGCAATTTCTAACTGATTAAAGTCTGAAATTATAGGAATTAAATTATACTGATTTAAAATCTCAATCTCTTCTTTTAAAACCCCGCCAAGAATAAAAATGTCTTTAAAAATTCCATTTTCTCTTAATTCTTTTCCTTCTAAAGGAGTAGCAACACAGAAAGCTTCTATAAAATCCAGTTCTTGTAAATATTTAGATACTAAAACTGCATTATGACCGTATGCATCTGCTTTTACCACCGCAAAAATTTTTTTCTTTGAAAAAGAGTATAAATTTTTTACATTATGCTTTAAATTTTCTAAATTTATTTCAGCAAAACTTCTATAAAAGCTAATTTTAAACCCTCCATAAAATTGTGATATTATAGTTTAACAAAAAACTTAGAATAAAATGAAGAGATAGGTTAAAAATGCCTAATACAAACCCAGATTGAAGGGCAAATAGAGGATATCTTGAAAGAAAGCGGAACTGTTATATTAAAATTTCTTCATACATTTGAAATTCTAAGAATACAAAGAAGAGAATATCCGAGAATAGATACAGATATAGAAGCTGTGTTAGGTAAAAAAATAAAGGAAGATGATAAAGAAATCATAAAGTGGTATATTAGTAGAATTCTTGATATAAGCCCATCTGGTGCAAGATTTTGCGTAAGTGTAGAAGAAAAAAATACATTAAACCTACGAATTGGGGATGAAATTATATTAACATTTACATTAGAGGAAAAAGATTTTCAGTTGACAGGTGATATTGTAAATGTTTATGAAAAGCAAAAGATTATTTGTTACGGTATTAAATTTAAAGAAATTAAAGAAAGTATCCAAAAGGATATATTTAGTTATATAAGAAAAGAGCAGCAAAAAATGTTGAGCTTATATAAAAAACAATCTTGAAATTATATATTTTTTTCATATTATATTGACTTATTTTAAAGGAGGTTTGTTAAATGGATTTAGAAAAAACAAAAAAACAACTCTTAGAAAAAAGAGAGCAGATATTAAAATCTATGGAAGAAGCATTAAAAAATGATTTAAATGAAAAGACCGGCGTTGGTGATGATGCGGATAACGTAACAGAAGAGCTTAGTAGAGAAACGTTTTATAGATTAAACCAAGCAGACAGAGAAACTTTATTTTTAATAGACTTGGCTTTAAAAAAAATAGAAAACGGAACATATGGAATATGTGAAGAATGTGGTGCAGTTATTGGAGAAAAAAGACTTGAAGCAATTCCATGGGTAAGACTCTGTATTGATTGTAGTCAAAATGAAGAAATTGTTAGAGCTTTCCAACAAAGAAACGAAGAAGAGATGTTATACAACATCATACCTCCTGCTCTTGGTGGAGAGGAAGAAGAAAATAAAGCTGTACCTTCTGAGTAATTAAATGAATAAGAAAGTTTTAACATTTTTAGGCATTTCTTTTGTTATCGTAGTTTTGGATTTAATAACTAAAAGCTTAGCAGAAAAGTATTTAGCTGATAAGACGATTGAGATCATGCCCGGACTTTTTAATTTGGTTTTGGTTTGGAATAAAGGCGCTGCTTTTGGAATGTTGGCAGAAGCTCCGGAGACTATAAGAAAATCAATACTTGTAGGCTCTTCTATTATTGCTGCAGTAATTACTGCTGGATATGTTTTTAAGTCAAGTGCAAAATTATCTAATTTAGAGGTCATAAGTTTAGCTTTAATCTGCGGTGGGTCTGTTGGAAATCTTTATGATAGGTTTATGTTGGGTCAGGTAAGGGATTTTTTAGATTTTTATATAAACGACCATCACTGGCCGGCGTTCAATGTAGCAGATGCTTCTATTACGATAGGTATAGCTTTATTTATTGGGTATGAGCTTTTTTGGAAGAAAAGAAAAATTACAAATTAGAAATATCTAATACCTTGGATGAGAAATTAGGAATTTTCATAGAATTTAAAAAAGTGATCTTTCGGATTAAAGTCCTCAGGACGTTAACAGTCCTCTTATTCGTCATTCTGCAGCCGGCGAAGAATCTCCTACTTTTACTCAATTTCTCATCCGACGTGTATAATATATAATAAGAATATTAGAATAACTTAAAGAGGTTTTAAAATTGATAGGATACTTAGTTAAAAAAATCTTTGGAACAAAAAACGAAAGAGAGATTAAAAGATTAAGAGAAATCGTAAATAAGATAAACAAGTTAGAGCCTGAGCTTGATGCTTTAAGTAATAAAGAGCTTATAGAAGAAAATAAAAGATTAAAAGAAAAAATTAGAGGTAACTCGCACTTTTCTGAGGCAATTACGCAAGGAGAAATCATTGAAGAGCTTCCTTTAGCCTTTGCTATTGCAAGAGAAGTAGCAAAGAGGGCTCTTGGGCTTAGACCTTTTGATGTTCAGCTTATTGGTGCCTTGGCTTTACATAAAGGTATGATTGCAGAAATGAAAACCGGTGAAGGTAAAACGCTTGTTGCAGCAATCGCAATATATCTTAACGCTCTTACAGGAAAAGGTGTTCATCTTGTAACAGTTAACGATTATCTTGCAAAAAGAGATGCAACTCAAATGGGTTCAATCTATAAATTCCTCGGCTTATCTGTTGGAGTAATAAATACAAACAATGCTTCTTATCTTATCCAGTGGGCTGATGAAGAAAAATTCAAGAAAGCAGTAGAGCTTGATAAAAGAGTTTGGGAAAAAGGATTTTTTGGAGAGCTTTTACCACCAGAAAAGTATGATGTGGAAGCAAAAAAAGATTATTTCACTGTTACTGTAGATTCAGACAGAAGGTCAGCTTACGAAGCAGATATTACATACGGAACAAATAATGAGTTTGGATTTGATTATCTTAGAGATAATATGGTATTTTCAAAAGACCAAATGGTCCAGGTAAAAGGACATCATTACGCAATCATAGACGAAGTAGACTCTATTTTAATAGACGAAGCAAGAACACCACTTATCATTTCCGGACCATCCGGTGAAAATGTTTCTATCTATTACATGACAGATACATTCGTTAAAACACTTACAAAAGATGAAGATTTTATCGTAGATGAGAAAAATAAAAACGCAGTTTTAATAGAAAAGGGTGTAGAAAAAGCAGAAAAATATTTTAACCTTGAAAACCTGTATGACCCAAAAAATATAGAAATTCTGCACGCAATAAATCAGTCTCTAAGAGCTAACTACCTTTATCACAGAGACAGAGATTATGTTGTAAAAGATGGAGAGGTTATAATCGTTGACGAATTTACTGGTAGACTTATGCCCGGCAGAAGATGGTCTGATGGATTACATCAAGCAATTGAAGCAAAAGAAGGTGTAAAAATCCAAGCAGAAAATCAAACTTTAGCATCTATTACATTCCAAAACTATTTTAGAATGTATAAAAAACTTGCCGGTATGACAGGTACGGCAGAAACAGAAGCCTTGGAGTTTAAAGAGATTTACAACCTTGATGTGCTTGTAATACCAACAAATAAACCTGTAAAAAGAATTGACCATCCTGACCTTGTATATAAAACCAAAAAAGAAAAATTCAATCAAGCAGTTGAAGAGATAGAAAGACTGCACAAACAAGGAAGACCTGTTCTTGTCGGAACGGTTTCTGTAGAAACATCTGAATTTTTGTCAGGGCTTTTGAAAAAGAAAGGCATTCCACACAATGTACTAAACGCAAAAAATCACGAAAGAGAAGCGGAGATTATAGCACAGGCTGGAAGATTAGGAGCTGTAACAATATCTACAAACATGGCAGGCAGAGGAACGGATATTTTACTTGGTGGAAACCCGGACTTTTTGGCAAAAGAGGTGTTAAAGAAAAAAGGGTTAACTCCAGAAACTGCAACAGAAGAGCAGTACAGTGAAGCTTTAAAAGAAGCACAAAGAATTACGCTTGAAGAAAAGCAAAAGGTTATAGAGCTTGGCGGTCTTGCTGTAATAGGAACAGAAAGACATGAAAGCAGAAGAATAGACAACCAGCTTAGAGGTAGAGCAGGAAGACAAGGAGACCCAGGAAGTTCAAGATTTTTCCTATCTCTTGAAGATGATCTACTAAGACTTTTTGGCGGAGATAGATTGATTGCATTGATGGATAGGCTAAAAATACCAGAAAACGAACCAATAGAAAGTACGATGGTATCAAAAGCAATAGAAAACGCACAAAAAAGAGTAGAAGGTCAAAACTTCCAAATAAGAAAAAGACTTTTAGAATTTGACGACGTAATGAACAAACAACGTCAAGTTATATACTCACTAAGAAAAGATATCTTAGAAGGAATAAACTTAAAAGATGAAGTAAAACTTTGGCTAACTGATATAGTTTTATACTTTTTAGATAAATACGCACCGGCTGAAGAATATCAAGAAAAATGGAATTTAGAAGAGCTAAAGAAAACATTCAAAGAATGGCTTGGGGTAGATATAGATATTCCAACAGACAAAGAATGGGACAGAAAAGAATTAGAAGAATACGTACTAAAACAACTTGAAGAGTTTTACAATCAAAAAGAAGAAAAACTCGGCAGTTCTTTAATGAGAGAGTTTGAAAGATACATGACTCTTCAAGTATTAGATAACTTTTGGAAGGAACATCTGCACAACTTAGACAGATTAAGAGAAAGCGTATATTTAAGAGGCTATGCACAAAGAGACCCACTAGTTGAATACAAAAAAGAAGCATTTGACCTGTTTGAAGATATGATGTTTAAACTAAAATACAATACACTTGAATACTTATACAAACTCCAAGTTCAATCTGAAGAAGAGATAGAAGAAGAAAGAGCCAAAAAAGAAAAAGAAGCTGAGAAAATACTCAAAAAAGCAGAAACAAACATTCAGCCAGAAGAGAAGAAAAAGAAAGTAATAAAGTATAAAAACAGAATGGAAAGAAGAAAGAATAAGTAAGTGAGTAAGTGAGATTGAAAATCCTGTTAAAATTTTTGTAAGTTTGTCTTTCCGTCATTTTAAGTACTTTAGTCCGAAGGATCTCTTCTCTTAAAAAAGATCAAAAGATTAATTAATTTTTGAACTTAGTTAAAATTTTAAAGCAAGATAGATTGGGAGTGAGTAAATGAAAAACCTATTCTCTTACCTATTATTTATTAATATCAAATAAAATGGAGAAAAAGTTAAATATCACTTTTTTATTTTTATTTTTCGTTTTGGTTGGAGTTATTTATTTAAGTAGTAAATATCCAGAAATTGCCATCTTGAAAATATTAAAGTTTGGGCTTGAGGCTTCTTTTGTTGGATTCATTGCAGATTCTTATGCCATTTATGGACTATTCTACAAACTTGGACCACACACAAATATAATTTTAAGAAAAAGAAAAAATATTGAAAACAAAGTTATTGATTTTGTAGCCAACTTTTTATTAAGCAAAGAAGTAATAGAAAAAGAACTTAACAACGTTAGGTTTGATGTAGATATAATCTCAAAAATAGAAAATCCAGAAACAAAAAAGAAAGTTGTTGATTTTTTAAAGTCTGTAGTTGAGAAAAAAATAAAAGAAAAAAAAGATCATCTTGAAGAGTTTAAAGAGCTTCCATTGGGAGCTTTTGTAAAGACCGCTTTTTATGATTTTGCAGAAAAGTTTTTAGCTAAGTATTTAGACAAAAATTTAGAAAGCATACTTGATGAGCTTTTAAAAAAGATTAAAGATGATGAGAATATAAAAAAATCTTTAAATAGCAAGCTTAAAGAAGAAATAACAAAAATTATAATAGAGAATCACGATTTTATTGTTGATTTAATAAAGAAAAGACTTGAAAGTATATCAGATAAAGAGTTTATAGATGCAGTTAAAAAAGCTTCTTGGGATGAATTACAGTGGATAAGATTTAATGGAGCAGTTTTAGGCTTTGTAATTGGAATATTCTTAGGAATTTTAAATTTGATTTGGTAAAGTTTTATAATAATAAATTTTTATACCTTGGGGTGAGAAATTAACAGTTTTTATAAAATTTAAAAATAAGATCCTTCAGTCTTTGACTTCAGGATGACAGAGAAAGGTTGATTGATAGGCGTGAGAGAAGGGAGTAACCTTATTTGTCATTCTGAGCGAAGCAAAGAATCTCTGTTCTTTTACTTTTCACTTACTAACTTTCTTATTCTTTTTGAAGAAGGAAATTCTTCGGACTTACGTCCTCAGGATGACAAACAAAAACAAACTCATTTTACGCACATATTATACAACTTAATGGAATTTTAGAACACTCTCCATGTTTTTATTAAATTTTTCACCCGAGGTTTTAAATGAATATTATAGCATAAGAAATGTGAAATGTGAGAAAGTGAAAGAGTATTTCAAAATTTTTGTAGGTTTACCTTTCCTCGTCATCCTGAAGCCGAAGACTGAAAGATCTCCTGTCTTTATGCTTTTGAAAAAATAGGTAAAAGGACGGAGATTCTTCGCTGACACTCAGAATGGCTCTATAGAGGGACAAAGATGAGATTCTTTGCCGGCTACAGAATGACAAAGAAGACAAATATCATTCTTCTCTCTGTTGTAAAAAGTGATAAGTGAAACGCTAATAAAAACTTCTTACATATCGCTCATCGCTTTATCTTTACTCTTTTATCTATATCTCTCCATAATCAACTTGATAGCTTCTTCTTCTGGCATTGGTTTTGCAAAATAAAATCCTTGTAGATAATCAGCTCCAAGTAAAGTTAAAAGTTTTACCTGCTCCTCTGTCTCTACACCTTCAGCTATTGTTTTTAATCCAAAATCCTTAGCTAATCCAATTATGAATTTTACTAACGATAAGTCTTGTCTACTTCTTGCAATATTCCTTACAAAGGATATATCTATTTTTAGTATATCAATAGCTAAATCTCTTAAATATGCTAAAGATGAATACCCTGTTCCAAAGTCATCTATCGCTATTTTTATGTTTCTGTTTAAATCTTTAATGTTTTTAAATGTCTTCTTAGATTTTTCTATATCTTTTATGACATTTCTTTCTGTGATTTCTATTACTAAATTATTCTGAACTTCTGTTGGCAGTAAAGCTAATTTTTCAATAAAGCTTTTATCTGATGTTTCATTTAGTGTTAAGTTTAATGAGCACCCAAGCAGTCCTTTTGGTGATAGGTTTAGGGATATTGTTATATCTTTTTTATCATTTAAAGAATTAAATTTTCTTATCTTTTGAGAAATCTCTCCTAAAGCCCATTCTTCAAATTTTGTGATATGTTTACTGTTTTCAAGATAATCTATAAACTTTGCAGGCAGATAAACAGTTCCATTTTCGTCTACTATCCCAATTAATGATTCAAATCCTGCTATTGAAAAGTCTTCTGATTTAAAGTATGGTTGAAAGTAAAATTTAAATAACTTTTTTTTAAATGCTTTTTCTACAATCTTTTCAGCTTCTAGATATTCTTCTAATTTTTTATTTAACTGTGATTCATGGAATTTTATTATATTTTCCCCTTCTTTTTTAGCTACGTTTAAAGCGAGAACAGCATTATTGTAAAGCTCTTCAAATGTTTGATCATCCTTATTGCACAAGGCAATTGAAGCGTTGTAAGAAATATGAATTTTGCCTTTGGAAGTATCTAAATCTTTATCTAAAGCATCTCTAATCTTATAAATAAGCATTGACTCGTTTTCTATATTTGGAATAAGTATTGCAAACTCATCACTTTCAATCCTGGCTACATATTCATCTGAAAATTCTTTTTTTAGATTTTTTGCTACTTCTTTTAAAATTTCATTACCTGTTTCAAATCCATAAGAAGCATTAATTACAGACATGTTATAAATATCTATCAATATTAATCCAAATTTTTTGTATATTTTGTTTTTAATTATTTCTGAAACTTGAATTTTAAATGATATAAAATTTGGAAACCCGGTTAAACTATCATAGTATTCATATTTTTCTATTTCTTTTGAAAGCATCTTCTCTTGTGTTATATCTTCTCCAACGGAAACAAATTTAAGCGTTCCATCTTTTAACTTAACTGGATAGATAGTTTGGTCTATATAAATTAGTCTTCCATCTTTTGTTTTATTTACAAATACTGCTGAAAATGGTTTATTGGATAATATAGCATTCCATAATTCTTTGCAAAATTCTATATCATGAACTCCAGATTTAAATATTCTTGGATTTTTGCCAATTACTTCTTCTTTTGTGTATCCTGTCAAATCTATAACATATTGATTTACATACTCTATTGTTCCATTTGAATCAGTAATTACAAGCCACATTTTTGAATTATCCATAGCCTTTCTTAAAAGTATATTTTCTTTATCTTTTTCTATTTTATTTAAAGCAAAAGATATGTCTTTTCTGATTTCTTCAAATAAAGTTAGGAAATCTTTGTTGAATATAAATGGCTTTATTGAATAGATATTAATTACACAATAAACTTCTCCATTTTTTTCTACTGGAACTGACAATGATGAATATATATCCCTTTTTAGAAGCTCGTTTTTCCATGGAGTCATAAATTCTGACGTTAATGTATTTTCATTTATCATAATTCTATTTTCTCTGTAAGCTCTTCCTATTTGACCTCTTCCCTCCGGTAGGTCTTCTCTAACACTTATAACTAAATTATCTACATATCTATCTTCTTCACCATACTTATATACTGGCTTAATAAAGTCTCCTTCTCTCTTTCCGATCCATACAAATTTAAAATGATTTTTTTCTACAAAAATTTCACATATTCTTTGAAATAATTCTTCTTCAGTTTCTGTAGATGTAATCAGCTGGTTAATATCTTTTAAACTTTCTATAAGAATCCTCTGTATTATTAAATTCCTGACTATTTTTCCAAGTTCATGATATTTTTTAAGTTTATTAATTTCGTCTTGAGAAATCTCTTGTAAATCTAATTCTTGGATAAGAGATATTATATTAAAGGAATCCTTTTCATAGAATTCTTCTGATACCAAAAAGTAATGGCTTATATCCAAATCTATTTTTTCTACTATTTTTAGCTTATCTTTAATTTCTTGATCTAATTCATCATAATATTCTTTAAATATCGCTCCAGCGTCAACTTTTCCATTTAACAAAGAATTTATAATTTCATCAAAAGATTCATATAAAATAACTTCCTTAGTATAAAGACCTGTTTTGTTTAATATGCAATAAGAACTAAGTTTATCAACTATTGCTATATTTTGGAAATCCTTTTGATTATTCAAACTAATTAAAAGAAATTTATCGTAATGATCCTTAAATCTTCCTATAAGTTTGTAATTTTTTTGTAAAAGAATTAAAGTAGCATCAAAGTTTGCATAATACATATCTGGCTTAAAATTATCTACCGATATTAATGCTTCTTCTTCGTAGAAGTTTTTATAAGGTTTAAAATCTACTTCTTGGTTAAAAATTTGCTTTATTTTATCTGAGATTTTAAGCCACTCCGATAATCCTTCTTTTGTATCGTGCGGACAAACTCTAAAGGTAATCACGAATCTCTCCTTTTAGAAAATCCTTTAGTATAACTTTATACTATCATGCAAGATTTCCTTTTAAATGTTAGAAAATCCCTCAATTTCTCACTTAAGTCATAATAAATATATACGTCGGGTGAGAAATTTAATAAAAATCATGAGATTCTTCGTCGGCTACAGAATGACAAATAAGGCAATCTCTAATATACTTTCGCTTTCTCTGTCATCCTGAGTCCTTAAGGCCGAAGGATCTCATTTTTAAATTTTATAAAAACTGATAATTTCTTACCCAAAGTATTTCTCACTTAAGTCATATAATAAATATATTATCATAAAATACCTTGGGTGAGAAATTACCTCCATAGTTTACTTTTTCTAAAAAAGCTATAACCAATAGCATATGCATATAGATAAGCAACAAAAGTTTTAATCTTTCTCCATCTACTTACAAGATTGAAGTTCTTTATCTGAGAATTTACCGCTTCAAATAATTTGTC
>Ga0081479_110156_pt1 | contig 15449 bp, 14 predicted proteins | sample MamHotmetagenome_FD_70984 | JGI IMG/M metagenome (GOLD analysis project Ga0081479, IMG submission 70984) | Hot spring cone microbial streamer communities from Mammoth Hot Spring (Liberty Cap Streamers), Yellowstone National Park, USA - T=72 v2... | ecosystem: Environmental > Aquatic > Thermal... | reverse complement strand
TGGAACAAAGGAGGAAAACCCTTCGATTGATTAGGTTAAAAGGCGAGGGCAGGAGCCTGCTGAACCAAACCTCCAGTGTGACGAGGGTTAGAAACCCAACCAACTTATCATGGTTAAAGGCAGGCGACAGACTCCTTGAATGACTTGAAAGCCAAGGGATTGTAAGTCGTTCTGCCCTGCCTATTTTTTGACTAAAATATTTATACCATACTTTTGCGTATGAGGTGGTTGTGTTGCTATTGAAAACTGTTGGATTGACTAAGTATTACGGCAAGAAATTGGCAATAGAGAATATTGGTTTTTCTATATCCGAAGGTGAGATCGTAGGTTTTGTTGGACCAAACGGTGCAGGTAAAACAACGACTATTCGTACAATAATGGGATTCTTAAATCCAAATGGTGGACTTATTGAGATGTTTGGTCAGCGAGTAACCAAAAGGAATTTTAAAGATATTGTCAAAAACATTGGATATGTACCTGGAGAAGTTAACTACTACGACGACGAAAGAGTGGAAACAATTTTGAGATTCTACAAAAGTTTCTATAACAATTTTGATGATGAATACTGCGAAGAATTATGCCGAAAGTTTGACCTTCCGTTAAGGAAAAAATTTCAAGAGCTCTCAAGTGGTAATAAGAAGAAGGTAGCTATTATACAATCATTAGCTCACAAACCAAAGTTGATAATAATGGATGAACCGACCAACGGACTTGATCCGTTTGTACAAAGATTATTGTACACTACTTTGGAAGAGTTAAGGGCCAAAGGCGTTGGCATTTTACTTTCTTCCCATATTCTTAGCGAGGTGCAAAGACTTTGTGATAGAGTTATATTTATCAAAGAAGGACATATTGTGGAACCAAAGAGGTTTGAACCTAACATGAAAAAGATAGTCCTCAAAGTTGCCGATAATGCGGTTGAAGCGATAAAATGGCTTTTAAACGACTTTCCAGAAATCACAGATTTACACCAAATAGACGGTGGATTGATTCTTTATATGAAATGGAATACGGAAAGGTTCAAAAAATTCATTCAAGATATAAATTTCGTGGATATAACGATAGAAGATTTATCAATTGAAGATATATTTGAAGAGTTATATCAACCAACAGTTAAAATAATTGATAATACTTTTGATAGTGTTAACCTGTAGTGAAGAAAGAGTGTAAGTGTGAAAGAATGAGGTTGATATTACCATTGTGCGTTTTCCAAAGATTCTTCACTACACAAAAACCTTAGATTTACCACAAGAAAGGCATTTGGGATAAGGGAAAGAGAAGTTTTTGCGTTTGCGAGAATGGGAAAGTTTGAAAGAATGATGGCAGAGTTTGCAAAGGAATTGTTGGTTACCGTATTTGTCATGACCGTTTTTGTATAAGCTGGTGGAACCGCATTTAGGACAAGAGAGTGTTGAGTTGTTCATCTTGGGGAACCTGCTTTGTCAAGAGCTGGTTGGGGGTATCCCCTATTTGTAAGGATAATGCGGTTTTTGGAAAGTTTCAATACTTTCAGTTAACATTATCTACTTTTTGATGGGGTGATATAGATGAAGGTCCTTAGATGGGAGTTCAGAAGAAACCTTAGGTCCTTAATAATATGGCTTGTTTTTATCGTTGGTATTCAATTCATGTATTCTTCCCTCTTTCAAAGTTTTGCTGGGGAATTATTTAGTACAAAATTTCAGCTACTTCCTAAGGGGTTTTTAAAGATATTTGGTATTCAGGAAATTGATTTCAGCAATATCCTCCACTTCTTTGCCATGCAAGGACAGATTTGGATATTCTTGTTTGCAACGTTCTATGTTATGCGTTTATCTTCTTCAATTATCGTGAAAGAAGAAAACGAAAGAACTGTAGATTTTGTGTTAAGTAAACCAATTTCGAGGAGAAAATATGTCCTTGAGAAGATTCTCCTTGTGAGTATTAACCTTGTTATTTATGATGGAGTAATTGCACTTTCACTTTTGTATATGTTTGACAAATACAAAATCAAACCGTTTGATATCGTGCAATTTTGGTATATCGTTCTTTCTTTTGTTGCTGTACATGTATTTATGGCTTTAATTGGAATAATCACATCAACAATTTTCAGAAAAAGGAATACGGCTGATGCAGTAACACTCTTCTTACTTGGTTTTTTCTATATTCTTGGATTAATAGCAAGAGTGTATGAGAAATATTCATATCTTAAGAAAGTAACTCCATTCGGTATATTTGACCCGGCAAATATTATAAAAACGAGTGCTTTTAATTATACTGCTTTTACTTGGGTTATCATATTGTATTTTACGGGAATTATATTCTCGATTTTTTATTATGATTTGAAAGATTTACACGCATAGGTTACAAATTGCGAGAATACAATCTATAAAACTATAAAAAACCGACCGTCAATAAGGACGGTCGGTTATCTGTTATGTTGATGTTTTTATTATAAGCTTCCTGGGAAATGGCAAGCAACAAAATGCTCTGGTTTAATTTCTCTTAAAGCTGGTTTTTCCTTAGAACATATTGGTTTTGCAACGGGACACCTTGGATGGAAAGGACAACCACTTGGTGGATTTACCGGACTTGGAACATCTCCTTGCAGTATTATTCTTTGCTTTTTAAATTCTGGATTTGGTACGGGTATAGCACTCATAAGAGCTTTTGTATATGGATGCAAAGGTTCATCGAACAAATCCTTCTTAAGTGCTGTTTCAACAACTTTACCAAGGTACATAACTACTACTCTGCTTGAAATATATTTTATAAGCGATAAGTCGTGTGAAATGAATAGATATGTCAAGTCATGTTCTTTTTGAAGGTCCATCATGAGGTTTATAACTTGTGACCTTATTGAAACATCGAGTGCTGCGACTGCTTCGTCGGCAATTATAAGTTTTGGATTCATCAAAAGCGCTCTCGCTATACCTATTCTTTGCCTCTGACCACCTGAAAACTCATGTGGGAACCTGTACATGTGTGTTGGATGAATACCAACCTCTTCGAGCACCTTTCCAATTCTGTCTATCGTTTGATCTCTTGTTATCATCTTGTGAGCAAGTGGCCCTTCAGCAAGAATATTCTTTACCCTCATTCTTGGGTCGAGTGAGCTGTACGGATCCTGGAAAACAATCTGTATCTCTCTTCTAAACGCAAGCCTTTTCTCTTCTAAATTTCCAACAAGATAGTCAATAAGTCCACTCTCGCCATTTTTTGTAAATATCTCGAAGTATTTCCTGTCAAGTTCATCGTTTGGTACAAATCCGGACTTTTTGAATCGCTCCAGATAAGTCTTTTTTACGTAATTTTTTGCCTTCCAGGATGTTAAGAAGTAGTGAGTTGTATCCTCACCGTCAACTATAATTCTACCTGATGTAGGTTCGTAAAGTCTAAGTAATGTCATACCGACCGTTGTTTTTCCACAACCTGATTCTCCAACGAGACCAACTGTTTCTCCCTTGTTTACCTCGAAGCTGACACCATCGACAGCCTTAACCCAAGCTACTATTCTTTTGAATACACCCGCTTTAATGGGGAAATGCTTTACAAGATTATCTATTTTCAGCAGAACCTTTTTTTCTGATGTAGAATTTCCGTTTTTATTGAGTGTTGCCTTGTTTTCTGTCATGCGCCTTCACCAGCCTTAAGTATCTTTTGCGCTTCATCCAATTTTTTGTAGAAGAAACATCTTGAAAGGTGACCAGGTTCCACCTCTATAAGTGGCGGCATTTCCACCGAACATTTGCTTTCCTTGAAATCGCACCTGGTATTGAACCTACAGCCTTGGGGGAAGTGGAGTGGATCTGGTACCATACCAGGGATACTGTAAAGCCTTTCTTGCTCGACGTCAAGTCTTGGTATAGATGTCAACAATCCCCATGTGTACGGATGTTTTGGCTTTTTGAAAATAGTTTTTACATCAGAAGTTTCCATAACCTTTCCACCGTACATTACAACGACACGATCAGCGTTTTCTGCAATAACCCCAACGTCATGGGTTATAAGGATTATAGCCATTCCGTATTCTTTCTGAAGTTCTTTCATTAATTCCAATATTTGAGCCTGGATTGTAACATCAAGGGCAGTGGTCGGTTCATCGGCAATAAGTAGCTTGGGTCTACATGAAAGAGCCATGGCAATCATTGCCCTCTGTCTCATACCACCTGATAATTCATGGGGATATTCATCAACTCTTTTTTGAGGTTCCGGTATACCAACTTTTCTGAGCATGTCGATTGCCATCTCTCGTGCTGTTTTCTTATCAACATCTTGATGTAGTAATATTGCTTCCATTATTTGTTCACCAATGGTGAAGACAGGGTTCAACGCGACCATTGGTTCTTGGAATATCATTGCTATCTCGTTACCACGGATCTTTCTCATTTCATCATCGCTCAATTCAAGTAAATTCTTTCCGTTGAATATAATTTCGCTACCTTCTTCTATTTTACCTTTTGGATCAAGAAGTCGTAAAATAGTAAGTGATGTTACACTCTTGCCACTTCCAGACTCCCCCACTATACCAAGCGTTTCTCCTTCATATACTTCAAAATCAACACCATCGACTGCCTTGACCACACCATCTTCTGTATAGAAATATGTCCTCAGATTTCTTACTGTTAACAGTGGTTGCTTTTCCAACTTCATCACCTCCAGCAATTGCTTCCGATTACTTCAACCTTGGGTCAAATACATCTCTAAGAGCGTCACCAACAAGGTTCCATGCGAGAACAAAGAGCACCATCGCCATACCTGGATAGAAAACAGCATACCAGTAAGTAAAGGCTGAGCCACTGGTTCCAAGTATCCAGTTTCTTGTAAAGTTTAGCATGGAGCCCCAGTCAGCGTATCCAAGAGGAGCACCGAGTCCAAGGAACGACAGACCGGCTGCTGTAATAACGAGCGAACCCATACGCATCGATGCTTGAATAAGAACGGGGAATATAGTGTTTGGAAGAATGTGCCTCCAAATTATGAAAAAGTCTTTCACTCCAAGTGCCTTTGCTGCAAGAACAAATTGTTCTTCTTTTACTTGAAGAATGTTTGCTCTAATAAGTCTTGCTGCACCCATCCAACCAAAGACAGTCATTGCTATCATAACTTTATCAAGACCGTTTCCAAGAATCGTTGTTAACACCATTGCAGAGAGGAGGAATGGAACAGACATAAAAACGTCTGTAATCCTCATTAGGACTTCGTCAATCCAACCACCGTAATAACCTGCAATTGCCCCGATAATTATACCGAATATTGTTGATAGTATTGTAACCGTCAATCCAATGTAGAATGCTGTTCTTGTGCCCCATACAACACCATAGAAGATGTCTCTACCTTGAATCATTCCAAAAGGATGTTCAGCTGATGGCGGTACTGGTTCGGAACTCCAGCTGATAATTGGCATGATGTAAGGATTATCAAGTTTTGTGGGGTTACCGTTCTCGTCAGGCATCATAGGGTTCAATGGTTTTGCGATTACTGGTGCTAATGTCGCAACCACTATGAAAAATGCAAGAAGTACAAACCCAAGAACAGCTGAGGGATTTTGTAGAATCTTACTAATAACACGCTTAAATTCCGTATTCATCTTCGTTGTATTGTTTTCGCTCATCACATGGCACCTCCTCAACCAAGTCTGACTCTTGGGTCGAATACTGCGTAAAGTATATCAATAATGAGGTTACCGATAACAAGAATTACTGAATAAAAGAGCGTATCTCCCAACACAGTTGCATAGTCAAGTTGAACCGCAGCTTCTGCAGCAAGCCTTCCAATACCAGTTCTGTTGAATATGACCTCGATTATAACGGTACCAGCAAGCAAACCAATAACCATTGCACCGGCAACCGTTACAACAGGAATCATTGCGTTTCTCTTAGCATGTTTATGAATAACTTCTTTCTCTGGTACACCTTTTGCTCTTGCGGTTCTAACATATTCCTTGGAGAGTACTTCGAGCATGCTTGACCTGGTGATTCTCAGCAAGTATGCCCACCAGAGGAATGAAAGTGTTAGAACAGGACCAATTATATGTCTAAGTGCATCCCAGAAAATGTCGAGCCTTCCATTGATTAATGCATCTATTGTAAGCAAATGTGTAACCTTAAGGTAGTTAGGTGATTTGACAATTTCTTCTGCCCATTGTGAGAGTGTTCCCGGCGGGAACCAACCAAGGACAGAATAAAAGACCATTAATACGAGTAATCCGAAGACAAAATCTGGAAATGACCAACCGATAATAGCGATAATTCTTATAAAGTGGTCTAAAAATTTATCTCTATTGACCGCTGCGGCCACACCAAGCCAGATACCAACACCTACAACTGGAAACATTGCATATAATGCAAGTTCAAGTGTGTAAGGGAACCTGCTCCAGATCGCCTTCGTTACTGGTTCCTTACCAACTTGAGACCAACCGAGGTCTCCTTTCAGTGCATTCCAGAGCCATATACCATATCTTTCAACGAAAGGCTTGTTAAGACCGTACTTTTCCTTAAGAGCATCGAGTTCCTTAACTGAAAGCTTGTCAAAAACGTTTGGGTTCACATACGCCGCCAGGAGTTTGTCTGGACCAAGTATTTGGAAGAGACTGAAGATAATGAGAGAGACTCCCAGCACGATAAGTGGTAACAAGAGTAACCTTCTGATAATAAACGTGGTCAACTACATCCACCTCCCAAGTGTATTTTGAACGCATTTTTACTTTGGAACTTTTTCACTGCATAAATTATAACACTATTGATGTATTTATCAACTTATTTAACGTGATTTTAAACGTCTCACAGATAATAAAGTTCGCTTAATAAACTTTTAGCAGCTTTTTTTCCAATTAATTGCTCAATTTCCTCTCTTGACGCCTTCAGCAACTCGTCAACCGAACTGTAACGTTCCAGAAGAATTTTCTTCCTTTTTGGTCCTATCCATTTGATATCGTCAAGTATACTTCTTAGTGAGCGTTTTGTTGAAAGTTGTCTTGAGAAGGTATTTGCAACACGATGGGTTTCATCTCTGAGCTTTACTAAAAGCCTTAGGACAGGGTGATCATAACTCAACTGTACCGTACCATTTTTGGTAACAATTATCTCATGTTCTTTTGCAAGTCCTATGACATCACAATCTTTTCCTATCAAGCTGAACGCTTCATACGCTGCATTTACTTGACCTATACCACCGTCAACAAACATCAAGTCTGGAAGCTCATGTTTAGTGTATCGTCTTTTTATTAACAACCTTATGCTTTCATAATCATCGAGTATATCTCCAAGTTTATACCTTCTGTATTCTTCTCTTTTCACTTCACCATTTTCAAATACAATAAGCGATGCTACTGTATTCTTACCTGAAAGATGGGATATATCAACTCCCTCTATACGATGAGGAACTTTTCGCAGTCCAAGAAGTTCTTTCATCTGCCTTAGAACAGACTTATTGGATAGAATTAAACCGATTTCATAATTTAGATTATCTATTGCCTTATCAAAAAGTTGTTTATTCATACCGCCATTCGGTACTATAAAATTCGTTCCAAGGATTTTTGAAATCTTAGATAACTCTTTATTTTTTTGCTCGACTATAATAGATTCTGGTATTTCTGAGCCTCTTGAAAGGTAGAACTGTTCCACGAAGTCTTCAAGCGTCCCATCAAATTCAAAGAGAAGTTTTGAAATGAGATATCCGGATCTGATTTTGAATACAAGGTATGTATTTTCTCTTCCTACAATCACATCAAGATTAACCTGTTCTGGCAAAACAACGCCCTGGGTTTCCATAACTTTATTGAAATTGAGCAAAATATCTCTGTACTTTGCTGCATTTTCAAAGTCAAGTAATTTTGCATGTTGCTCCATTTTTGACTTTACGTATGCGATAACATTGTAAAATTGTCCATTCAAGACATTTCTTAAATTATCTATTCTCTCTATATAATCTTTCGTATCCTCTTGACCAACACAGATTCCAGAGCAGAGTCCAAGGTGATAATCCATGCAAGGTTTCTTTATTTTGTCCAGGTCTCTCTTACAAGTTCTGAATTTATAGACCTTTCTCAAAACTTCGAAGAGTTGACGTGTAAATGTTACATTTGTAAAAGGTCCATAAAATGTTCCGGAACCTTTTCTCGTTCTAACAATCTCCAGATAAGGAATTTCATCATTGCTGATAAATATGTATGGATACACTTGCGTATCCTTCAACATAGCGTTGTACTTTGGCTTGTGTTCAAATATCATATGAGCTTCCAAAATAAGAGCTTCTTTCTCGTTTGATACTATAATAATTTCCAAATCGTCGGCTTCCTCAACTATAAGCTTACTTTTGCCAGATTTAGCTTTAAAGTGTGACAACAATCTCTTTTTTAAATCCTTTGCTTTCCCTATATAAATATAATTCCCGGCGTGTTTGAAAAAATATACTCCAGGTTTGTGAGGTACATTCTCTATATAGTCCTCCGTTAGCATTTTCCCCACCACCTTTTGATCTTCAAAGCATATACCTTAAAATATTATACTATTCCATGGTGTTGTTGGTATATTCAACGTAAAAGTTAACTAAAGTTAAAGAGTTCTTCCTTGAAGAATACTTAAAATAAGTATAAACTTGTTTTGTAGTTTTTTAGATCTGCAAAAGCATAGACATCGGGGGTGCAGTAATATGCCTGAAAAGTATATTGTAGTAACCGGAGGAGTGTTGAGTGGAATAGGTAAAGGTATCTTCTCTGCTTCCCTTGCAAGAGTTCTGAGAGAGGTTGGCGTTGATATAAATGTGCTTAAAATTGATCCTTACTTGAATGTGGATGCTGGTACTATGAATCCAAATCAGCATGGAGAGGTTTTTGTTACGGACGACGGATATGAAGCTGACCTCGACTTAGGTCATTACGAACGTTTCCTTGGTATTGGAATGAGCAGACGAAATAACATTACGGCTGGACAGATTTATTCCACAATCATCCAAAGAGAGCGTGAAGGTAAGTATCTTGGCTCAACTGTCCAAGTTATTCCACACGTTACTTCTGAGATTAAAGAACGAATAACATCGATGCCTGGAAAGGTACTCTCTATAGAAATAGGTGGAACAGTTGGCGATATTGAGGGTGAGGTCTTCTTGGAAGCTGTAAGAGAGCTTGCATTTGAGAAAAACAGAAACGACTTTCTATTTGTACACGTAACTTACGTACCCTATCTGAGAGTAACAAATGAATTCAAGACAAAACCTACACAACAGTCTGTCCAGTTACTAAGAAAGATAGGTATCCAGCCTGATGTAATTGTAGTTAGAAGTGAATTGCCAATAGATTCTCAAAGCTTGTACAAAATAGCACTTTTCAGCGGTGTACCACGTGATATGGTAATAAACCTCCCAGATATTGGTAACGTATATCAGATTCCAGAAACACTTTATGAATCAGGTGTGCATAAACTTGTAGCGAATAGGCTAAACATTCCTATTGAAAACAGACCTCTGAGTTGGGTTTATCCGAAATCATTTAAACCTTATAGAATAGCTTTAATTGGGAAGTACCTTGGAACAGATGATGCGTACAGAAGTATAATCGAGTCCATATTCCTTGCTGGAGTTCAAAAGCCTGTTGTTGTAGATGCTCAAGAACTTGAAGAACTCGATGACAATGGAGTTGCGCAAAAACTATCAACATTCGATGGACTAATTATCCCCGGGGGATTCGGGAGAAGAGGTATCGAAGGTAAGATAAAGGCTATAAAATATGCAAGGGAAAACAATAAACCAATACTTGGTATCTGTCTTGGAATGCAATTGATGGTTATAGAATTTGCACGGAACGTTTTTAATATGAAAAACGCCAATTCAACTGAATTCGACGAAGATACACCATATCCAGTTGTAAACATGATGGAAGAGCAAAAGAAGATTATGAACCTTGGAGGTACAATGAGACTCGGTTCACAAAAAATGAACGTTTTGAGAGGGACCAAACTTTTTGAATTATACGGTCAAAATGAAGTCTATGAACGACACAGGCACAGATATGAAGCAGACACTGAGAATTTTGCCCAAATGTACAAGATGCCAGGTGAGGAAGGTTACAAACTCACGATATCAGGTAAGAGCGAATTTCTCGAAGCAGTAGAACTTGACAATCATCCATTTTTCATCGGTACCCAATACCATCCTGAATATAAATCGAAGGTTAGAAACCCACATCCTCTCTTTACAGCACTGATTAAAGCCATAGAGGAGGTCAGCAGGTGAAGAGTAACGTTTTGATCGCTGATTACCACATGCACAGTAGTTATTCACCAGATTCAACATCAGAGATAGAGGATATTATCGAAGTTGCACGCCAGAAAAAGATTAATTATATAATCATTACAGACCATTACGAAATCAGTTCGGATCAACATGCCAACGAAATAACTGTAGACATTTATAGAAGAGAAATGGAAAAGTATTCACTTCCGGTAGGAATTGAACTTGGTTGGGATGGAATTAGAGATTTGAATGTTGATACGAGCAAATTTGATTTTGTGCTTCTATCGCATCATTTCATCGAAGAACCAATAACTCAGCAAAGTTACAGAAATTATCTTTTGAGATTACTTGACATAATGAATCGATTTGATGGTTATCATGCATTGGCACATTTAGATTTTCCGAGGCGTTATCACAAGACTAACGAACCATTCTCAGCTGAGACCTTTGATATAATAACGGAGATATTGAAGAAGTTAATCCGCGAAGGTAAATCTCTCGAAGTTAATACTGCTTCGATTGAGAAATACGGCGAACCTAATCCATCAGTGGAGATTCTGAAACTATATAAATCACTTGGTGGTAGAAATCTTACGATTGGTTCTGATGCTCACTCTCTCGACCAAATAGGCAGAGGAATAGAGAGAGGTATTGAAATACTTAAAGAATTGGGGTACAATTATATCCTGGTACTCGATGCTGAATGGCGTGAAGTAAGAATATGATTAAGAATATGATAAATACCACAAAATACATTACATAGAGGAGGTTGGCCGGTATGGAAATTAGCGCACAAATGGTTAAGGAATTGAGAGAAAGAACTGGCGCAGGTATGATGGATTGTAAAAACGCACTTACTGAAGCGAACGGTGACGTTGAAAAGGCTATAGAGATTCTTAGAAAAAAGGGGCTTGCTAAGGCTGCTAAAAAGGCAGGAAGAGAAACAAGCGAAGGGCTTATTATTTCCTACGTTCATCACAACGGCAAACTTGGTGTTCTTGTTGAACTCAATTGTGAAACTGACTTTGTTGCAAGGACAGATGATTTCAAAGAACTTGGAAACAAAATAGCAATGCACATTGCAGCAATGGCTCCAAGATGGGTTAAGAGAGAAGAAGTTCCAGAGCAGATAATTGAAAAAGAAAAAGAAATCTACAGAGAACAGCTTAAAGATTCAGGTAAGCCTGCTCAGGTTATCGAAAAGATAATTGAAGGAAAACTTGAAAGCTTCTACCAAGAAAACTGTTTACTTGAGCAAAAGTACGCGCTTGACCAATCAATATTAATCAAAGACATGATTCAGCAGGCAATTGCAAAGATTGGAGAAAATATCCAGGTTTCAAGATTTGTTAGAATGCAGATTGGCGAGTAATATTTAAGAATTTTATCCAGAAAACACCGCGAAAAAATCTTTTCGCGGTGTTTTTTTACTTTTTATCTCGTCATAAAATCCATTGATAAATAAAAACGTGCACCTTATTTTCCAGTTTGCTCCTTTCATTCTTTGTTTATTAGTTTTCATACTCCTCATGATATTATACCAATTGGAATGTAGATGTGTTTAAACTGAGGTGACTTTTATGAAGGAAGGTTTCTCTTTGGTAGAGTTATTAACATTCATTATTGTTATATCGCTTTTGATAGTCGTTATTGTTTACATGACACCGGCAGTTACTGCTGTCAGAAATGTGAGGGCCTCACAAATTGCACAGACCTTTAGAAATATTAAGAACGCTGTTGAGAATTATTTCCAAACGGAAAGACCAGTTGATCCAACAACCTTAAGAATCGATACACTTAAAGGCTCGTACATTTCTCATGTTCCGGATCATTTTGATTTGAATGTAGTGAGCACAGGATCTGGAATTTACAGCGTTAGTATAGTATACTCGGGAAAATATATTGAACTTGAAAGACTGGAAAAGGCTGGTTTGCAAGGAACTATGGAAGACAACACCGGAGCTTTTGTTTACACATCTACCGTTCAAAAATCTTGGTAATGTTATTTTTACATTTCATATTCAATTCCAAGCAGTTTATCCTAAGTACTGTGCGGTTCGTTTTCTTTTGGTAGATTTTTTAGAATAATGTGCGATAATATATTTGTACAATCTTAAAAAAGGAGGTAGTTATTATGAGAAAAGGTTTTACGTTGGTTGAACTTTTGATTGTTCTTGCGGTTATTGCGGCACTTATGTCAGTCGCAACCCCACTTGCACTCAACGCTGTTAAAAACGCAAAAGCAAGCCAGGTTGCACAGAACTTTAGAAACACCAAGACGGCATTTGAAAATTACTTCAACACAGAAAAACCAGCAAACCCAACAACGGTTACCCTTGACAATCTGAAAACCGCTGGATATCTTAGCAATGTACCAACAAACTTTTCAATAGCAGTTACTGGAGGCACAGGTGGTGTTTATAACGTAACAATTACGTACGCTGGTAAGGATGTAGATGCAGATAAAGTTAGAGCCAATGGCTTGACAGAAATAGCAACCAACACCAATCAGGACCTTACTTTAACATTCTCTGTACAAAAATGGTGGTAATGGATTAAAAGCAACGCCCCATTCCTTTGCGGGATGGGGCTGTTTTTTTGTGTGTTTTTTTATTTTTTATCTCCAAATCTTCTAACCCACTCTTGTGCGATAAATGCTCCAACATCTTCAGCGAATGTGCCTGGCCCAAAACCTGCATCGTACCCTAATTCTTTGGCAAGTTCGTGAGTTATTCTTGGACCTCCAACAACAACTATCAAATCTTTCCGTATACCTTCTGCTTCTAAGAGTTCGATCAAATGTGTCAGATTCTTTATGTGTACGTTCTTCTGTGTGACTGTCTGTGAAACAAGCAGGGCATCAGCATTCACTTCTATTGCTTTTGCTACAAATTCTTCGTTTGGAACTTGACTGCCCATGTTGTAGACTTCGAACATTTTGTACCTTTCGAGCCCGTAATGACCAGCAAAGCCCTTCATATTTAAAATTGCATCGAGTCCAACTGTATGGGCATCTGTTCCTGTAGTTGCGCCCACGACGACAAGTTTCCTGCCAATGTTCTTTTCGATGAATTCGTCTACTTCTTCCATGCTCATTCTGTTGACCTCAACCTTTGGAACCCTAATGGCAGTGTAATCAATAGTATGCACGCATTCTCCATAACCTATAAAAAATGCAAATCCTTCTGTAAGTTGGTAGTGGTAGACAATCATCGCGTTATCCAGTCCCATCTTTTTCATAAGCTGTTTCGCAGCCTCAACAGCCTCGTCCCCATCTGGGACTGGTAGTGTAAAGCTTACTTGAACCTTCCCATCGTTCATCGTGTCGCCGTATGGCTTTAACGCTTTTAGATTAAGCGTTTTATCAAAATCCTTCTTTTCAAGCGAATACAGTCCTCCGCTCATCTTATATTCCTCCTTCGATATTGCTCATCGACCTATTTACTCTTACTTAACATCTTTTCGATAAATGGATTGTAATACTGGTGACCTTTTTCAAAGACACCATCAAGTCCTTTTCCGCCTTTGATTGGTCTCTTTGTGTTTGCAAATACACCTTTTTCGAGAGATTTGAACAATCCGTCTTCCCTCATCTTTTCCAAGAGTTCTATTGCTTGGTCAAGAACCTCGCGAGCCCTTCTCTGAATTATTCCATCAGGTTTGAATATCACCTCATCACCAAGATTCTTCATATTGTTAAATATGTACTTTGCAGTTTCGATCGCAACATATCTGTCAGATAGGAATGGTGTATGAATAGCTTCTGTCATCATACCGAGCAGTTGAATACCTTGCTTTGTCCATATTCCAACAACGTTGAACATGGCATCTTGCACTAATCCTCGGAAGATATTACCAGTCATGAACCTCGTTGGTGGCATATATTTTAATGGTGCCTTTGGGAAGAGTTCTCTTGAAAGTTGTGCTTGAGCCAATTCGTACAAGAACCCGTTCTCAAGCCACGGGTCCATTTCAAACGCATGACCGAGCCCCATTTGTTCTTCTGGAATACCGGCAAGAAGGGCGAGTTGTTCGTTTATCAGTTGTGAAGATATCACTGTGTACCCTTGTTCATATGCATCGGCCGTCGTTAGGTAATTGTCTTCACCCGTATTGATTATTATCCCCGCGTACCCCAGTATTATTCTGGAAAAGTATTGATCTACCATCGTTCGAATCATGTTTATATCTCTGAAAAGGATTCCATAGAGTGCATCGTTAAGCATTACATCGAGCCTCTCCATCGCACCAAGTGCCGCTATTTCAGGCATACAAAGTCCTGAACTGTAATTTGTCTGCCTAATGTATCTTTTTACTTCTTTAGAAACTTCATCAAGTGCCTTTCGCATTATTTTAAAATTCTCTTGCGTTGCAAATGTTCCTCCAAATCCCTCAGTCGTTGCACCGTAAGGTACGTAATCGAGAAGGCTCTGAGCTGTTGACCTGATAACTGCAATGATGTCTGCTCCCTGTCTTGCGGCTGCTTGTGCTTGAACAACATCTTCGTAAATATTTCCTGTTGCGACGATTACGTATACATAAGGTTGGGCAGGATCGCCGAGTTCTTCAATCATCCTCTTCCTTTCTTCCTTGCGTTGAGTTATTAAATTAATTGCCTTCTCGGCAAGTTCGTCTGCAATGCCCTTTATATCTCCAACATTATGCATAGGTAATTTTGTTAAGTCGATTTTTTGCGATGCTACTGCCTCTGCAATTTCCTGCGGTGTCATTCCTGTTTCAAGCATTGCATTACAAAGATACAAAGTTACACCATTTTCGAGTGCTCCATTTTCTTTAAGATGGTCAACAACAATATTTGGAAGAGGGACTCCTTCTTCATTTATCCCATCGATTCCGAAGAATCTACATATGGTCCTTTCTACACTAACTGTTGAGTATTTCTGAACAAAGCTAGTAACATCGATTGCTATATCATGTGCAAGTTGACGGGCTTTCTCTACTTTCTTTGGATCGATTCCCAATTTACTTTCCATCAAAGTATCCCTCCCTCAAATCTTATGATAATGTTAACTAAAAGTATTGAAACTTTCCAAAAACCGCATTATCCTTTAAATAGGGGATACCCCCAACCAGCTCTTGACAAAGCAGGTTCCCCGATATGAACAACTCAACGCTCTCTTGTCCTAAATGCGGTTCCACCAGCTTATACAAAAACGGTCATGACAAATACGGTAACCAACAATTGCTTTGCAAAGTCTGCCATCATTCTTTCAAACTTT
>Ga0081479_113665_pt2 | contig 15453 bp, 15 predicted proteins | sample MamHotmetagenome_FD_70984 | JGI IMG/M metagenome (GOLD analysis project Ga0081479, IMG submission 70984) | Hot spring cone microbial streamer communities from Mammoth Hot Spring (Liberty Cap Streamers), Yellowstone National Park, USA - T=72 v2... | ecosystem: Environmental > Aquatic > Thermal... | reverse complement strand
TATTATATTATTTACTCCGAAAGCAAAGGGCCCGTAGCTCAGTTGGTTAGAGCAGACGGCTCATAACCGTCCGGCCGGGGGTTCGAGTCCCTCCGGGCCCATAAATCTAAAATTACATCGGAGAAAGAATGGATAGTGTCACAGCATCAAAATTATTAAACCTCCAAGAACTTGATAATCAAATAGAAAACATAAATTCAGAATTAGAAAAAATTCCGACAGAAATAGAAAAACTCCAAAAAGAAATTGAATTTTTGAAAATTAAACGTGACCAACTTATCCATAGAAAAAAAGAGTTAGAGTTTCAAAAAAAAGAAAAAGAATTAGACATTCAAACATTTCAAGACAGAATAGCAAAGCTTGAAATAGCTTTAAATAAAGTAAAAAGCAATGAAGAGTATAAAGCTCTACTGAGAGAAAAAGCTCAAGCTGAAGAAAATATCATTCATTTAGAAGATGAAATTCTTCAATTAATGGAGGAGATAGAAAATTTAGCAAAAGAGATTAAAGAGTTTGAAAGGATTAAAGAAGAAAAAATCGAAGAATTAGAAAATGAAATTAAAGCTCTAAATTCCAAAAAAACTCAGTTAGAAGAAGAGATTAATAAAATCATTACGCAAAGACAAGAATTAATCGAAACCATAAAACCACAAGCTTTAAGCCAATACGAGAATATCAAGAAAAGAGTAAAAAATAAAGTCATAGCGATAGTTGAAGACCAAGTATGTACCGGCTGTTATATGGTAATTCCGCCAAAAATATTTACAGAACTTTTAAAGTCAGAAAAATTATTTACTTGCCCTAACTGTGGCAGATATTTATTTTACGAGTCTAAATAAGGAGTTTTTATGTTAGGGATAATAGGTGGTAGCGGATTATACCAAATTGATGAAATTAAAATCTTGGATGAAATAGCAACAGAAACACCTTTTGGAGAGCCGTCAGATAAATATATCATTACTGAGTACGAAGGTAGAAAAGTAGTTTTTTTGCCAAGACATGGAAAAGGTCATAAATACCCACCACATTTGATAAATTTTAGGGCTAATATATGGGGGTTTAGAAAGCTTGGAGTGGACAAAATTTTATCTATCTCTGCAGTTGGCGGAATTAATCCTAATTTAAACTCCGGGGATTTTGTAATATCTGACCAATTTATTGATTTTACTAAGTCAAGAGTTCAAACTTTTTATGAAGGTATTTACTCAAAAAATGATGATACTGAAATAAAGGACGAAGTTTCTGAATTATTAAAAAATAAAAGAGTTGTTCATATAGATGTAACAGACCCTTTTTGCCCGGAAATGAGAGATACTTTGATAAAAGTGTGTGACAAAAATAACTTTCCTTTTCATCAAAAAGGTGTTTATGTAGCCACAGAAGGACCAAGGCTTGAAACATCGGCTGAAATAAAATTTTTAAGATTAATTGGTGCCGATATAGTAGGGATGACACTTGTGCCAGAGATTGTTCTTGCAAGAGAGTTAAAAATGCACTTTGCTTCTATCAGCGTTGTGACAAACCTTGCAGCAGGTATATCGCAAAATAGATTAACCTCTGATGAAGTTGTGGAAATGATGAAAGAAAAGAATAAACAGATAAAAACTGTTGTGTTAGATTTTATAGAAAATCTTCAAGAAAGATTTAATTGTGAGTGTGAAAATGTACTAAAAGGAGCTGCTATTTAGCTCCCTTTTTTAAATAAATCGTCAACAGTAAAAGCTGATATTATTTTAGAATACTCTTTTTCTGTAAGGTCGCTTCTTTCTAAAAAGGCTTTTAAATCTTTGTAATGTATTTCTCTTATCTATTTATTGATTTGATTGATTTTTTCAACTTTTGGCAAAGATACGTCGATTTCTAATCCATTCTCTGTTAGCTCTTCGGCTATTCAGCCAAATTGCTTTTGTTCTAACTCGTCGCTTAAATGGGGATTCTTAAATCTTGTTATGAATGATTGATAAATCTCTTCTAAAATCTTTTTGTATTGTTGTATTTAACAACTTTGAATATTCTTTAATAGCCATTAGTTCTGCATCAATGTTAAGTTGCATTAGTTCTTCTAAGGTTGGAGCATGCAGGAATACTGATGCTCTTTCAGAGATTGCAGGGTCTCCACCAAGTTCAACAACCTTATGGGCAAACATTCTTAGATGCCTCATCTCTTCTCTTGCTATTTCTTCAATTTCGTTTTCCGTTTCAGCTTCTCTAATTGTGTAGGCATGAAATAAATACTGAATGATTGTGCTATGTTCCAAGGTTTCAAGATTGACTCTTACATTAATGCGTAAGTCCTATAAGTAATTAGTTGTAAGCAATATAAAAGCCCCCTTAATGGGGGCAAAATTTATTAGTGAGTTTTATATCCTTTCTCTCCTCTTTTAACTAATTTTAAGAAATGAAATGCTAAGCTTATAGCTCTAAAAAACTGAGATATTAAAGAATGCATTATTCTTCTATCTGAATCTGAAAATCTAAATTTTGCTTGAGCCATTTATAATCCCTCCCTTTAAGATTTTTTAAGGTATTAATTTCCAGAAAGCCTTACCTTGCAATTTCCATAAAAATGCATAGTGTAAGCCGAGTTTAAACCATGCTCCAGCTTTTCCTGGTTCTGCAACACATGAATCTAAATCTCTACCGTATTCGCCGTATTTAGCTCTATTTCTTGCAACCGGAAAGATTGCAATCGTTCCTGCCATACCACCAAAGATTCCATTTTTCATAGAAGCAACGCATAATCCCGGTGTTTCTGCCATTGAAGCTGTATTTTGAAGTTCTCTTCCTTCAATCATATCAACAATATTTAGCGCTGCTGCTTTTCCGGATAACTCTGCAGTATAACCTGTTCTTGGTGGTGCCGGTGCTATTATTGTTCCATTTGGAGATTTACCCGGTTTTGATAAAGGTCCGGGCGGTGCAAAAGCAATACCGGCTGCAAAAATGTTTTTATAAATAGGATTTTGATACGTTTTAGGCCAATCTGGACCGTCTAATTCTTCATAAGGTTTTCCATATACAGCATCAACTTTTACAAATCCGGCCGGGTTGCACATCTTATCCTTTATATCATTACCATGTTTATCTATCCATTTAATTGGCTGTCCTGCAAATGGTGGAAGGAGCATTGCAAAGTCATATTCTATTTCTTTAAACTCTCCGTCTAAGTTTTCTGTGTATATTTTCTTTTCATCAACTTTATGAACGTGACTTCTGATTTCGTAGTTAATTCCATAATCGTAGAATATAGCTTCTGCCATCATTTCTGACGTAAAGATCAATGAGCCTCTTTTTGCTTCAAGTCCATCAATTCCAAAGTCTCCAAGCTTTGGTTCATTGGAAAGCCATGTTATTTCAACTTTATCTCTTAATCCTCTATTAACAAGGTCATTATGAACGTTAGTGATAAACTCAAATCCTGCACCCTGACAAGTACAACCACCATGCCCTGTTCCGATAACGATTTTAGCTTTATCGCCTTTTTCTAATCTTTTTACAAGCTCTAAATAAGCTTTAGCAGTTTCTACAGCGTGAGGAGGTGTACAAACAGAATGTGTATAGCCTTTATCCGGACCAAGTCCTGGAGTAGCATCAAAGTTTAGCTTAGGACCTGTTGCAACAAGAAGATAATCATAATTCAATCTTTTTTCTTGCTCAGAACCAACCGGCTTTACCATAACATAGTTATCATCTGGATGAACTTCTGTTAGAAATGCTCTTTCATACTTAATTCCAAATTTGTCATAAACTGGCTTTAATGGAAACTGTGTTTTCTCAACAGGCATTTGACCAACACCAACCCAAATTAGAGATGGGATAAAATTGAATGTTTCGTTAGGCGTAACCACTGTTATTTCGTGATTACCTTTTAGTCTGTCTGCTAAAATCAGTGCTGCATAGTGTCCTGCAAATCCACTTCCTGCAATTACAATTTTTGCCATGGCAACCTCCAAATTTTTTAAAAAATTGATAATTATATCATATACCTATAAACATTAGTTAGCAACAACTAACTGAGATAGTCATAAGTAAGTTTAAAAACAAATAATATGAAAAATCATTGATTATCATCAATATTATGATAAATAATATCGAGATCTTGCTTGATAAATTAGTGATTTTTATAGAATTTAAAAGGAGACCTTCGACTTACAGCCTCAGGATGACGGAGAACGATCTAATGGTATCATTCTGAATCCATTGGTGTCATTCTGAGCGAAGCAAAGAAACTCCTGTTTTTATTGAATTTCTTATCCGACGTATAATATCGAAAAAGGAGGACAAAATATGAATTGGATAAAGCTAAAAAGAAATAAAATTTTGGTTAAAGGCAAACAGTCAAATTTAAATCTTAAAGGTATCAAGGAAGAGCATACAGCTTTTTTACAAGGTATTTTAACAAACAATATAGCCCAGCTTAATGACAAAGAATTTAATTACAACCTCATGTTAGACCATAAAGGTTCTCCTATTTGGGATTTTTATGTTTTTAAAGATAACGAAAACTACATTCTTGACTTTGAGTTTGATAGAGATGAAGTATTAAACAAGTTAAAACAGCTAAAACTTTCTTATCAGGTCTTTTTTGAAATTTTAGAGTTTGAGCATATTTACATATTTGGAGAAGATAGTGAAAAGTTTATACAACAAACATTTAATGAATTGCTGGAGAAATTTAAATATCTAAAATTAGAAAATATCTACATAGCAAACAATCCTTTAAGATTAGGACAAAAAGGCTTTGATATATTCGGAAACCTTGAATCTATTAAATCAAAACTGCCAACAGATTTAAAAATAGATGAAGAAGAGTTTGAAAATTTGAGAATAAACAACTGTATTCCAAAAATTGGAAAAGAGTTGGTAGAAAAAGTTCTTCCCCTTGAAACTAATATTTGGAAATATGTAATAAGCTTAAACAAAGGATGTTATGTAGGACAGGAAGCTATAGCAAGAGTGTATTTTAGAGGTAAGCCACCAAGGGTTATGGTAAAATTTAGCTTTGATAGTATATTAGATGAAAATGAAAAAGTACTTCTAAACGACAAACCGGTTGGATTTATAACTTCTGTTAATATTAAAGATAAAACTGCAATAGGTTTTATATTAAGAAATATGGCAGAATCTAGCAAAGAGTTAAAAAGCAGTCAGTCAGTGCTTAAAATTTTAAATATATGCCAGGAGCTAAATGTTTGAAAGGGAAATTTTAGAAAGTATCTTAGAGCCAATAACAGTTTTGGATTTTAGTGGAAAGATTTTATACTCAAATCAAGAGTTTGAAAACTATCGGTCCATTCTTGGCAGAAGGCTAAATAAGCTTTTATCAGATACTATCAACTTAAAATATGTAAAAGAAAGCATCCCGGTTAAAAATCTATATAAAGAGATAGATGAGTACAAATTTTTGATTGACATCTTTCCATACGAAAATGATAAAGTCATACTATTGTTAAGAGATATTACAAGATTTTACAAGCTTGAAGAAGAATCAAAAAGAGAAGGAACTTTATATGCTTTTTCTAAAATACTTTCAGAACTTTTTCATGATATGAAAGGACCCATCACCGGAATAAAAGCAGCAGCCCAATATCTAAAAGACAATCCGAGAGAAACAGAGTTATTAGATGAAATATTACATGAAATAAAAAGAATTGAAGAGTTTATAAATCAAATAGCATACTTAAACAAACCGGAAAAGTTAAATCTCTCAAAAGAAAACATTCATAAGCTAATAGATAGTGTAATAGCAAAATTTAGCAAAATTTATCCACAAGTTGAGTTTGTGAGAACATACGACCCAAGTTTACCAGATATAAAAATAGATAAAAATCAAATGTTAAATGTTATAGAAAATCTTATAAAAAATGCTATTGAAGCTATCAATTTTGAAGGAAAGGTAGAAGTAGAGACTGGAATATCTTTTGATGAGATTTACTCACCAAAAAGAAATAAAATATCTATAAAGATAAAAGACTCAGGTCAAGGAATTCCTAAAGAGATGTTAGATAAACTTTTTATTCCATTTTATACAACAAAAGAGTTTGGAACAGGTGTTGGACTTGCAAGGTCGTACAAAATTGTAAAACAGCATAAAGGTATATTAAGATGTATAGGTAATTCAACCTTTGAAATAATCTTACCCATTGAGTGAGTAAAAATGCTAAAAGCTTTAATTTTTGAAGATGAGAAAACCACAAGAAATATACTAAAAAGAATCTTACATAAAGAAAATGTCGAAGCATACGAATTTGAAGAAGCACCAAAAGATTTAAACGTAATATCAAAGTATAAACCAGATTTTGTATTTTTAGATATTGGCTTAAAAGGTTCTAATGGACTTGAGCTGCTGAAGAAAATAAGCACGTTGGAAGACCATCCGTACGTTGTAATCATCTCCGGTCATTCAGAGTATAAATATCTAATTGAGGCAATGAAACATGGAGCTTACGATTACATTACAAAACCGTTTGATATAAAAAGAATAAAGCAGGTAATAAATGAGATAAAAGAATGTTTAAAAGTAAAGGTAGTTTCAGAAGTTCCATCACAAGAAATTGTCGGAAAAAACCCTGTAATGAGAGAAGTTTTTAAGCTTGTTGGTAGAGCTGCTGTTTCTAACGACTCTGTAATAATAAGCGGAGAAAGTGGAACAGGTAAAGAAGTAATAGCAAATCTTGTTCATAAACATTCAAACAGGGCAGACAAACCTTTTATAGCTTTAAACATGGCGTCTATTCCGATAGGACTTATAGAAAGTGAACTGTTTGGCTACGAAAAAGGAGCTTTCACAGGAGCTGATAAAAGCAAAGAAGGGAAATTCCTGCAGGCAAATGGCGGAACAATATTTTTAGATGAAATCGGAGAAATGCCATTAGAAGCACAAGCTAAGCTTTTAAGAGTATTACAGGAGATGGAAATTACACCAATAGGAAGTAAAAAATCTTATAAAATTGATGTTAGAGTAATTGCGGCAACCAACAAAGATTTAATTAAACTTGTAGCGGAAGGAAAATTTAGAGAAGACCTATTTTATAGACTTTCTGTGATAGAGATTAAACTTCCATCGCTTAGAGAAAGGAAAGAAGATATACCAGAACTTATTGAACTTTTTACCAAACAAGCATTAGAAAGATATAACCTAAAATCTGGTGGATTTACGCAAGAATCAATTAAATTTTTAGTAAACTACTCATGGCCCGGCAATGTTAGAGAATTGAAAAATCTTGTATTTAAACTTATTGCAATGTACAGAGAAAGACCAATCACACCAGACCTACTGCCGGCAAATATAAAAGGAGAAGAAGAGCAAACAGGAGATTGGAGAAGTGGATTTTTAACTGAAGTAAGAAAACTACTCACAAGAAAAAGAAAAAACATTTATATAAAACTGATAGAAGAAGTAGAGTATATATTAATAAAAGAAACATTAAAATTCACAGAAGGAAATATATCTTTAGCATCTAAATATTTAGGACTTCACAGAAACACAATCTCCAAGAAGATTAAAGATTTAGAAATAGATATTTCAAAAGAGTAAAATGTATATGGAGATTGTTGAAGTGAGAAATTCAATAAAAGTATGAGATTCTTCCCTATGCTCAGAATGACACTGTAGAGGGACAAAAAGCGGAGATTTTTTGATGGCTGCAGAATGACAGGCAAGATGTATTTTTCAAAAACTTTTTTGAAACAGCCTCAATATCAGTATTTTGATAATCTTTGTTTACTTTGAAATGAAAATTTTCATTTAAAATAGAAATTTATGATATAATTCTTAATTAAAATTCTTATAAAAGGAGGTTTATTTTTTGGTTAGAATAAGATTATCAAGAGCAGGTAGAAAAAAGCATCCAGTTTACAGAATGATTGTGGTAGATAGTAAAAAACCAAGAGAAACTAAAGCAATCGAGTATATCGGGACCTATGATCCAATATTAAAAACTGGAAATATTAATGTAGAAAAGGCTATGGAATGGATAAAAAAAGGTGCACAGCCTTCTGAAAGAGCACTAAAAATTCTCAAAGCTTTTGGATTAAATACTAATGCATAAGGAGGATGTAGATGAGCAAACTTACGGAAATCGTTGAGCAAATGGCAAAAGCTATCGTTGACCATCCAGAAAAAGTTGAAGTAAAAGAAATTGAAGGAGAAAAAGTAACAGTTATTGAATTAAAAGTTGCTCCGGAAGACCTTGGAAAAGTTATCGGTAAACAAGGTAGAACAGCAAGAGCGATGAGAGTAATCTTAGCTTCGGTTGCAAGAAAAGAAAATAAAAAAGCTGTCCTTGAAATTTTAGAATAAAAAAATTTTTGAGGGTCTAAAAGGGCCCTCTATAGTTTTAAATATCTTTTTAATGTTCTTAGTATCTATATACAATTCGAGATTAGAATTACACCATCCAAAGTAAATATTAGTTCTTATAAAATTTTCGGATGAAAACTTTTAAAATACCTCAGAGTGAATAAATCAATAAAACTAAGAGATTATTTGCCGGCTGCAGAATGATAGATTTATATTTTCTTTGTCGTCCTAAAAGTGGTTAAGAATCTCATTTAAGCTCAAAATGATAAATAAGGCAATCGTTAACATACTTCGCTTTCTCTGTCATCCTAAGGACAAAGTCCGAAGGATCTCTTTTTTGATTTTTTGACCTGAAAAGAAAAATATGAGATCCTTCTCTTCGCTCAGAATGACAGTTTTGATTTTTGGAACAGCCTTTCTAACTTCACGTCTTTTTAGTTTTTCTTCCTCTCTTGGGCTTTTCTTCTATTTTCTCTTCTTTTTTGCAATACTCAAAAATCATATTTATTATTTCTTCAGCGTCAATCCAGTTTTGAACAGTTCTTGAGTCATCCTTGCCAGTAATGTAATAGATTTTTTCTGCAACTTTCTTGATTAATTCTTCTTTATTCATCTTTACACCTCCGAAATCAATAATTGATTATGTTATATCATAAAGTTAACATATGTCGGGTGATAAATTCAATAAAAATCATGAGATTCTTCGCTTCGCTCAGAATGACAAATAAAGCAATCGTTAATATACTTTCGCTTTCCCTGTCATCCTGAGACCGTAAGTACGAAGGATCTCATTTTTAAATTTTACAAAAGTCGCTAATTTCTTACCCAAAGCAGATTATATTATATTATAAAGTTAACATAGAAATTTAAAAATCTTATGAAAATAAAGTTAAGATTTTGAAATATTTGTATTTTAGAAACTTAAATAATTTTAAACATTCTTTCATTAAATCTTAAAACTCTATCTGTAAAATAGGCAAAAATTAAATCAAGGAGGAGGGTTGCTGTGAAAAGAAAAAAAGCTTTAGCACTTTTTTATGCTGCTATGGCAAGTGGTAGTTTTGTTTATGCGCAAGAAGCAACTTTAAAAGTTAGAGTTGAGGACCATACAGGCTTAGAAAAAGAACTTCCGATTGAAATCAAGAAAAATGTACCAGCTACCGAGACAACAGTAAAAAAAGAAGAGATTCAAACAAGAGCTGGAGCTGGTTCGGTAAACATCTTTAGAGCTGTTGAACTTACTCCTTCTGTAAACGTTCAAACTGATGATGCATACGGGCTTAGTGGTGGTAGTATAAGAATAAGAGGTTTTGACAATTCTCAAATCGGAGTAACTATTGATGACATGCCACTAAACGACTCAGGAAACTTTGCCATTTATCCTCATGAGTATGCAGATGTGGAAAATCTTGAGACTATAACTATCACAAGAGGTTCTGTAAACAAAAGGTCTCCTTTCTACACAGAAATTGGCGGTGCTTTAAAGGTTAGAACTGCTCCACCAAGAAGTAAATTTACAAACTCATTTGGTCTAAAATTTGGTTCTTACAACTTTAAAAGAGTATTTTACAGATTAGACACAGGATTTTTACTTGGAAATAAAAGCCTTCCAAAAATATTCTTCTCTTATTCCCACACAGAAGCGGATAAATGGAAAGGACCCGGCGGTGCACCTCAGTATAGAGACCACTATACCTTAGGAATAGCACAAACAATCGGGATTCTTGATTATGAATTTTACTATGACAGAAACGTTCAATTAAACTATTTCTACAGAGGGTTTAAATACGCGGAAACCAAAGACGGAAACATTTTTAGAAGTAGAGACTATACTAATAAATTAATCCCGGGTAATACTGCCAATAACACACTATACTATGAATTCTATCAAAACCCTTATACAAACCAGCAATATAGAGCCATCTTTAATCTTAACTTTGCAGATAAGATATCCCTTAGTTTCAAACCTTATATGTGGGTTGGAAGAGGAAGCGGAACAGGTGCAACATCTTCTGGATCTGATGTTTACTTTAAAGAATCTTTTAACTATACAGACAGACCAGGATTTACAACCGAGTTAAAGGTGGATTTACCATATAATTCTAAATTTTTCTTAGGATACTGGTATGAATACGCAGACTTAAAACAATGGCAACCATTAAGAACGGTAAATATAAATCCAGATGGTACTTACACATTGAACTTTTATAAATACAACAAAATTCAAAGGACAAAGACAACTACAAACACTCCTTACGTTTCATTAGAGTCAAAAGAGCTTTTTGGCAAATTAGATTTAAACCTCGGCTTTAGATTTGCAAGTATCAAGAGAAAGTTTGATTACTATAATAACCCGACTACACTGCCTTATTACCCAGAGGATGGTATTTTCGACGACCCAAGTTTAACCAAAAATCAAAATGGATCGTACGAAAAAACATACAAAAAAACTTTACCTAACATTGGGTTAGGATTTAGCGTTTTAGACAATCTATATCTTTATGCTTCTTATGCTAAGAACTTTAGAGTACCTCAGAATGAACTGAAATATCCATCAAGCGTATCAGCACAATTTGTAGCTGACCAGCTAAAGCCTGAAGAGTCAGATAGTTATGATTTAGGTGCAAGGTTAACTTACGATAAATTTTACATTGCTCCAACGGCATATATTGTAAGATACAAAAACAGAATAATCAAAGCTGCTGACCCAGACGACCCAAATACACTATACGATAGAAACGTTGGAAAAGTAGATGCTAAAGGGTTTGAGTTAGAAGTGGGAGCAAATCCTATGCCAAAAACTAACATTTATGCATCCTTCTCGTACAACGAAGCTAAATTCAAAGATGACTCTTTCTATGATGGAAGCACAAGATATGACATTAAAGACAAAAGCGTTCCGGACACTCCAAGGTATATGATCAAATTAGGTTCCCGTTTTAATCTATACGATTTTAAAGTCTCTCCAAGCATCCAGTTTATGGGTTCAAGATATGGTAATTTCACAAATACAGAAAAAGTTGATAACTACACAATTGTAAACCTATCAGCTACAAGAAAGATTTATAAATATTTTAATCTTTATATGGACGTAATTAACTTAACAAATCAAAAATACGTAGGTAGAATAAGCCCAGGGACAGCGTCAGGTACTTACTTTGCAGGAGCACCGTTTACGATATCTTTTGGAATCAACGGGAGGTTTTAAATGGTTGAGATTAAATCAGCAGTCTTTCTGCTAATGTTTATTGTTTTTGTTTATGGAAACTTTATCATATTTCAAAAATTTTTTATGATGAAAAAGTCAAATGGAAATACTAACCCGGTGGATGCCCTCCACTGGGCTAAGGATTTTAAAAAAGGGTTATGGTTTTTAGATTTTGCAGCCACTACATCACCGCTACTTGGACTCTTAGGAACTGTAATAGGTCTTATTATAGCTTTCCAAGAGCTTGGTAAAAAAGGTGTATCAGGAGCCGGAGAGATAAGCGCCGCAATTGGATTAGCCCTTGTTGCTACTGCAATAGGTATAGCATTATCATTATGGTTTTATCTATGGTTTAAATTTTTCAATTCCAAAATCCAAGAAAAGAAAGAGGATATTAAAAACAGGATATTGATGGAGGTTTTGAATGAACAAACATAAAAAGCTTTCATTACTTTACCTACTTGAAGAGCAGGAAAACGAGAAGGAAGAAATTCAAATAATTCCTATGATAGATATTATGCTTTTTTTACTCACCTTTTTCATTCTTTATACTCTTAATGTCCTGCCTATGTTGTATCAAAATATTAAACTCCCCACATCTTCTACAGTAGAACAAAACCAAATTCAAGAACCTTTAAAAGTATATATAGACAAAGAAGGAAATATTAAAACAGAGAAATTTGGAACAGGAGTAGAAGCATTAAAGCAGTACCTTAAAACAGTGAAAACTCCTGAAGAAGCCATCGTTATTTTAATTCCAGATAAAGACGCAACAGCCCAATCACTAATGGTAGCAATAGACACTCTTAAAGAAAACAAAATAACAAAAATATCTATCGCCGGTGAAAAGAAATGAAATTTTCTGATGACAAAAAATCGGCTTCATTTATTCTTTCTTTGCTTTTTTCTTCCTTATCAGCCTATGGAACTTATCTACTTTTTAATATTAAGCTTCATGAGCCACCAAAACCACCTACCATCATAGAAATAGTTGAACTTCCAGAAGAAAAGCAGGAAATTAAGAGGCTCGAGCAACCTAAAAAACAGATTGTAAAAGAAGTTAAAAGAGAAGCTCATAAGCCAAAGCAGATTGTTGAACATAAAGAACCGATAGAGAAACAAAAACCTGAAGTAAAGACAGAAAATAAACCAGTAGAACCAATAAAAAAAGAAGAGCCAAAACAGGATATTAAAAAACAAGAAATTGTAGAAAAACCACCAGAAACAAAAAAACCAGAACCGCCACCTCCGCCACCAAAGCATGAAGAACCACCTTCACCTCCTCCACCAAAAAAGCCTGACCAATCAGCACTAAACAATTACTATGCAACGGTTAGAAAAATCATAGAGTCTAAAAAACGATACCCAGAAGAAGCAAAAAGAAGGGAAGAAGAGGGAGCTGTTTTAGTTAGATTTACAATAGATGAAGATGGTAATGTTAAAGATGCATCACTTTTTAGGTCAAGCGACAGTAACATCTTGGATAAAGAGACTTTAAAGCTTTTAAAGAGCTTAAAATTTCCTCCACCACCGGAAGGAAAGCCTATAACACTAAATTTAGAGATAGAGTACAAACTAAACTAAGGAGAGGTAAAATGCTTTTAAACAGAAGAGAGTTTATAAGCTTATCATTATCAACCTTATATTTACTTACCCAAAACCTTGAAGCGTTGGCTGGCGATGCAATAGAAATTTTTGACCTTGGAATTGCGAGCGCAGACCCAACGCAGGATGGCATTATACTATGGACAAGAATAAATACCAATATTCACAGTAAATTAAACAAAGACCTTATATTGGAAATCTCACAAAGTCCAGAGATGAAAGAATCATCAGTCATAAAAATTCCTGCAGACAAGATAAAAAAAGAAAGAGATTACACAATCAGGCTAACAATAGACAATCTAAAACCAGGACAGACTTACTATTACAGATTTTCCTATGCAGATGTACCGTCAATGATAGGTAGGTTTAAAACTCTGCCGACAGAAAATGTTGAAAATTTCAAAATAGGATTTGTTACCTGTCAAAACTACGCCGATGGATATTTTACAGCTTACAGACATTTAGCCAATGAAGATATAGGATTTATCCTGCATCTTGGAGACCAAATTTATGAAAAAATCTACGGCAAAGCAAGAGTACCCGGCAGAGATTTAGCTTTTCCATCAGGTCATAGTATCGCACTTGATTTAGAAGATTATAAATATCTGTATACAACATACTTATCAGATAAAGATTATCAACTTGCAAGGGCAATGCATCCATTTATCTATATTTGGGATGACCATGAATATGCAAACGATTACTCATTTGACTACAAAAAAGAGTTTTATAAACTTCCAAAACATCCTTTTGAAAATGACAGGGAAAAAGTCCTTAACCTAAGAAAAGCTGCAATATTAGCATGGTATTTTTACACACCTTCAAGGGCTAAATTAAACCTTAATGCTCAAAATCCTTTAGAATGGATTACCATTTATAGAGATTTCAAAATTGGAGAATTGGCACATTTAATTTGCTTAGATGAAAGGTCTTACAGAACACCGCAACCTTGCAACAAAAGATTCGCATCCGCAGGTTGTGAAGACCAGTATAAAACCTCAATGCTTGGAGAAAATCAAAAATTCTGGTTTTATGAAAAGCTAAAACAAGGAAATAGTTGGAAAATAGTAGCTAATGAAGTCCAATTTGTACAAGGAAAAATAAACGGACTTTATGGCTCCTTAGATGCTTGGGATGGATATATAAAAGAAAGACAAGAGATAATAGAATTTTTAAACAAAAATAACATAAACAAATTTGTAGCCCTTACAGGTGATAGACACGCCGGCTTAATTGCAGAAATACCTACAGAATTCAAAGAAAACTATGAGAAAATCGTAGGAGTAGAGTTTATGACGCCTGCAGTATCTTCGATCTCCGCAGCAGAAGCCAGCTGGTGGCAAGATTACGGAGTTAAAAATGCCGATGAATATGCCCAGTTAGAAATAAAACAAAACCTATGGACAAAGTATTTAAGCCATAGAGTATGGGGATATTCTATTTTAGATATAGATAAATCATCTGCTAAGTGTCAAATAGTAAGTGTTAACAAATATAAAAAGGACTCAAATAAAGAAATAGCAGCAACTTATCAGTATATTCCTGGAAAGGGATTAATGAAATTTTAAACAATTATTAACAAATTTTAACCATTCTTTCATTAAATCTTAAAATTCATTTGATATAGTTATATACGAATAATATTTTTAGAGGAGGTTATTTAAATGAAGAGGACTTTAGCAGTGATGGCTCTCTTAGGAGCTGTAGGACTTGCAAACGCACAAACTATCGAGAACCCTATTCTCAAAAAACTTGTTGAGAAGGGTATCTTAAAAGAAGATGAAGCGGCAGCAATCGATGAACAGCTTGCGCAAGAAGAGGCAGAAAAGGCTAAGTATCAAGCTGAAATTGACAAAACAGCAATGGAAACAAAAGAGAAGTTGGCAAAGCTTATGAAAAAAGATGGCATGTCATCTGTCTTAGCAGGTAAGTTTAAGAAGTTTGAAATTGGCGGAAAGGCTTACTTAGGCTATACTTACCAAACTACTAAGAAAAAATACACAGGAAATAATGACTCAGGGGATTTTGAAGCAAGAAGATTTTACTTTAATACAAAGGCTTACATCTCAGACAAAGACTATATCAGATTTACAACTGATTTAACTCAAGAATATAATTTTAAGAAAAATGATAACATTGCAAACAATAAGGACAAATCATTAAAGCTCAAAGTTAAATACGCTTATCTCTATAAAGACATTTCAGACTTGATTCCTCATACTGGCTTTGAGTTTGGTATAGCTCATACACCTTGGATTGATTATGAAGAGCATTCTGGATGGTGGTACAGGTCTGTAGATAAAACATTTATAGAGTCTGGAGATGGTATGCATCTGTG
>Ga0081479_110334_pt1 | contig 15468 bp, 13 predicted proteins | sample MamHotmetagenome_FD_70984 | JGI IMG/M metagenome (GOLD analysis project Ga0081479, IMG submission 70984) | Hot spring cone microbial streamer communities from Mammoth Hot Spring (Liberty Cap Streamers), Yellowstone National Park, USA - T=72 v2... | ecosystem: Environmental > Aquatic > Thermal... | reverse complement strand
ATAAAGAATTTCAATCTTGTAAGTAGATGGAGAAAGATTAAAACTTTTGTTGCTTATCTATATGCATATGCTATTGGTTATAGCTTTTTTAGAAAAAGTAAACTATGGAGGTAATTTCTCACCCAAGGTATTATAATATAATAGTTTTAAATCTTATTAGAAAGGAGGCTTTTTGGAATGGCTGGGCATAGTAGATGGCATAACATTAAAAATAAGAAAGCTAAAGCTGATGCTATAAAAGGAAGAATGTTCACAAAAGTTATTAAAGAGATTACCATTGCAGCAAGACTTGGTGGTGGAGACCCAGAAGCCAACCCAAGATTAAGAATCGCTATAGAAAAGGCTAAAGAAGTAAACATGCCTATGGAAAATGTTGAAAGGGCAATAAAAAGAGGAACAGGCGAGCTTGAGGGTGTTAATTACGAAGAAGTTCAATATGAAGGCTACGGACCTGGCGGCGTTGCTATTGTCGTAGAAGCAACAACTGATAACAGAAACAGAACAACAGCAGAAATAAGACATATTTTTTCTAAATACGGCGGTAATCTTGGTTCCTCCGGTTGCGTATCTTTCTTATTTGAAGATAAAGGCATAATAAACGTTCCAAAAGATAAATACTCAGAGGATGAAATATTTGAAAAAGCTATTGAAGCAGGTGCAGAAGATGTAATCATGGATGACCCAGAATACTACGAGATAAGGACAACTCCATCAGAATTGTATAAAGTTAGAGAAAACTTAGAAAAAATGGGTGTAGAGATAGCAAAAGCAGAGCTTACAAAAATACCAACTACCACTGTCCAAATAACTGACGAAGAGACGGCAACTAAACTTATGAAGCTTTTAGATGCTCTTGAAGATAATGATGATGTTCAAAAAGTTTATGCAAACTTTGATATTCCAGAATCTATACTTGAAAAATTAGAAGGCTAATGGAAAGAATATTATCAATAGACCCTTCCAGTAGTAAGACTGGGTATGTTATTGCAAAGCTTGAAAAAGACGATGCTATACCCATTGATTATGGATTGATTGAATTAAAAAAAGAAAAACAGCCATTAAAAAAATTATACCAAGCACTTGAAGAAAAAATTCTAAAGTATACTATTGGAAAAATAATTCTTGAAACACCTTTTTACAGTGTAAACGCTCAAACACTTATAAAGCTTGGAGAGGTTAGAGGCATAATACTGCTACTGGCGCAAAATTATAATATAAATGTAGAAGAGTTTAGCCCGGCAGAAGTTAAAATCAGTATAACAGGATATGGAAGGTCTGGTAAAGGAGAGGTTTTAGAAATGGTCAATAAAATTTTTAATCTAAATATAAAAGATTACGACATTGCAGACGCATTTGCCATCTTACACTGCTATATGTTGAATAAAGTTGGAGTTTAAAGATGAAATTTTTATTTGGCTTATTTTTAACTTTTCTTGGCTTTTCTGTATCTTATAGTCAAACCTGCGAAGAAATGTTTAACGTCTATGACAGCTGTTTTGATATCAGCAATTGTGATGATGGCTACAATTCAACCTTAAGCTTGGCTTTATCTACAGGATTATCTAAAACAGCAGCAGAAAAACTTGCCAGCATCTGCAAATCTGCATGCTTAAATAAAAAAGCAAATGAACGTTTTGTATGAAAACTATTTCCAAAGAGGTTAAGAAAATTGAAAATCCTACTGGCAACAACAAATGAAGGCAAAATCAAGGAATTAATACAGCTTTTAAAAGATTTAGATGTAGAAATTTTATCTTTGAAAGATATGGATAAAAAAATTGAAGTAGAGGAAGATAAAGAAACATTTTTTGAAAATGCAATCAAAAAAGCAACATCTTACGCAAAATTTTATAAATTACCAGTTATTGCAGAAGATTCAGGACTTGAAGTGAATGCTTTAAACGGACTGCCCGGTATATATTCAGCAAGATTTTTTGATATTGAGTTTGGGAAAGAGGTTTTAAAAGAAATTCCAGAAAATCTATCTAAAGATGAGAAGAATAACTTAAAGCTTTTAAAACTTCTTGAAAATCAAACAAACAGAAAAGCAAGATATAAAACAGTCCTTGCCTTTTATAATTTTGATTATGGTATTTGGACAGAAGGAGTTTGCGAAGGACAAATTGTCTATAAGCCTGAAGGAAATCAAGGATTTGGCTATGACCCTATCTTTGTACCGGAAGGTTATAACAAAACAATGGCACAGCTTACACCAGAAGAAAAAAACAAAATAAGTCATAGAGGGAAAGCAGTAAACAAGCTTGTAGAAATTTTGAAAAAGGTTTTATAATGGGACTTTCTGTATTAATTCTTACAAAAAATGAAGAAAAAAACATAGAAAGAGCCATTAAAAGTGTAAAATCTATCGCAAACGAGATAATCGTATTAGACAGTGGTTCAACGGATAATACAGTAGAAATTGCCAAAACTCTTGGTGCTAAGGTTTTTTTTAGAGAATTTGATAATTATCCATCTCAAAGAAATTATGGAGCAAGTTTGTGTAGTAATGAATGGATTTTCGTTTTAGATGCAGATGAAGAAGTTTCCTTAGAGCTTAGAAATAGCATATTAGATGCTATAAAAAAGGAAAATTATACATGTTTTGAAGTCCCAAGAAGAACTTACTACTTAGGAAAATATTTAGACTATGTTTGGTACCCTGAGTATGTTATAAGATTGTTTAAGAAAGGATATTTTAAATATGTAGGAAAGCTGCATGAAAAGGTCGTATGTGAAGGAAAAGTAGGAAGGCTTAAAGGAGATTTGTATCACTATTCTTATAAAAGCCTGTACCATCAGTTTAAAAAGACTATAGACTACGCCCAAAAGATGGCTGAAATTTTATATCACGAAGGAAAAAGATTTAGGTTTTATAATCTGATCTTAAATCCAATCATCATTTTTTTAAAACTTTATTTCTTAAAACGTGGATTCTTAGAAGGTAAAAGAGGATTAATTATCTCTTTTTCAGCTTTTATGTATGTATTTTTAAAATATGCATTTTTATATGAGCTTCAATTAAAGGAAAAATACAAAGATAAGCTTTGGTTGTAAGTTAAAATTAACATTATTGTCATTATGGTTTTATATCCTGGTATTCCAAAATTGTTGTAAATTTGCCTTTCTTTGTCATCCTGAGGACGTAGCTTCGCTCAGAATGACGATGTGGATTTTTACAAGCATTTTCTACATCAATTTGCAAACAAAAAATCGTAATGTTATAATGTTTTACTATCTTAAAATTGGAGGATATCTATGAAACTACCAGCAAAGCTGGTGGAGATAGTATCTCAAAGCATTGCAGATAAGCTTATAAATGAGCATATTGTTGAAGCAGATGATGAACAAAAATTTAGACAAGACATTCTTGAAATAATCAAAAAAGCCGTAGAAGAAGAAAAAGAACTTGAAGAAGAAGCAGAAAGGCTTGTTGAACAACATATAAAACAGTTTGAGCATGAAGATATAAGATTTAGAACAGCTGTTTTAAAAGTAATGGAAAAATTAGCCGAGGAACGAAACATCCATCTTGACCCAGAAGAAAGATTAAATCAAATTGCAAATAGAATAAAAAGATACATTGAAACAGAAGATTCTGTAGAAATATTTGAACATCCAAACAAAATAAGAAGAATAGTCTTAGAGCTTTTGAAAAGATTGGTAAAAGAGCAAAGAGAGATAGATAAAGAAGTTAGACAAAGAATCAGGTCTTACTCAAGAAAAATCCTTGAAGGGACTCCTGAATGGAGAATTCTCTACAATAGAATATATGAAGATGCTTTAAAAAGGAGAGGTTGGTTATAAAATCTCTCTTTTGGAGATAATTTTTGGAGAAAAAAGCCCCATACTCAGAATTTGGTTATAAAGTTTTTTATAAAATCAGACCAGTATTAAAAAAGCTATTTAAAATAAATGTTGTAGGGCTTGAAAATATACCATTGACCGGTGGCTGCATCTTAGCTGCCAACCACAGAAGCCATTTAGACCCACCAGTTTTAAATATCATATCTCCAAGACCAATAATCTTCTTAGCAAAAAAAGAGCTTTTTGAAGTGCCGATCCTTGGTTGGATAATTACAAAGGCTGGGGCTATTCCGGTAAAAAGAGACAACAGAGATTTAAGCACGATAAAAAAAGCCATCTCTTTACTTAAGGAAGGTTATGTAATAGGAATTTTTCCGGAAGGAACAAGAGCAACACCGGGAGAGTTTAGAAAACCACAACCAGGAGTTGGATATCTTATAGAAAAAGCAAAAGTTCCAGTGATACCAATTCTTATTGAAGGTACAGATAAAATACTACCAGTAAAATCAAAATTTCCTAAATTATTCAAGTATAATATTGATGTAATTATTGGAAAACCTATAAATTTTGAAGGAATATCATCTTACGAGTATGTGGCAGAAAAAGTAATGCATGAAATCAAAAAGTTAAAAGAGGTAAAAAGAGATGGCTAATATAATAGTTGCACAAACAGCAGGATTTTGTTTTGGTGTAAGAATAGCTGTAGATATGGCAAAGCAAGCCGGAGAAAAACTCGGACATGCATACACAAACGGTCCAATAATCCATAACAAGCAAGTTGTTAATTATCTAAAATCTATTGGTGTTGAAGAGATGCAGGACTATTCACAACTAAAACCCGGTGATACTGTAATCATAAGGTCTCATGGTGTACCACCCAAAACAGAAAGAATGTTAAAAGAGCTAAATATCAACGTTCTTGATGCTACATGTCCGTTTGTAAAAAAAGTTCATGATAAAGTTAGACAACTTGTTGAAGAAGGATACTTTGTAGTCATTATAGGTGAAGAAGGGCATCCGGAAGTGATAGGAACACTTGGACACCTTGAAGAAGTTGGCGGAAAAGGTGTTGTTGTTGAAAATTTTGAAGATTTAGTCAAAAAAGTTCCAAAAAGAAATAGAATCGGAGTGGTAGCACAAACAACCCAAAGTGAAGACTTCTTCAGAGAAGTGGTAGGATATCTGGCAGAAAATACAGAAGAGTTAAAAGTTTTTAATACAATCTGCGATGCTACTTCTGTAAGACAAGAAGAGGTTAAAAAAATAGCACCGGAAGTTGATGTGATGATAATCATCGGTGGAAAACACAGCGGAAATACACAAAGACTTTATCAGATTTCAAAAGCATTAAATCCAAATACTTATCATATAGAAACAGCAGATGAGCTACAAAGACAGTGGTTTGAAAATAAAGAAAATATAGGCGTATCAGCCGGTGCATCTACACCTGACTGGATAATTCAAGAAGTTGTAAATAAAATCAAAGAAATAAAAGGAGTTAGCCATGAATGAGTTTGAAAAAATGATGGAGCAAGCCGTAGAAACTTCCCATTACTCAAAAAATCAAAAAGTAAAAGGAAAAATCGTAAAAATAACAGATGATAAAGTCTATGTAGATATTGGACAAAAAGTAGAAGCTGTTTTAATAAAACAAGAAGCAGAAGGTTATAAAGAGGGTGATGAGATAGAAGCGGTATTTGTTGGCAAAAGAGATAAAGATGGATACTTTATCCTTTCAAGAAAAGGTTTTGTTATGAAAGACAAGATAAAGAAGCTTAAAGAGGCTTTTGAAAATAGGCAAAAAGTAAAAGTTATGGTAGTTAGTAAAGAAGAAAAAGGATATATTGTTGATATAGAAGGCATTAAAGGATTTATGCCATTTTCAGAGTCTGGTACTAAAAGAGATAAAACCTTACTTGAGGGTTATACGTTTGAAGGATACATTGTTAAGTTTGAAGAAAGAAAAAGTAATCCTAACGTTGTAATATCAAGAAAAGAAGTATTAAAAGAAGAAGTAAACGCAGAAAAAGAAAAATACTTATCAGTTTTACAACAAGGTCAAAAAATTATCGGTAAGGTAGAAAAAATCACCGATAAAGTTGCTGTAATCTCTATCGACAATGTAGTTTATGGAATCCTGCCAAAGAGTGAGCTTTCTTGGGATAAAAACAAAAAATTTGAAGATGTTTTAAAAGTGGGAGATAACATAGAATTAGTAATAAAAGAGATTAAAGATAAAAAGCCAATATTTTCTTTAAAAGCTTTAGAGCTAAATCCATGGGATAAATTTGATAAAAATGTTGGAGATATTGTAGAAGCTACCGTGAAAGAAATCAATAAATTTGGTGTAGTTGTTGACGTAGAAGGAGTTGAGGGTTTTATCTATAACACAGAAATTTCGCATCTTGATTATATGAAAGCTAAGAAAGATTTGAAAGTTGGAGATAAAGTTAAGGCAAAAATTATAGAGCTTGATAAAGAAAACAGAAAATTAAAATTAAGCATAAAAGCATTACAGGAAAATCCAGTGGAAAAATTCTTAAAAGAAAATCCTGTTGGTAATGTAATTGAGGCAAAAGTTGAAGATGTTAAACAAAAAGTTGTATTTATAGACCTTGGTGAAATAGAGGGAATTGTAAAACTTGAAGATGCTACAGATAATAAAAATATAAAATCCATCTCATCAGTACTAAAGGAAGGTAAAGTTTATAAATTTAAAGTTCTTGGCGTGGAAAAAGACAAAATCTTACTTGGAATGAAACAACTTTTAGAAGAAGAATGGAATGAGTTCATCTCTAAATACAAAGTTGGCGATATTGTTAAAGGAAAGGTCAAAAAACTCATAGAGAAAGGTGCAATTGTTGATTTAGGAGAAAATATAGAAGGCTTTATACCAGTTTCTGAAATAGCATTAGTAAGAATAAACATTCCAAGCGATAAGTTAGAGCTTTATCAAGAAGTCGAGGCTAAAATAATAAAAATAGACCCGGAAAACAAGAAAATAACATTAAGTATTAAACAAATTTTATTAGATGAAGAGAAAAGAAAAAAAGAAGAAGAGAAAAGAAAAGCCGAAGAAGAGGCAAAAAGAAAGCTTTTAGAAAAATTGACAAGTAAAAAAGAAGAAGGAAAACAGCCGGAAGGAGAAGGCTTAGGTACACTGGGAGATATTCTTAAGAAAAAGCTAATGGAGAAGGGCTAATGATTCTTGATTTTGTTTTATTAGTAGTTGGTATACTTTTTGTTTTAGCATCAGCTGAGTTGTTTACAAACGGTATAGAAGCTCTTGGACATAGATTAAACGTATCTAAAAACTTTACAGGTAGTGTACTGGCTGCCGTAGGAACTGCGTTACCGGAAACTTTAATACCAATAATTGCAATAGTCTTTTTTGCAGGGAATAAAGGTCATGATATTGGCGTTGGCGCAATCCTTGGTGCTCCTTTTATGCTTTCAACTGTAGCATTCCCACTTATTGGATTAACAGTAATCATTGGTTATTTATTGAAAAAACGCGGGATTGGATTATCCGCAGAAACCACAGGACTTAGAAGGGATTTAACATTCTTTTTATTTGCCTATTCCGTAGCTTTATTTATCATCCCTTTTGAAGGCTATACACTGAGAGTTATAACTGCTATCTTCTTAATCGGTCTTTATGTTTTGTATATATTTCAAACATTAAAAGGTGAAAGCGAAGATATGGAAACACCTGAACACCTGTTTTTTGCTCCCAAAAATCCACATCCACACATATTTCTAATAATTGCTCAAGTAATCATCTCTCTTATATTAATGGTTGGTGGAGCACATTTCTTCGTTCATGGAATAGAAAAAATAAGCTTAGCTCTTGGATTAGACCCATTGATTTTTTCTCTTATTATCGCTCCAATAGCTACAGAATTGCCTGAAAAAATTAACAGTGTAAAATGGACTTTAGAAAAGAAAGATACGTTAGCAGTTGGAAACGTTGCCGGTGCAATGGTGTTTCAAAGCACAATTCCTGTTAGCATTGGTGTCTTATTTACAGAATGGAACATTACAGGACTTGCGTTAGTGTCCGGAATATTTGCAATAATTTCAGCTTTTATAGCTTTAACAGTTTCTTACATTAATAGAAAATATTTTGCTTATGGATTTACATCCGGTATATTATTTTTCATAGCCTATATATACTTGGTTTTAACAAATGGAGCGGGATAATATGGATACAAATCAAGAATTGCAATCCTTGCAAGATCAGGTTGAAATATTAAGAGAGAGAGTAAAAAAAGGCGAGCATCATTTAATCAATGAACTTGCAAAATTAAGAAGGAGATTTAAAAAACTATCTAAGGAAAAGATGGCAAGTTTAACAGCATGGGACAGGGTTCAGCTTGCCAGACACCCAAAAAGACCACACACAATGGACTATATAAATAATTTGTTTACTGATTTTATAGAACTTCACGGAGATAGAAGGTTTGCAGATGATAAAGCAATGATAGCAGGATTTGTAAATTTTGAAGGAAAGCCTATTTGTGTAATCGGTCATGAAAAGGGAAGGGACACAAAAGAAAAGATAGAAAGAAACTTTGGAATGCCGCACCCGGAGGGATACAGAAAAGTCATCAGGGTAATGAAATTAGCAGAAAAATTTAAAAGACCAATTTTTACATTTATAGATACTCCGGGAGCTTATCCAGGGATTGGTGCAGAAGAAAGAGGTCAATCTCAAGCCATAGCAGAAAGTCTAATGGTAATGGGCAGCTTAAAAACCCCTATTATCGCGATAGTTATAGGTGAAGGTGGTAGTGGTGGAGCATTAGCTCTTGGCGTTGCAGACAAAATACTTATGCTTGAAAATGCAATATATTCTGTCATATCACCTGAAGGTTGTGCTGCAATACTTTTTAAATCAGCAGAATCAGCCCCTATCGCAGCAGAAAGCTTAAAAATCACAGCACAAGATTTAAAAGAACTTGGTATAATTGACTGTATAGTAAGAGAACCACTTGGCGGAGCTCATTTACAGCCAAAAAAAATGTACAGATTACTAAAAAGAGCTTTGAGAAACTCTTTAAAAGAAATAATAAATATTGACTTAGATGAATTGGTTGATTTAAGGCATAGAAAGTTTTATTCAATGGGAAGGTTTACTGAGAAGTAGCGAGGTAAGAAATTAAAGAATATGATAACTCCTGTCTGTTTGAGTATGATGTTTTTCTTTGTCTAAAGAAGCAAATTGAAGAACTTTATAATTATTAAATCTTTAAATTTTCATAAACTAATATTAAGAGGAGTGCTTTAAAATTTTAACTAAGTCTAAAAATTAATTTGATTTTCATTCTGTAGCCGACGAAGAATCTTCTTTTTGTTTCTCTTCTTTTAAAAGATATTAAAAGAGTAGATTCTTCGCTTCGCTGCTAGATGACAAAAACCGCCAAGGTGTTATTCTGAGTAAAGCAAAAAATCTCCTTCCTTTTTACTTCTCACTTTCTCATCTTTTTAAGAAAGGAGATACAGCCGGCGAAGAATCTTATATTTTTATTAGATTTCCCACCAAAATTTATCTTATTTACTAACTCTTTACATTCCCGCAAACTAATACCAATCACCATTACTCACTTAATGATATAATAATTTTTAAAAACTTTGGAGGTGCACAACAGTTGCTACTTTCTGTAAAAAAGTGTAAAAAAGTGTATATTGATAATATAAAAACAAAAAGTGTAAAATTGTAAATGATAAAAAAGAGAGTAAATAAAGATGATAACAATTCAATGCCAACTTGAATTTCAAAATACGCAAGACAAAAAAACTGTATTAGATTTGATGCGTATATTTTCATCTGCTATGAGATATGCTTATCAAAGATTATTAGAAGGTGAAAAAAGAAAGGATTTAAAAAAACAATTATCAAGATTGTTTAACATAAACACAAGATACTCAGATGATGCTATACTCTTAGCACAGTCAATAATTTCATCATGTAAAGAAAGAGGTCAAAACCCAAAAAAGCTCATATTTGGTTCAAGAAAAGTATTTGAGCAGTTAAAGAGAAACCATCTAACAGGTAAAAGAAGAAAAGAGTTAAAAGCAAAATGGAAAGAAAGCAGGCAGGGGAATTTGTATTCAAGAGGAGATAAATCTAAACAAGGGAATCTGAATTTAAGATTTGAGCAAATAGACAATGGGCTTTATTTGAGAATAAATACAGGAGATAGACAGTATATCTACGCAAAAGTAATTAGAGATGTTAAAAGAGAGAAAGATAAATGGATAGAGTTTATGTTTATGCTGGAAAATGCGTATAAAAACGGAGAATGGTTTCCATACTCAGTTAGACTAAAGGTAAAAAACGGTAATGTATATGCTTTTATATCCGTTGAAGAGAAAACACCACCCATAAAAATCAAAAGAGACAATGGAATAATAGGCATAGATGTAAACGCATATCCATTTCATTTAGCATTGGCTTTTGCAAGTAAAGATGGAAATTTAGAGAAATATCAAAGGATTAACTTAAACGAACTGCTAAATGTTGGTTCAGAGAAAAGACAATACTTAGAATGGCAAATAGCGCATCAAATAATAAAGATAGCAAAAGAAGAGAATAAGGCTATTGTTATTGAGAATTTACAAAAGCTACCAAAAGGTAAAAGAGGAGACGGGTTTGCAAAATTAAGAAGAAAACTGCAAAGATGGAGCTATAAAAGACTATTAGAAAAAATAGAAGTTTTAGCAAGAAGAAATGGGATAGAAATAATAAAAGTTAACCCTGCATATACATCAGTAATCGGAAAACTAAAATACTCTCCACAATACAACATAGACAAAGATATAGCAGGAGCTTATGTAATAGCAAGAAGAGGGTTGGGATATAAAGAAAGATTGCCAAAGAATTACAAAGAACTTTTAAACGATACTGACTTTCTATCATACACTATAGCAAAGATTGAAGATAACATTGGAAAATTAAAACAAAAGTTAGAAGAAGAAAAAAATAAATACAAAAGAAATAAACTAAAAAGTAAATTAGCGAAATTAAGAAAAAATCTAAAAACATTACAAAAATACGTCTCACTTCTCACATCTCACATTTCACGTTCAGAAAGTAGAAAGAGCGAGACGGCTTCCCAACAAACTGTCAACCAACGGAAGGAACAGGTGAGGGGTCTGCCTTCGGGTGGATATAAAAGCTGGCGAGTTCTTTCTATAGCCTTAGCCTTCTGCTGTCTTGGAAAATCGTATAGGGATTTTTCTCCTTTGAAGCGTGTAATCGTTTTAAAGGATTGGATAGCAGTGGCTAATAGGTTAGTTCCTGTGCTTGGTACAGGGACTATGACACTTCCCAAATACCGCCTGTCAAGGTCGGAAGTGTCTGAAATGGCGGACTATAAATACCTTGACCCAAACTGCACGAGCTGATTTTTACACTTTTATACAGTTTTGTACAGTTTGGTTGACCAGGAATTAAATGAAGAAACAACTGAGTGTATTATTTTTTATTATTAGTATATTTTCATTTCTTCATGCACAGGAAGGTAGGGGTATATCTTTACCATCGCAAAATATTGGAAATATGCCAAATGTAAATCTTCCACCATCAGAAGTTCTTCAAAAACTTAAAGAAAATCAAAATATTTTAAAAGAAAATAAAACCATAATAAACAAAGAGCAAATTCAAAATCAATTAACAGGGCAAGAGGAAAATCAAGAGAATAAACAATCTAAAGAAGAAATAAGACAAATAGAAACAAATAATTTAGCCGTTGAAGAATCTTCAGAATTAGAAACAAATATTAATAATCTTTTTAAAGATATATTAAAAGATAAAAAATTAAAGCAGTTTGGATACAACTTCTTTAAAAAATCTGCTAAATCTATTTCCCCGGTTGGCGATGATTACACACTGGGACCTGGTGATTCTCTAAAAGTTTACGTATGGGGTGATCCCGTTGACCTTATGGCTATCAATAGAGATTTTAGCCTAACGGTATCTTCAGATGGTACTGTTTATGTTCCAAATGTAGGTATGCTTCAGGTAAGTGGCTTAACCCTGGGTAATTTCAAAAAATTGATTACATCAAAGCTGTCTTCTAAATTTAAAAACCTAAAAGTTGATGCTACTGTAGAAAAAATAAGAAAGTTTAACGTTTATTTAACTGGATTTGTAAACTCTCCGGGTATGAAAACAGTCGATGCATTAGATACATTGGTTGATGCTTTAATATTGGCTGAAGGTGTTTCAAAAAATGGTAGTTTAAGAAATATAGAAATTAAGAGAAAAACTGCTTCTGGCGTGTACGTTATTAGAGTTGACCTATACGACTTGTTTATCAAAGGATATCCAATAGATATTAAACTGAAAGATGGAGATGTAATTTATGTTCCACCAATAGGTAATGTTGTTGCAATAGCAGGGGAAGTAAAAAGATCTGCTATATATGAGCTAAAAAATCAAAATTCTTTAAATGAGATTCTTGAATTTGCTGGAGGTATAAACCCATCATCAAGCGAAGCTTTTGTTAGACTGATGAGATATTCTAAAGACGGAATTGTTATAAAGGAAGGAGCTTTGAATGTTAAAACATTTTTAACAACAAAGTTAGAAAATGGTGATTTTGTTTTAGTTGGTAAAAATCCTGGTATTCTTGAAAATGGCGTAGATTTAAACGGTGAAGTGTATTATCCCGGAATTTATTCAATAAATGATACTCCAGACCTAAAAACACTTATAGAAAAAGCTAAACCATTAGTGAATGCAAAAAGTATTGTGATTACAGATGTTAAAAAACAACAATTTTATACAACAGTTGAAGATGTTTTACATGGAAAAAGTAATTATAAATTTTCAGGTAATGAAAAGGTAGCAGTCTTAAGTAAATTTTTAGAAGAGCCTGTGTACATAACAGGTGAGATTGAAGAATCTAAAACAATTCAATATTACCCAGAAATTACTTTATTAGATGTAATTGAGGACGTTAAGTTTAAAGATAAAATAGAAAATTTAAAAATTCGTATTTACAATCCCAATGAAGATAATAATGCAAAAGAATTAAGCATAGAAAATCAAAGCCAAAAAAAAGAAGACATTGAGTTAAAACCAGCCAAAATTATTTATTTATATGATTTACTTATTAAAGGCATTGGAAATATTAAGCTTAAACCAGGTACTATTGTAATGATAGTCAAAAAAGACAAAAATGAAAAAGCACCATCTGTAATAGTGACAGGTGAAGTTGTTAATCCAGGTAAGTATGAGATAGACCCTGGTAAAACTACGCTTTATGATGTTTTAAAGTTGGCGGGTGGATACAGAGAAAACGCATTTCCTCAAGGTTTAATCTTTATGAGAGAATCTATAAAAAGACTTCAAGAAGAAAAATTAGAAACTACGTTAGCTATCTTAGAAGAGGAAATTATTAAATCAAAAAGTAAATATGCTTTTTCTGACGAAGCAGAAAGTAAAGCTGCAATGATGGCAATACAAGACCAAACAAGACAAATAGAACTCCTTAAAAAGAAAGCATTACTTGGGCTTGGAAGAATATCTCTTGATATTCCACCACTTTTAGAAGATTTGAAAAACTCTAATCAAAATATAACTCTTGAAGATGGAGATACAATAGTGGTTCCACCTAAACCAAACTACGTGTTAGTGCTTGGAGATGTTTATAATCAAATATCATTGCCATACATAAAAGATTATAGGCTAAAAGATTATTTAGATATGGTTGGTGGCCCTACAAGGACTGGTAACTTAAACGACCTTTATATAATAAAAGCTAACGGTAGAATAGTCTCAGCACAAAATTATGGCGGAAGATTTTTGTTATGGTCCGGAGTGATGGATTATAAGTTAAGCGAAGGTGATACAATCGTGGTTCCAACAGAGCTAAAAATACCTATAATGTGGAGACCATTAATAAAAGATGTAGTACAAATTATATTCCAGTCAATATCAACAGCAGTACTGGCTAAGAGGTTGTAAAATGCAAGAAAACAAAATGCTTAAAAACCAAGAAATTTACCAAGAAGATGAAATAGATTTATTTGAACTTTTTCAAATCATATGGAATAACAGATTTTTTATCGCAAAAATAGTATTTGGAATTACAATACTTACAGCTATTATTTCATTTATTCTACCAAAGACTTACACATCAGAATCTGTAATAGTCCCTGTTACAAAATCTTCCTCCGGTAGTGGTCTTTCAGCTATTGCCGCAATGGTAGGCTTACCAGTAAGTGGAGATCAAGCAACTGCTAATGTTGTAGCAGTGTTAAATAGCAATACTTTAAGAGAAAGGGTTGTTAAAGACCTAAATTTATTAGATGAAATTTTAAAAGACAAAAAGAATGAGTTTAAAAGACAATACCAAGAAGCAGGAATAAGATTAAAAAACAACATTAAAATAAACGAAGACAAGAAAAACGGAACTATAAAAATAGAGGTAGATTGGAAAGACCCGGATATAGCACAAAAAATAAATGAGAGTATAATAAAAAACTTAAGACAGATTTTAAACGAAAAGTCTTTTACAGTAGCTAAAATGAACAGAATTTTTTATGAAAATGAATTAAATAAAACCTTAGAAAGTCTAAAATTAGCGATGAATAAACTAAATGAATATCAAAAAACAAAAAAAGTTATCATGCCGGAGCAACAACTACAAAGCCAGTTGGCGTTATATGGTTCTTTAATTTCTGAAAAAATAGAGCTTGAAGGAAAGTTAAGAAACCTGTCTAATATCTATAATCCAGAAGCTCCACAGATTAAAGAAATTCAAACAAGACTTGCATACATAAATCAAAAAATATCAGAGATAGAAGGAGAGATAAATACAAAGTCTCCTATTTCAACAGAAAAGACTTTAGAAGCACTACCTGACTATATGCAGTTGTATTTACAAGTTCAGCAACTTAAAGGAAAATATGAAGTTTTAGCAAAGTTGTTAGAGCAAAGTAGATTAGATGAATTAAAAGAAAATCTGTATGTTGAGGTAATAGACAATCCTACATATCCAGAAAAGCCCTCTAAGCCCAAGAAAAAGTTAATGGTTGCAGTAGCTTTTATTTCTTCATTATTTTTAGCTATTTTTATAATGTTTATTAGAGAGTATATAAGAAGTAGAAGAATAGAAAATCAATCTGCTTGAGTTATTTTTATAAAACGTTTTAGTAATTTTTCAATCTATTCTACTGCATAAGTCATACCAGTTTGGGAAAATTAAAAATGAAAATTATTAGACTCTTCAGGTTGTTGCTTACTGACAAAAGTTACTCAACGGTATCATTCTGCAGCCGGCGAAGAATCTAATACTTTTATTGTATTGAATTATCACATTACATATATTTTTTATATTTTAGCATATTCTAAAACTTACGCTTTTCAATATAAGTAAGAATACTATTTTACACTTCAAAATTTAATCTGTAATTTTTAATATAAGTGTAGTTATATTAAAAAGATTAAATCGAATCTTAGAAAAATTAATAAGATACCTTGGGGGGAGGAGAAATTAGTAGTTTTTATAGAATTTAAAATAAGGAGATCCTTCGGCCTACGACCTCAGGATGACAAAGAAAGGTAAGCTTACAAAAATTTTTGCAACATTTTCATTTCAATTTTAAAAATTAACCTTTTGTATCTAAATTCTTTTTTTCAAAGCTTTTAAT
>Ga0081479_112796_pt1 | contig 15509 bp, 16 predicted proteins | sample MamHotmetagenome_FD_70984 | JGI IMG/M metagenome (GOLD analysis project Ga0081479, IMG submission 70984) | Hot spring cone microbial streamer communities from Mammoth Hot Spring (Liberty Cap Streamers), Yellowstone National Park, USA - T=72 v2... | ecosystem: Environmental > Aquatic > Thermal... | reverse complement strand
ATATTACTAAAGACAATAGAACAACGCAGGAAAGTTTTAAATGTTCTGAATGTGGATACGAAGATAATGCAGATTATGTTGGAAGCGTAAATGTTTTAGATAGATTTAACCTCTTCCATTTGCTTGGTGTCCAGGCCAATAAGCTTTATAGTGTTGATAAGTATGGTAGAATCTCACCAAAGCATGTAAGTAGACATACTCTTCTACGCATACTCAATCAATACTATGAAGCAAGAGGGATTTTGCATCACCCTGTTTTACCCTCTGAGGTTAACAGTGGTAGAAGTGTAGTGAAAGAGTTATGAATGGTACATTGTTAACAAAATCGGGGTGTGCTATCCACTGCGGTTGCTCTTACGCAATTCGGCGTTTGAACACCAGTTATGACGAGTGTATCAATCTTGAGGCGTCGAAGAACAAGGTCTAACTCTGTATGAAAAAACGCAGAGAACCTCTTTTTTATAACGACGATTTCGGTATCCTTAGGCGCAAGGGGATATACAATCTCTGAGCCTTTTGAATTTGGCAAAAGTACACTACCCCCAAGAGGCATTCTTGTCTTATCGATATCAATTTTGCCAAGGTGAACTCTCTTTACGAAAATGCGCGTGAGATTATTTTCTCTGAAGAATTTAAGAAGTTTTTCAATATTTGGAATTATGTTTTTACCGTAATCAACAAAAAGAGGGGAGGACTCGTTCAGGAAGTCCTCCTGCATATCAATTATGAGAAGTGCTACTTTCATTTATGGAACCTTATTTAAAAATACAAACTCGTCAAAGGGCTTTCGTTCGGGGCGTTTAAGTTCGGATTGGACCTGTTTTTCTGAAAGAAGTGGTGAAATCTCTTTTGCATGCTTTGCAATGACAATCAAGGCAATTACTTCAAAGTTTTCTTTGATGTTAACTGCCTTCTTTACAACTTCTTCATCAAAACCAGCAATTGGATGTGCAACAAGCCCCAACTCTGTTGCTCTCAGTATTAGAAAGGCATTTGACAAACCTGTGTCATAGTAAGCATAAATACCATTACGCATATTGCATGCAAGTTCCTTTGAAGTGAAAACAACAACCACCATTCCTGCATTTCTTACCCACTGGTTTCCCTTTGGAAGTGCTTCAAAAACACGCTCAAGTGCATCTTTCTCATACACGAAAACATAACGCCACGGTTGTGAGTTTGTGCAGGACGGTGCAAGGGATGCATGATAAGCGAGGTCTTTTATAAGGTCTTCAGTTACCTCAAATGGCTCAAGAGAACGATATGCACGGCGCTCATTGATTGCAGTTCTCACATCCATATACTATCTCCCCTTCAAGAACTCTATTATCTCGTTTATGTCTGGAAGTTCCTTAATTGGATAAACTTTTGCAAAAATAACCTTGCCTTCCTCATCAACTATTATGTTTGCTCTTTCTGAGATGCCATTAAAGTGCCTGAAAACTTTTAATAGTTCTGCAACATGACCATGCGGCCAAAAATCTGAAAGAAGACGTGTCCTCTTAATCCCGATATGCTCTGCCCATGCCTTTTTGCAGGGAACAGAATCAACACTTACACCAACAGCAACGGTGTTCAACGCTTCAAATGTGTCCTGATTTGCTTCCAAACTCAGCATCTGTTTTTCACAAACAGAAGTCCACGCAAGAGGGTGGAACGAAAGCAAAACCTTCTTGCCCCTAAAGTCAGACAACTTAAACGATTGATCATTTTGGTCTTTTAATTCAAAATCTTCAACTAATGCACCTAATTCAATCATATATGCCTCCTTCTTTAAAATCATTACATTATAACGCAAAATTTAAAATAAAAAAGGGCAGAAGAGACCCTCTGCCCTGAAAGTTTATAAACGGTTGAATTAATTACTTATTTTTGTTATAGCCAACCTTCTCTGCTATTATTTCTGCGATCTTTTTTACATCTTCTGGGTCAAAATCAAGGGTTGGGATTTTCTTTATACCCATTTCGCTTATAGTAAATTCGTAATCGACCTTAATACCTCTTTGCTCCATAATCTTCGATGTGCACTTGTTTGCACATCCATTAATTACAATGACCCTTTTCGCATTTTTCCCGATGTTAACATGAACTTCAGAGCCTGCGCCAACTGCTGCAGTGCAGCACATTCTTGCCCCAACGCCTCTATTCGTGAGGTCTTTTGCTACCTCGTTTCCAACCTGCCCTACACTTGCTGCACCATCACATGCAAAGATAATGTCAAGATTTGTAGCTTCCTTGCCACATGATGGCAAAAGATTCCAGTTCTTATTTACTTCGTTCTTTGTTTCTTCCATAGTTTACCTCCCATTTTCTATTTTGTTTTTGTTTATGACTTTTTGAACGATTGAAATACATTTATTTTCGTCTCTCACAGAAGCACGCATCTTTAGAAGTTCAACAGTCCGATTAATTTCATCATCTTCAATTGAACTAATGGCATCATACAAACTTCTAATAAATTGAGAATCTGGTTCAACAACCGAGTAAAGGATACCCTTTCCAAAGCGCTTATCCTTAACGAGCCCTGCATTCTTTAACTCTTTTAAGTATTTTGAAATGTTGTACTGCGATTCTGAAAGTGCGTCTGTAATCTCACAAACATAAAATTCACCCATTGCCTTAAGCAAAACGGCAAACAGTTTAAACCTTTTCTCTTCTGAAAGCGCTTTCATTACATTAGTATATTTGCTCATATGCACATTATAGCATATGTTCAAAGAAAGTCAAGAGGTATTGTTAATTGTGAATCTAAAGTTATATGAAAAAAGCCCCGGCTTTTTCCCGGGGCCAAAACTATTGAGCTTTTGTGAATTTGAAGCCAGTGTCAGAGTTATTTAACTGAAGTTCGTTTCCGTTGATATTTGCATCAAATGTTACACTGCTCCCGTTGGAATTAAGGGTTATTTGTCCGTTACTTATTGTGTAAGTGCCTTGAGTTTCACCGTTTGCATCGTTTCTTACAAATGTCCCGTCTTCTTTGAATTCATAAGTAACAGGGTTGTCAGGTGGAACCCAACCTTCATTTGCCCTTTGTGCAGTCATAGACCACTTTCCAATAATTGCAGTTTGCAAATTGCTGCTGTTGCTACTTTTGCTGCAAGAGATTCCAGCAAAAACAACTGCAACCAAAATAATTGCAACTAAAAATCTTTTCATTATTTCACCTCCACCTGTTTATTTTATCACAGAACTTTCAAACTTTTTATGTTTTAAGAAAAATTAATACACTTGGGATTTTATTCGTATGTCTTAGGCTTTTCTTCTCCTCTAAGGACACGCAATGCACCTTCTGCAAGGGCTTTCATCTCGAACTCACCAGACACAGTGTAAACAGGCGCAATGAACTTAACATACTCAGTTATGTCTTTTACAAGTTTTTCTGATTGCGCCATACCCCCTGTAAGGATTATCCCGTCAACATTTCCCTTAAGGACAACTGCCATAATGCCAATCCACTTTGAAATTTGCAGAACCATTGCATCATAAACAAGTTTTGCATATTCATCGCCTTGTTCTATTCTGGATAAAACTTCCTTCAGAGAATTTGTTCCGAGGTGTGACATAAATCCGCCCTTCCCTGCAAGCATTTTGAGGATTTCATCCCTCGTGTAATTACCTGAGAAGCACAAGTCCACAACTGAAATGTTTGGCAAGTCTCCTGCTCGCTCTGGTGAAAATGGCCCATCACCATTTAAAGCATTATTAACATCCACAATACGACCTTTTTTGTGTGCTGCAACAGAAATCCCTCCACCAAGATGTGCAACAACAAAATTACACTCTTCGTATTTTTTCCCGAGTCTTTTTGCAACCTCTCTTGAAACTGCTTTTTGGTTCAATGGGTGGTCTTTTGCCTGCCTCAGGATGCCTTTAAGCCCTGTAATTTTATTTACCATCTCCATCTCATCAACAATCACCGGGTCAACAATAAAAGCGGGGATATTGTATTGATTTGCAAGTTCAAAAGCAATTGGTGCACCAAGGTTTGACGGATGCGCACCATATTTCAAGGAAAGCATATCATCAACCATTTTTTGATTAACAATGTATGTGCCAGATGGAACAGGATGGATGTTCCCGCCTCTTGCTGAAATACAGGCAAAGTCTTTAAGGTCAAAGCCTGCTTCCTTTAGCGTTTTGAGGACGGTTTCCTTTCTAAATTCAAGCTGGTCTGAGATTTTCACAAATTTAGATAATTCTTCCTTTGGATGTTCTATGGACTTTGAAAAAATCTCTTGCTCATCATCATATACTGCAATCTTGGTTGAAGTAGAGCCTGGATTAATTACCAAAATTTTCATGCAAATGCCTCCTTCTTGTTTTCTAATTTCTAAAATATTTTATCAATAGTTAAACAAAAATGAAAGGAATGTCCGGAAAGAAGGAAGACACCTCCTATTCAATCGAAAAGGGGAACAAACCCCCCTTCGAACCGACACGAAGTGTCGTCCCGAACGAAGCGAAGGATCTCCATTAATCGAAGGGGTTAAAAGACCCCCTTCGAACTTTCCCCAAAAGAGACTTAAAATTTTTTGGGTGGAGTTGGAGTAGGGCTGTTGCCCTCCTCCATTAAACAGAGGAAACCCCTCACTGCGTTCGGGGTGACGGAAAAGGAGGTTTTCTTAGGGGAGTTTTGAGGGGGTGATTTTTGACCCCCTCAAATAATTGATAGCAATTTCTTTGAAATTTCGTTTTGTTTTGCGATGTATTTTTCAATATCAATATGAACGAAGTGTCCGCCCTCGATTACTACATTGCCATTTATCATTGAGAAATCAACGCTCTTTGCATCACAAAAGACAAGTGCACCAACGGGATCCGAAAGTCCACCTGCAAATTCAAGTTTGCCTTCAAGTTTGAAACCAATTATATCCGCTGCTTTACCTACCTCTATCGAACCAATCTCGTTGTCCCATCTTAAGACCTTTGCACCGCCTAATGTCCCAATCTTGAGCGCTTCTCTTGCAGTTAAAGCACTCTCGCCAAATGCAACCCTTTGAAGAAGCATCGCATTCCTTATCTCAAGAAGGAAATTGCCTGTATCGTTTGAAGAGCTCCCGTCAACAGCAAGACCAATTCGCATATTGGTATTTTTCATCTTTACAACGGGCGAAATTCCTGAGCCAAGCCTCATATTTGATGTAGGGCAATGCGCCATACCGACCCTTGCATCTGAAAGTTTCTTTATATCGCTGTCATTAAGATGGACAAGATGTGCAAACCACACCCTATCCGAAAGCCAGCCCAATTCCTCCATATAATCAACAGGGCGTTTTCCAAACTTCTCTATACAAAATTCATCCTCGTCCTTTGTTTCCGCAAGATGAGTGTGCAAGAGGATGTCGTTTTTCTCTGCAAATTCCCTTGTAAGAATCATAAGTTCTTTTGTAACAGAAAAAGGAGAGCACGGCGCAAGTGCAACCCTGCTCATTGAAAACGGTTTTGGATCGTGATAGAGTTTTATAACCCTTTCATAGTCCTTTAAAATCTCTTCTTCTGTCTGCACAACTGAATCAGGTGGAAGCCCTCCGTCTTTCTTTGAAAGAGACATACTTCCTCTTGTGCCATAGAATCTAACGCCAGTTAATCTTGCACCTTCAACCTCTGCATCATAGAGATTTGGATGCCCCTTTGGAAAAAGGTATAGGTGGTCGGTTGTAGTTGTTACACCCGATTTCATCATTTCAAGGATTGCAACAATCGAGGAGATGTAAACGGCTTCTTCGTCAATGTATTTCCATCTTTCATAAAGATACACAAGCCAGTCGAAAAGCTTTGCATCCTGGACTTGAGGGACTGCCCTGAATAGAGACTGATAGAAATGGTGGTGGGTATTCACAAATCCTGGAAGCATCACCATACCTTTTGCATCGATAATCTTATCAAAATGACCATCGGGCACAGAGCCAGTTCCTATATTTTTTATGACATTACCCTCAATTTCAATCCAGGCGTCTTTTAGTTCTCTTCCTTCTTTGTCAAAGGTTGCAAGGGTATCGATGTTTTTAATCAATGTCCTCATTTTGACTTTCCTTAATTGCAAAGTAAACAACCTCAGGTGTTGCAGGAATTCTAAAGATTCTTGCACCTGTTGCATCATAAATTGCATTTGTTATAGCAGGCGCAGTTGCAACCATAACAGTTTCAGCAATACCTTTGGACCTAAAGGGACCAGTGTCTTCAGGGTTTATGACAGGGATTGCTTCAATTCTACGAGGCGCATCTTTAATAGTTGGGATAATGTATGTTGAGAAGTTAGGATTTTTAACAATTCCATTTTCAATAATAACATGTTCCATAAGTCCATATCCCATACCCATCACAAAGCCACCTTCAACCTGCGCTTCGTAGCCCTGCCTGTTTATGATTACGCCGCCATCCACCGCTTCAGCCCCTTCTATAACAGACACTTCACCTGTAAGAGTATTTACTTCAACATAGGCAGCATGTGCTGAGAATGCAAAGATGTGGTGAGGAAGCCCAAATGCATTTTCAAGTTTTATGTCTGCAGTTGGCACAAGGAAGTAGCCTTCAGTTTCGGGGAGGTTTCCACTTTCCTTAAATGCCTTTGCAAGTTCTTCATACGAGACTTTGTTTCCTGTTTCTCTATCTATGATATATCCAATGTCGAATGAAAGTTTTTCAGGATCTGTGTGAAGAAGTTCGGATGCTTTACTCTTTAAAACTTCTTTCATTTTATCAGAAGCAATTACAGCAGCCTTTCCACCAGTATAAACTCCACGGGAAGCACTCGTTGGTCCAGAATCTGCTGTAAGGAACGAATCACCAAGAATTACCTTTACCTTTTCAATAGGACAATTCATTGCCTCTGCAACAATCTGTGCATACGAAGTGCCAATGCCCTGTCCGTAGTCAACTGTTCCAATTCTTACGGTAAAGCCACCATCTTCGTTCATATTGAGGATTGCACCGCCATAATCAGGTATGCCAACACCAAGACCTGTTCCCTGATAGGTAAGCGCCATTCCGACACCCCGCTTAAGCCAGGGCTTCGGAGACTCTTTTTTGAGTTCAACTCTATTTTTCCAGATGTTTGATTCCTTAATGCCGTCAAGAACAAGTTCAGTTCCAACAGATGTTGTAAGGACATTGCCTATTGAAGTTCGGTCTCCTTTTCTTAAGGCATTTTTCTTTCGAAGTTCGATTGGATCAATGCCTAGCTTACGGGATGCGATATCCATTATAGTTTCTATGGCAAATGCCGTTTGAGGTGCACCAAACCCACGGAATGCACCTGCAATACCATTATTTGTAAATACGGCATATCCATCGACATGCACATTGTCAACCCTGTAAGGACCACATGCATGTTCAACGGCAAGGTTTAAAACTGGCCCACCGAGAGACGAATACGCCCCTTTATCCTCGACAAGGTAGGCATCAACACCAAGAAGTGTCCCATCTTTCTTAAAGGCAACTTTGTAGTGCATCTTGAAGGGATGTCTTTTCCAATATGCAATAATCGATTCTTCCCTTGAGAGGGTCATTTTTACAGGTCTTTTTGACTTAATTGCAAGAAGTGCAAGTATGGGCTGGATTGAAAGTTCATCTTTACGCCCAAAGGCACCACCAACCGGATAGGAAACAACCCTTATCTTTTTGGGGTTTAAGTTCAGGCACCTTGCAAGTTGCAGTTGATCTCTTTGAGGATATTGAGAGCCAACATAGACATTGAGGTTCCCTTCCTCATCAACAAAAGCAACCCCACCTTCTGTTTCAAGCGGTGTATGATCTTGCCTTCCTGTAAAAAACGTCTCCTCAATTAATAAATCTGCCGCTTTAAAGGCGCTTTCCACATCTCCTCGGGTTATCTCGGTATGTAAATGTATGTTCCCCTCTTCGTGAATTTTTGGTGCATCTTCCTTCATTGCTTCTTCTGGGTCCGTGAGAACAGGCAAAGGCTCGTATTCCACATCGATGAGTTTTATGGCTTTTTCTGCAATTTCTTCAGTCTCCGCTGCTACTGCTGCAACAGCATCGCCAATATATCGAACCTTGTCTTTGCAAAGGACCGGCATATCAGGAACAACAATACCAAAACCATTTACTCCTGGGACATCCTTATGGGTAATAACAGCAATAACACCTGGAAGTGCCTCTGCTTTGGATGTATCGATTTTGAGAATCTTTGCATGGGGGTATTTTGCGCGGAGGACTTTTCCAAAAGCCATATTCGGAAAAGAAAGGTCAGACATATACTTAATTTTGCCTGTTGCCTTTTCAAGTGCATCAATTCGAGGAATTGGTTTTCCTATGTATCTTTCTTCCATAACTACCTCCTAAAACCATTTAAAAAGAGGTCTGCAAGCCCTTCATAGACTATGTTTATTGAAACATCGCGCCTGTATTCAAGAGAGCCTCTTACATCAGATATGGGCGATACCTCTCTAAAGACAAGCCTTGCAATATACATAATCTTATCAAGCGAGTCTAAAGTCTCACTCTGAAGCGCATTTTCAACAATTTTTGCCCTCACAACAGTAGGAGCAACTGCACCAAGTGCAACATATGCTTTGGAAAACTTATTTGGTGTCGAATCTTTTTCAAGCCTTACAGCCGCATTTACAATGGAAATTGCAGTTCCTTTTCTTTGACCTACTTTTCTAAAGAAGCCAACCTCATTATCCTTCATTTTCTCAAACTCAACACCTATAATAATTTCGTTATCCTTTATTGCAGTTTTCCCAGGACCAAGGAAGAAATCCTCAATTGCTACAGTCCTACTTCCGTCAACACTTCTTAAGTGAAGTTTTGCAAGAAGCACAAAAAGTGCAGGAATTGAGTCACCTGCAGGTGATGCATTTGCAATGTTTCCACCAATAGTCCCTATATTTCTTATCTGGGGCGAGCCAATTGTCTTTACCGTATCAAAGAGGATTGGTGCAGCACTCTTAATAAGAGGATGCTCAAGTAACTCGGTATGGGTTGTCCCTGCGCCAACATAGATTGTATCGCCTATATCTTCTATGCCTTTAAGTTCAGGAATTTTAGTTATGTCGAGGAGTTTGTCTTCAGCAACCTGGTCCTGCTTTAAGCGAACAACAAGGTCAGTTCCACCAGCAATGACCCTTATACTACTTTTTAATTCATTTTTAATGTGAAGCGCTTCATCCAAAGTCTTTGGATAAAAGTAATCAAGTTCTTTCATGGGCACTCCTTTCTGTCAAAACTTTATCAATATAGCCCTTTTTGAGGGCAATAATCTCACCTACAATTGCAATCGCAATCTCAAATGGTGTTTCAGAGCCAATAGCAAGCCCAACAGGTGCAAAAATCTTATCCAGAAATTCTTTAGAAACTCCCAATTCTATTGCCTTCTCAAAGCACTTGTTTCTTCTATTAAGGCTTCCAATCATCCCGATATATGTGTATGAGATATTTTTATCGTATAGCCCTTTAAGGATATATGGATCATGTTCACCACCTGGTGTAAGGATAACAACTTCTGCTCCTTCACGAATGGGGAGTTCTGCAACTTTCCTATATACCCCTGTGCCTGAAAAAACCGTAGCATTGGGGAAGTTTTCAGCATTTGCAAATTCAGGTCTCTCATCAACAACTAAAAATTCATATTCATTTGAGACCTTTGCAACTTCGTATATCGCCTTTCCAAGATGTCCTGCCCCGAATATAACCATCTGTTTTTTTGTACCTACATATTCAAAATACAATTCTACCTCCCCACCACAAACCATTCCCAGAGAGAGAGGGTCTCCCTCCTTGAGAACATATTTCTTATAATATGTGCCTTTTGTCTTAAAGAGTTCCTTTGCAATTTCAAGTGCGTCTTTCTCAAGTGTTCCGCCACCAACAGTCCCGTAAAATGTGCCATCCTTAAGAACGACCATCTTAAAACCTTTTTTGCCTGCAGTAGAAGATTCAGCATTAACTACCACAGCAAACACAAATTCAGTGCCACTTTTTACAAGTTCAGCCATCTTTTCGTAAACATTAATCATAAGATGCCTCCTTCTAAGTATCGGAGGATTTTTTCGTAATCCTCTCTTGTATCCATATCAATAGTTACTTCCTTCGGTGCCTCGACATAGACAATTCGGTCTTTGAACTTATCAAAAACTTCTTTAAGCGTGCTATATTTCTTGGACAAAATTTCATATTTTATAATCTCCGGAAATACTACAGGATGCCCTCCCTTTTTCTCAAAGGATGGGATAACAATGTGCTCAAAGTCAAATTCTTTAAGTATCATATCTATTATCTCGCTATTAATAAGGGGGTTATCAACAAGACCAAGAAGAATATTGTCATATTTTACCTCTTTGACACCCGCTACAACAGATGAAAACATGCCTTCCTCGTAGTTTTCATTATGGACAACTCTTATAAAATCCGTTGGAAACAGGCTCTCTATAACTGATTCAAGTTTTTTCCCGTTATAACCTACAATTACAACAAGTTCGTCAATTTTGCTATTTTTGTATTCTTCTATGAGCTTTTCTATGGCAAGTTTATCACCAAGGGGGAGAAGCGCTTTCATCTCCCCCATTCTTTCAGATTTCCCAGCAGATAATAAAACTCCTGAGATTTCTTTACCCATTCAACTCTTCCGATGCCTTTTTAACTGCATTTATAATTTTAATGTAGCCTGTGCACCTGCAGAGGTTTCCAGATAGACCATCTCTAATATCTTCCTCTGTTGGATGAGGGTTTTTAGAAAGAAGATAGTATGTTGAAACAACAAAGCCCGGTGTGCAAAAGCCACACTGGACTGCCCCCTCTTCTACAAACGCCTTCTGGATTGGGTGAGGATTTTCATAAGTTCCAATGCCTTCAACAGTAATAACTTCTGCCCCATCCACTTTAGGTGCAAGCACAAGGCAGGATGTTACAGTTCTCCCATTAAATATAACGGTACAGGCACCACATTCTCCTTTTCCACAGCCTCTTTTTGTCCCGGTTATACCAAGTTTTTCACGAATGATCTGAAGGAGAGTAAGGTTTGAAGGGACTGTGAGGTTGTAGTCCTTTCCGTTAAGTTTGAAATTGATGTTTACTTCTTTCAAGTTTTCACCTTCTTTCTGCAAAGTAATGCACCTTGGAATCTAACTTTTCTCTCATTCTTATTGCATCAACAGGGCAAACCTGCATGCACATTGCACAACCAGTGCACTTATCCTCATTCACAGATGGCTTACGGTTAACGCTATCCCAAGAAATTGCCATATGACCGCCGTTATTACATGCAACATAGCAAACACCACAGCCAATGCACTTATCAAGGTCAATTTCAGACCTCGTTTCAGGTTTTACAAGTTCCTCCTGGTTCTTTATATTCTTCAAAGCCTTTCCAACTATCTCCATTGGACTTGAGAATCCCATTTCCTTGAGGTAGTGCTCAAGACCACTCTTCAGGTCTCTTATCGTTCTAAAGCCATAGTGCATTGGAAGTGTACAGAACTGGACATTTGAAGCACCTACTGCCATAAACTCAACTGCATCACGGAAGTTGAATGCACCACCATTGCCAGATATGACAATGTCAACATTCTTTGCAATCTCTGCGATTGTCCTCAATGTGATAGGCTTAATTGCAGGACCTGAAAGTCCTGAATACGCGCCTTCGCCAAATAGGGTCGGATATGGCTCGAATGTGTATATATCAACACCAAGAAGAGAAGGTATCGTATTTGAAGCAGTTATACCATCGGCACCGCCTCTTTTTACTGCCTTTGCAACCTCAACAATATCAGTAACCTGAGGGGTAATCTTTATGAGGACTGGTGTTGTATCGGCTGCTTCTTTTACCCAGCGAGTTACTTTTTCAGTTGCCTCAATACTCTGGGCAAGCATTTTTCCTGGCTCTTCGCCCATACTTCCCTGAGGACAACTGAAGGAACACTCAATAAGGTCTGCACCTGCCTTCTTGAGCCTCCAAACAAGCGTTTGCCAGTCTTCTTTTGATGCGCCCATAATGGATGCTGCAATCATCTTGTTTGGGAACTTCTTCTTAAGGTATTTTACACGCTCTTCAACAACATCGATGTGGTGATGGGATATGAGGTCGATATTTCCAAGCCCAACGACCTTTTTGCTCATTGGACCAAAAGAGGACATCATCGGGTTTTTAAGATCAACGGGGTTTCCTTCAACAGATGTTGTCTTAAGAATAACTCCTGCCCAGCCCTCTTCAAGCCCACGCTCCGCCATCTCAAGCTCGTCAGTCGGTGGTGCAGCGGAAAGAATAAAAGGAGAATCAAGGTGAATGCCTAAAAAATCAATTGATATATCAACTTTCTTAAACATTTTGTCCTCCTAAGTATTTTAAAATTGACTGTGCTGCCTTCTTACCGTCAGAAACTGCCTCGACAATTGTTGAAGCCCCTCTTACAATATCACCCCCTGCAAATACGCCCTTCTTTGAAGTCTCAAGATCCTCGTTTACCTTAATAAGACCATTTGGAGTTTTCTCAACTTCGGGGAATATGTCGGATGCTTTCTGACCAATTGCAATGACTATGCTATCAAATGGGATAAAGAAGTCAGAGTTAGGTACCTCCTCAAAAGTCCTTCGCCCTTTTTCATCAGGTGGACCCAAACGTGCCCTTCTTACAACAATACCTTCAACTTTATTGCTTCCTTTAATCTCAAGCGGAATTGCAAGGAACTGGAATGTAACACCAAGTTCGAGCGCTTCTTCAATTTCATCTTTGAATGCTCGTAGCTCTTTTAAGCCTCTTCTATAGACAACCTCAACATCTCTTGAAGGATCTTCTCTCTTAAGGGCTGCAGCAACTTCCACTGCAACATTTCCACCACCAATAACGCCAACTCTCTTACCAAGACCAGTCTTCATACCTGACTTAATAGTCTTTAAGAGTTTTCTTGCCGTATACACATTTGGAAGATTCACACCCTGGATATCAAGTTCGAGTTCATCTGTTAAACCTGTTGAAACAAAAACAGCATCAAATCCCTGTCCAAGTTCGTTAAGGTTTGTTATTTTCTCGTCTTTCACTTCTGCATCATAGATTTTAAGGATCTGTTTTGCCTCTCCTCTTGCAATCTCTTCGGGGAGTCTTTCCTTTGAAATCTCCTGAACAGGAATGCCACCAAGTTCTTTCTTCTCAAAGATAACAGACTTTACACCAAATCTTCTAAGTTCCCTTGCACAGGCAAGCCCTGCAGGACCACCACCAACAATTGCAACCTTTTTGCCGTTGAGAGGCGGTAAATCAAACTCGAGATCAGATAGTTTCACATTGTCGGTAACAAATTTGTGAAGTTCCCTAATTCTAATAGGAGAATCAATTTGAGCCCTTGTGCAAACAGATTGGCAGAACTGCTCTTCAGGACAAACTTCTCCGCAAACCTCAATCGAAGGATTTGCAAGGCTTACAAGTTCCCTTGCGCCTTTAAGATTTCCTGAACGGATTGACTGAATAAACTCAGGCACCGGAACATGCGCAGGACACGCCTTTTCACATGGCGCATCGTAACAATAAAGACAACGTTCCGCTTCAATTAAAGCCTGCACTCGGTCAAGTTTTCTTTCCACTTTTATACCTCCTTTGAATTTTTTCTCATATCTATATTATATTAGTTCTTTGCCATTTTGTTAAGGAGGGTTAACAAAAAGATAAACGGCTTCTACTCTATAAACTCCAAACCAACCTCGAGCTTATTCTTATGAAGATTCTTCCAGACAATTCTACCTTTCTTTTCCCCATAAATAGGATTTTTTAATTCTAACAACTCATCATTTAAGTTAAAATTACGAGGAAGGACTATTTTTGCACCACCTTTACTTATGTTGTCTAAGAAATATGGATAATTTGGATCAATTACATGAAAAACAAATCTTGGGAATCTTCTTCTCTCAATAACATTTGGTGGTAAGTCTTCAAGTAAAAGACTATTTAATTGCATTTCATAAACAGAAACCCTGGGAGTCTTAACCCACCCATTTTGTCCTGAGATTATTCTAAATAATCCAGCAATTCCTGCAGGCAACCAAATATATGTGTATAAAGCAAAAAGAAAGACATAACTCAATCTATTAAGGAAATTATCTTCGCTATAGAATTCAAAAATACTGTAAACAAACATTGGTATAAAAGCAAATGAATATACTAATATGGCGGCTATTCCCAGAATAAAATTCATACTGAAAAAGGGTTCAAGCATACTGTTTTTTATAGAAATAATTTTTAGAATGCTTGCAATAGTTAAAGCAAGGGACAATCCAACAAGAAAAACAACAGAGACAAAAACAATATAAATAAGTGTGTCTATTTTAGTAATTAAAGGCGAACTTGATTTTATAACCGATGGAATATATTTCCAATTTGAGAAGTGACCCTGCAACCACCGGGTTCTCTGTCTAAAGAGTGCATAAAATGAAATAACTCCCTCCTGTTCTACTATAGCCTTGTCAGTGAAATAAAGTTTCATTCCTTTTGATATCAACCTCAAACCTAATTCAAAATCCTCTGTAAGGGTTGACCCCCAAGGATTTTTGCCCAGTCTCTCAAGTGAAGAAAATTTGGTAAATTGGCCATTACCACCAAGCCCGACACTGCCAAAATTTGACCTTGCTTTCTGTATAATCCTGCTAAAACCTAAAAATTCAATATCTTGCATCTTAGAAAGCATAGAATTGTCTCTGTTAGAAATTCGAACGGCAGTTTGAACAGCATCGACATCCAAATTGGAAAATATGATAGAGATTTCTTTAAGCATATTGGGGCTTGGGCGAGCGTCTGCATCAAATACACCAATAATTATGTGATCCTTATCAAATCTATCAAGAAAATCATCATCAAGATTAAAAGGAGCAACAAACTTTCTCTCTATAGAATTTTTTATTTGACTAAAAGCAAAATTTAAAACTGACCCTTTTCCTTTGTGAGAGTTTTCCGGTAGATTATTGAGCAAAATAACTTTTGAATTTACTTTTTCTATCCTGTTTACAATAACAGGTGTTAGGTCGCTTGAATTATCGTCAACTACAATGACTCTGTAATTCTCATAGTCCATATTTAAGCAATTTTCAACGGTCTTAATAATAACTTTTTCTTCATTTCTTGCAGGAATAATAAGAAAATAGAAGAAATCTTCTAAATTATTTTGCTCAACATCTCTTGTATGAAGTGCAATAATAAAAAGAAAGAGATAATAAGCTCCTACAAATATTAAGATTATTGTCAAAATTGTAGTGTTTATCAGCATATAGAATTATAATATAAGATATGCAGAATTACAAAACAGCACTTATGAATCTATTTCCTGGGGATTTCTTACCTTGTTCAAAATGTCAAGGTAAGGTGTCATTCGAGGTGATTTTGCAAGGGGGTCTCCTCCTTTTGTTGTTTGATTTTTTAATTGTGTAAAATGTTTTGTAAAATTGCAGAAAATGAGTAAAATAAGGTGATCGCAGATAGTTTTGTGAAGTTGACCTTCATTTGTTGAGGTTAGAAGAAATTGTTTGCGATCGGAAGGAACCTTGAAAACTAAAGAGGTTTAAGAGG
>Ga0081479_114887_pt1 | contig 15540 bp, 10 predicted proteins | sample MamHotmetagenome_FD_70984 | JGI IMG/M metagenome (GOLD analysis project Ga0081479, IMG submission 70984) | Hot spring cone microbial streamer communities from Mammoth Hot Spring (Liberty Cap Streamers), Yellowstone National Park, USA - T=72 v2... | ecosystem: Environmental > Aquatic > Thermal... | reverse complement strand
GAAATGACCTTAAACCAGCAGCAAATGTAAGCCCTATCTCTGGTTTTACCTGAACCTGACTTATCCCTTCTAGTTTTATTTCAACAGGGTCTTCAAGAGTTAAAAAATTCATCTCAGGAGTTCTTATTGTTAAAAGAAGAGCAGCAAGTGTTGTTGTTTTTCCTGAACCAGTTGGACCAGTTATAAGTATCATCCCATGAGGTGCATTTATAGCCCTTATGAAATCATCTTTTTGTTCTGGTTCAAGACCAAGTTTATCCAAATTTAGTTCGACACCACCTTGCGCAAGTAATCTCATAACAACCTTTTCACCAAAAACAGTAGGACATGTTGCCACACGAACTTCTATAGTTTGGTTTTGGTGTTTTATTGAAAATGCTCCATCTTGAGGTAATCTTTTTTCAGCAATATTTAATTTAGAAAGGATTTTTATTCTTGCAACAATATTTTCAAAAAGATCTTTTGGAGGAGCAGTTCTTTCATGAAGAACACCATCTATTCTAAACCTCAAAGAAACTTTTTCATCATACCTTTCAAAATGTATATCAGTAGCTCTTTCTGCTATTGCTTGCTTTAAAATTGCATTAACAAACATTATAGATTGAGCCCCAGATGATTTACCAACAATTACTCTATCAAGGTCAAGTTTGCCATCTGGAGTTAAGAAATCTCCATCAGAAACATCATCTGATTTTTCTTTTGATTTTTCAACAACCTTATCAATAAGAGCAGTCTCTTCTTGATAGAAAGAATCTATCACCTTTAAAATCTGTGGCTTTGTGGAAATAAAAATCTGAAGTTCCATTCCTGTCATTGCTTTTATGTTATCTATAAGTATGAGATCTGTAGGATCACTTAAAGCAACAGCAAGAACATTATTATCAACAAAAAGAGGAACTACTTTATTATCTCTTGCAAATTTTTCAGGAATTATTTTTTCAAGCCCTTGTCCTTTTTCTGGCTTTAAAATGTTATTTTTAATAGAAGCATAAGGTATTCCTAATTGTTTTGAAAGTGCTATTGCAACCTGTTCTTCAGTTGCATATCCAAGTTTAATAAGTGCTTCTCCTATAAGACACTTTTCTTGCTCTTGAAATTTAAGGGCTTTTTCCAATTGTTCTTGAGTAATTACTTTTTGCTCTATTAATATTTCCCCAAGTTTTTTTCTTGCCATAAATTAATCAACAAGAATTGTTGGTGTTAAGAATATAACCAAATCAGTATTGGTTCTTCTTGTGCTTGTAGAAGTAAAAAACCATCCTATTACTGGAATATATCCAAAAAGAGGAACTTTTTTTACAATTTTTTGTTCAGTAGATGATAGCATTCCACCTATAACAACTGTTTGTCCATTTTTTACTCTTACCATTGTTGAAACACCTCTTGTTATCGGATCAAGGACATTTGAGCCTTGGATTGTTATTGCTGATGTTGTTATATCTGAATATTGAGGTTCAACAAGCATCGTAATATAACCTTCTTTGTTTACCTGAGGAGTTACTTTAAGAGTTAAACCCACCTGTTTCCTTTCAACTCCTGTTGATGATGAACCAGCAGAACCACCAGCAGAAACAACAGTTGTTTGAGATGCAATTGCTGCCTCTCTTGAAATAGTTATAAGAGAAGTTTTATTATTCATGGCAACAATTTTAGGTGTTCCAAGATATCGTGCTTCACCCCTTGAAATTAGTGCTCTAAAAATTGCTTGCATCTGAGCAAGACTGAAAACCCCATAATAAATACCCTGTGGACTTTGCGCATTTGTTGCAAATATTGGATCTATTCCACCACCTCCACCAGATGAACTTTGTGATTGGTTATTATTATTATTATTATTTGAAATTTGAGGAGCTTTTGGGAAAAAATATTTCCAATTATCTCCATTAAATATTCCTGGTCTAAGGGGCCAATCAGTTAGTCTTGCAGGCCCAGCAAAATATGCTAATTCTCCTCTTGAACCACCCCATTCTATTCCAAGTTCATTTAATCTATCTGTATTTATTTCAACTATTCTTGCTTCTATAAGTATTTGCGGAGCTTTTTTATCAAGTTCTGCAATGATTTGTTCTATCTGTGGAAAAACTTCCGGTATATCAGTAACTATTATACTATTTGTTCTTGGATCAACCGCAATACTTCCATAGTGTTTTGAGAGAACGCTTTTTATAATCTTTATTATATTTATTCCACTCTCCTCTTCACTTTTTTCTTGACCTCTTTTCCCACCCTGTACTCCTTGCATATTCATATTTTGTTGACTACCCATTGAAGATAAAGACGAACTCATTTTAGAATCTGACTCAGTTAATGGAATTAATGGGATATAATTGAGCGTATAAATTTTTGTAACCATATTAGGTAAGGTTGATGATCTCTTTGTAATTATATATGTATTACTTTTTCCAATTCTTTGATATGTTAAACCCTTAACCCTTAGTAGTATTTCCAGTGCTTCTCTTACAGTTGTTCTTTTTAAAAATACAGTTATTTTTTTAGCAACAACATCATCACTTACTATAAAATTAACACCAGATTGATTAGATATAATATCAAGAAAACTTGTAAGTGAAGCATCTTTTAATCTTATTGGTCCTATTTTCTTATCAAGTGGTGATATAGTTTCCGCTTCTTCATAAAGAGGAGATTCCCTCGTTGCATCTGCTTTTATTGGTGTTTGAGGAGTGCTAGTTTTTGAAGGTATAGTTATATTTGTATCATTAGATTTTGTTGAGTCTTCAAGTATTGGACCACCAATATTACTTTCAAAATCATCTTGTTGAGCATAAAGTGAAATAGTTATATATAAACTTACAAAAACCAACAAAATCTTTAAAAACATTACTCCTCCTTATTTTATAACAAACTTTTTTCTTTTTCCTTTATAATTTATTATAACATAATTTAATCCAACCTGTTCTATAAGATAATCCTTTTTATATGTTTTTCCTTTCATTACACTAACCCCATTAATTATGACATAATTTCCAACAATTCCTTCAATTTTTATTCCTTTAAATGGATCCAATCTTTCTTTTTTTATTACTTCTTCTTTATTTCTATTTAAAAGCATCTCTTCTTGTTTTTTCTTTTCTTCTTCCATAATTCTTATTTTTTCATAATCTATAGGACTTAAAAAAGGATTTCTTTCTGACAACGGAGAAAAATATGAAATTGTTGACAGTTTTATATTTATTGGATTTATACTCTGAGTAGAAACAGATAATAAACTTTGCGAAGATACATTCAAAGAATTTGATTGTGAATAAATATTTTTATAAACAAAAAGAATAATGAATAATAAAAAGAAAAAAGAATTTTTATTTTTTTTAAATATAATGCTCATATTCTCGTAGTTACAAAAATCGTTCCAATACTAAGATCAACATCAAGAGTTCCAATAACCGTTTGATTTTCACTCTTTTTAATGTTGATGGAACTTATATATATAAAAGGTTTATAGTTTTCTATATCTCTAATAAAATTTCCAAGAGTATAATAATCAGTTGAAAACTGAACTGCTCTATATACCACAATAACTCCAAATTTAGTATCTATATTCTTTTGAGAATCAATCCTTGAAAAAGAAATTTTATATTTAGAAGCAAAGGTATTTAAAACATATCCCAAAAACTCATCTTTATCTTTTAAAGCCGGAAGCATTGAAATATATTTTTTTAAGTCATTTTTTGCTTGAATATAATTATTATAATGACGAGAAATTACTTCTAATTGTCTAAGTTCACTTTTAAGAGAATCTTTTTTAGATGCACTTGGAAGATATATGAGATATGATATAAGTATTGCCGCAAAACCATATATAGCTGGTTTTTTAAATGGATCTATTCCTTTTTCAAAATAAATTAAAGAAAGTTCTAAAAACATATCTTTAAAATATTTTTTTATCTTTAATAATATAATTCCAAAGTTCATAAAGCAGAACTCTCCATTGTACAAGAAATTGTAAAAGTTGCCCCACCTTTATTTGCTTGTGTCTGTGAAAGATTTGAAAAATCATATTTTGATTTATCCGTTATTTCTTCTCGATTCATTGCCCCTGGAGGATTACATATTTTGTAACTTTTAAGTTTCCTAATCTCTTTTTTAAAATAATCAAAATAAAATGCTCTTAAATCTCCAGATAAAAGTGTCTCTCCATTAAGAGTAACAGTAACCATACTTTTTTCGTCTTTATTTACACTAAAAGGACGTGAATAACTCATACTAGTTAGCCAAAAATCTTTTGGAATTACATCAGCAATATCAGAAAGTTTTGGAGCAAAAAAATCCCTTTTTGAAATTGTTTTATATAAAACATCATTTACTAAATTTAATTCCGAAACTTTTTTGCTTATTTCCTCTTCACTTAAATTCATTAAATCTGAAGCTTCAGATATTTTGTTTTTTATTTCAGAAACTTTATTTGAAAGAATATATGATTGAAACATGTTTATTAAAAAAAGAAGTAGAAGGAAAAAACTTATTATAGCACTTAATGTAGAAATATATCTTGCAACTCTTTGATAAATCCTTCTATTTTTCTCTATTTCAGAGATATCAACAAAAATCTTTCCATCTATATTTTTTTTTATCGCAGTAAAACTACTAGTAATGGTAAAAAAATCATAAGTAGATGAAACTACCTTTTTTGAAGGATCAATAACAAAAGGTTCTATCTGAGTTTCTGTTTTTATCATATTAAGCCATACATCTGAGCTTGTTCCAAGAACAAAAATTTTATCAATATTTAAATCAGGTATAACCCTTTGTGAAAAAAGAAGTGTTCCTTTAAGATCAAGAGATTTTCTATCCGAAAAAAAACTTGTTTTTGTGAAAGAAATATATCTAAAAATTAATGGAATTCTATTATAAAAAACACTTATATACACTTGGGTATCATCGTCGAAAATAATAAAAACACCATTTTCCTTTTCTGAAAGGATATTAAATACTCTTTCAAAAGTTATTACAGATGGTTCAATAGAAGTTAATTCAATTGAAACATCCTTAAAAATCTTTGAAAGAAACTCTCCAGTTTTTTTCTGTGTAACACTAAAAAAAACACCTAGTTTATTGTTTGGAATTATTTCCGCATAATAATCATATGCTATCTCTTCAAATGAGACTGGAATATACTTTTTTGATTCAAGAGGAATAGATTTATTCCAAAACTTTCTATCAATATATGGCATTGTAAAAAATCTTGCTATTGAAAAATCATGAGAAAGAGATACACTCACTTCTGATGCTTTTATATCGGATTTTTTTATAACTTCTTTAATCGATGTTACCCATTTTTGCTTTTCGCTAAAAAAATCATTATTTAATGAAAGAGGTTTTATAATCCCATCTACTTTATAATCAGTTGGAATAACTATAGTTTTTGAAATATTTAATTTTCCTGATGAAAACAAAGATTGGGATAATACAATTTTTTCAATATCAAAATAAACACCAAGAGTAACAGAACTCTTATTTTTTAGTTTCATATCACTTTAAGACTACTTCAACAATTCTTTTATTAATTTTAACTACTTGTGATTTAACTACAAATCTTTTTGGATTTACCTTATATTGTTTTATAAGATAATTTTTAACAGCATTTGCTCTTTTTAAAGCAACTTTTTTAGCACCTTTTTCTTTTAAAGATGCAAATCCGGTAATATATATTTTTAATTTAGGATCTTTTTTAAGCTCCTTATATCTATTTACTAATTCCTCAATGTTTTTTTTACTTTTATCTGTAATATCTAATGTTTCCAACTCAAAATATATTTTCCAAAAGTTCTTAGTATTAGTGTTTAAATCTTTTGAATCCAATTTATTTGATGATTTTTTTGAAGTATTATTTTTTTTATTATCTAATTTTGAGATTTCTTTTGACTTTTCCTTTAAGGTAAAAGCCTGATTGCTTCCAACTATATAAAATCCTTTTTTAACAGAAACATTATTTCCTTTTATATCTGATGCCTCTAAGAAAAATTCATATTCTCCTTCTGGATAATAGGCTCCAACTGTTTTTTCTTTTCCGTTAAAATATATTTGATTAAGAATAGGTTGAGTTGATTCAATTTTTTGAATAACAGTTTTCTGACCTTTTTCTATTTTATTTAAAAGAAGTTTCCAACTTGAAAGAGGATTTAGCCCTTCTATAACAGAAAACTCAATTATAGCAGATTCATTGTTAAAAGGATTTATTTTTGAGGGATAAAGAGAGATTGAAACTTGTGGCTTTTCTTGAGAAATCTTAAGTTCTGGTTCTTTTGAATAATCAAATGCAAGAATTATACCATTCGTATCATCAACTTTTTTTGATACTGATACAGAGTTGCCAATTACATCAAGTTTAATCTTTGAGGGCGAAATGCCATATGAAGTAAAAAAAGAATGTAGAGCTGTTGCTTTTCGTATATTAGAAATCTTCATATTGCCATTTAGCGACCCATTTGGGATCACAGTAATAACAGTTTTTCCAATAATAGTTATAAGACCTGCAAGTTGGTTTATATCTTCTATAATTTTCTCATTAAATGTTATGTCTTCATTAAAAACCTTATCCTCTTTTATAAGAATATAGTTAGGATTATTATTTGAATCATCCATATAAATCTTTAAAAAATTTTTTCTAGAAAGCAAATATAAAAATGTTCTTTTCATATCTTCAATTTTTTTTGAAACATTTATAGAGATATCTAAATTACTTTCAGAATTATCTTTATCTTTTAAATCATCTTGTTTTTGATTGCTCGTTGGGTTAGATAAAGTACTTTTAGAATTAGAAGATGAAAAAGAAGAAGTCGAGATAACCATTTTACTTGCTTTATTAGTATCTTCATTATATTTTATTCCTTGCGTAATTTTTGAAATATATTCATTAGCAAGCGCTTTTTCCTCCGGCGTTCCATTAACAAGTATCTCCATAAATCTATCCATTGCATCTGGATTTTTACCCTCCCGATAAAGAGTAATTGCTTGTTGCATTTCTCTTGAATAATTAGTTATTTCTTCAAGATAGGATAAAGAAGGAATTACTAATAAAGAAACTATTATTAAAAAAACCTTTATCTTTTTCATAAAACCAATTATAATTAAATTATATTAAATTTTTATTTCATTAATTTTAACTTATCAATTCGTTTAACTAATTCATCAGATACAAAACCTGATGATACTAAATCTTCATAAATCAAAATGGCTTGGTTTGGTCTATTAGTAACTTCATAAACTATCCCAAGAGCATATTTTGCGCTATAAAAAGATGAATCTTCATCAATTATATCTTTTAATATTTTTTCTGATTCCGAGTAATTTTTAATATCATAAAAATATCTTGCCTTTAAATATAGAAATCTTAAATTTTTAGAAAAATATTTTTCTAACTTGTCTATTTCTCTTTTGGCCAGTTCTAAATTATATACACCAGAATTCATTATTTTATAAAGATTTACAAAATCAATAATCATCGAATCCCTATTTTTAGTAGAAGTTCTCAAATAATTATCAAGGTAAATTTTGTTTAAAGGATCGTTTTCAACTGCCTTTCTGTAATACTCCGATGAAAGTAATATATTTCCACTTTTTTCTTCTATATATCCCATAATGTTTAAAAGATAAGAATTATACTTATGAATTTTAATCCCATCTTCAATAACATTAGAAATTTCATTTAAATCTTCTAAGTTATTTTTATTTGAAACTTCAAAAAAAGCATAATATGCTTTTTCATTTAATGGATTTATCCATATTGATGTTCTAAAATTATTCGCTGCTTCACTATAAAGTCCTTTCTTTTTTTGAATAACACCAAGATTAAAATATATCTCATCATATCCAGCATTTGCTTTTAATGCTTCACTATACATATAGATTGCTTTTTCATATTCATCAATCCTTGCATAAGCATTTGCAAGTTCATAATTACAATTGACTTCTCTATTATTATAACTATATGCTTTTTCAAGTGAGTTTATTGCTAATGCTATATTTCCTTTTCTAACAAGTTTAAAACCTTCAAAATAATAAACTTCTCTCATAAATTGTAAATACCAAAAATAAACTATAAAAATAAAAATAAAAATGATTAAAAGCATAATATATTTAATAATTTTTTTTATTTCAATTGAGACATATCTATCATATATGATTGAAACGAGAATTCCGGTTATAAAATAAAAAAGAAGAGCAGGTGTTGCAAAATGAATTGAAACATTCATTAAATTATCTACAAGCATTCCACCAATGGAAGACAAAAAAACTATTACAATTATTCTTTTATAAATATCTTCTTGAAGTTTAATAAATTTAGTAGAATGATAATATATCATAAAAATAAACATTATCCACATTCCAAATCCTAAAATGCCAGTTTGAGATAAAATTTCAATTATCTCATTATGTGCATTGTTAGCATGTGTTCTTAAATTTCTCATTGCTTCATATTCTCTTAAAAACTTAGCCTGATAAAAAGGATAGAAAAGTTCAAAACTTCCCCAACCATTCCCAAGAATAGGATTTTCAATAAACATCTCAATACCACTTTTCCATATTAAAAGTCTTTGATGATAGGAAGGATAAACATTTTTCCTATCTACTTTAATTCCAATATTTTTTACTGATTTCTCAATTCCTTCATATACCCTTTCTATAACAGCAAAACTAAAAGGTTTTAAATTTTGATCTGGCCATAAAAGAAAGATAAAAATAAAAGTAATAAGAAATCTCTTTGAGATTTTTATATTTTTTTTAAGGAAATCTCTAAAATCCTTAAATAGGAAAAGAATTATAATTTCAGAAAAAAGACCAATAAAACTAGATCTTGTCATACTTGCAAATATCATTCCAAGATAACTAAGCAGATAAATAAAATAAATTAATTTTGATTTTTTATCTGAACTTTTCAAAAAATAAAAAAATGAAACAGGAAATAAGATCAATACGTATGAAGAAATAAAATTTGGGTTCCCAAATGTACTAACAGGTCTTCCTCCATAAGGATTTAAAAGTTTACTCCATATGATTTCTATACCAAAATACTGCATTATTCCATACACAGAGGCATAAAAACCAGAAAGCATAAAAAGATTTAAAACTAAAGATAAACTAAAATTGGATTTTTTTGTTAAATATATAATAGAAATTATCCATAGAAAAAAAGAATAAGCATCAAAAAAATTCTGTTCTGATTTAAGATATGGAAAAAGAAACCATCCCGCCCCCCATAAAAAAACAAACCAAATTGAAAATGGAAATTTTTCATTTTCATCATAATTTATGTAATGAGCAATTAAAAATGGTATAAATGAATTTAAAAGTGTAAAAAACCAAACCCTTCTAAATTCGCTTATTATTGAAGGTCTATAGAAATCTAAATGCGAAAAATAAGAATTTATGGAAGATATTAAAAAAATAAAAAGCATTAAAAGATAAATTTTTATGGATGGATTTGAAGGTAAAAATAAATAACCCTTTCTGATAAAAATTAGAATAAAATAAATAACAAAAATAGAGACAAAAACATTTAAAATTGTTATCTGAAAAAAATAAGGATTTCTTGTTAGATTTGTAAAAAAAATTAGTGGTGTTAAAAAGAAAAGAATAACTGAAATAAAAGATACAATCTTTGATTTTAAAATTTCTTCCTTAAAATTCATTTGAGCATTTTTTCAACAATTTGAATATTTCTTTTTGCAGGTTCAAAATCAGGCTTTTTATCAAGTGCTTTTTTATAATATTCATATGATTTTTTGTAATCTTTCATAATAAAATAAAGATTTGCAAGGTTCGTATATACTTCAGGAAGATTCGGATATATATCACTCCAAGTAAGAGGTGGTTTAATACCATTTCCTTCATGATCAATACCATATACTTTTTGAGCACCAGAAAAATTATGTTCGTGGCACTTCCATGCTTTTAAATAATTAAGATATTCCTCTTCTGCTTTTTTAAATTCTCCTTTATATACATATATCTGCGCTTTTCTAAGATAATTATAAACAAAAACAGGATCAAGATTTTCATAAATATTAAATCTATAAAGAGCTTTATCAAGATATTCTAATGCTTCTTTAACTTTACCTTGTGATCTTAAATAATCAGCCATTTTCATATAAAGAACTCCCATCTGATGATGCATCTGAACATAATTTGGCGCAAGACTTCTTACTTTTTCATACATCTCATATGCTCTTTCAAAATCAGTTCTCTCTGTTTTATCTCCCTCCTCTGGCCTATATACTTTATTCATATCAAACCTATCAGTAAAAACATTTCCCATAAAATAATATGGCATTATAAATGTTGGATTATTTGCAACAACCTTTTTATAATAAGATATCGCTGTGCTCCAATTTCCTTGCTTTGAAAAATATATTGCAATATTGTGATAAATATCTGCTTTAAACCAACCCCAAAAATAATAAACAGGAAAATATGAAAATGGAAGATAAAAAAGAATAACTATGATTGATACATAAGGATTATATGTTTTAAAAAGAACTCTTACAAAACTATATATAACTTGGCCACAAAGCAAAAGAATAAAAACCCACGCAGATATTCCAAGAATTATACTTCCAGTCTGTGAATTTTTAAAATCCATTTGAAGTGATGAAAACTCTGATATAACTTTAAAACCACACCATATAATAACAAAAATAGCAATAAAAGAAATAATCATAAATATAAAATTCTTTTCTTTCTCTTCATCTTTTTTATTTTCTTCAAGATAATGAAACTCATAAAGTGCATATCCCCTTGATAGATTTATTATCACTGCTGGTAAAAGTCCAAGATAAACACCTGATGATACAAATCTCATGCTAACATCAGTAAAATTATGTATTAACATTCCAAGAAAAGAAACAAGATATCCAAGTATCATATATGAGTTTTCTTTTTTATTATTTTCATTATTAAATTTAATTGCTCTTAAAGCAGTAACGGTAACAAATATTATAATCCAATAAAATATTCCAGCCCCAATTATTCCATTATCAAGAACCTGCTCAAGATGCTCATTTTCAGAATGATCAGTTTCCGTATTGTGTTTTCCCTCAAGATGAAATATTATTGGTCTTCTATAGGCAGGATAAATAGGTCTAAAAGAGCCAACTCCTGTTCCAATAAGAGGGTGTGTTTCTATCATCTCCCAAGTTGAAAGCCATGTTGCAACTCTAAATGGAACTGAAGTTCTACTTGTTTTAAAAGCATAATTTACCACTCCTACAATAACAAATAAACCAATAATTGCAAAAGTGATATAAACAATTCTCAAAATCTTTTTATTAATACCTGTAAAATAATAAAGATAAATTGAGAGAAAAATTAAAAATGATATACTAAATCCTATCCATGCACCTTTAGTAAAAGTATTTATTATGCAAAAAACATCAAGAACAGCAAGAATTATAAAAGAAAAATTTCTTGTTTTTAAAAATCTAGCAAGAACAATTGGAAGCATTAAAACAAGGTAATTACCAAAAAAATTTGGGTTACCATATGTTGAAAATATTCTATTAGCAAATGCTCCCCTCCATATAAATGGATCAAATGAAGCACCACCTACATCCTTTGGTGGAAAAAAATTTACATCAATCCATTGAACTATACCATAAAAAACAACAATCCAAAGCGATGCTATTAAAAATTTTGTTAATCTCCCTATTGCTTTTTCATCAAACTCTCGTATCACTATTAGAGAAATAAATATGTATATAATATACCTTAAAAAATCATCAAGCGCCCATTCTTTATAAGGTACATTTATGAAAGAGAAAAACATATATGAAAGATATGCAAGAAATGGAGATAAAAAAACAAAATCCTGTAAACTAAATGCTTTTTTACCTTCAAGTATTAAAAGAGAAAACCACATAGCAATAACACTTAATCCACCCATCTGAAGAAGTGTAATTTTTACCTGTGCAGAATCATAAGTTCCAAGATAAAAAGAAATTGAAATAAGAAAATATAACAGTGGAACAAATAATTGAATACTCTTTCTCAAAAAATAAACCTCTCGTGGCATTTGAAGATATAAAGAATCTATCTCATTTTTTTTCATAAATTTCCTCTTTTTATAATTTTAAAAATTCTTCATTTATTCTAACTAACAATTTTTAAACAGCCAGGGAAGGGATTTGAACCCTCGACCTACGGTTTACGAAACCGCCGCTCTAACCAACTGAGCTACCCTGGCATTATAAATAAATGATATAAAATTTTAATTTATTTTTTTAATTTTGCGCATTGGATCATAATTTTTGTCCCCCAAGATAATCTGGATAGATCAAAATTATCTCCCTAAAAATATTTCAATTATTATTCAAAATACTAAATTCCCCTTTAATTCGATAGAAGGATTTTAATTTGTTTTTATTTTATCTGCAAGAAAAAATTTACAAAAAAACTTATGAGAGTAAAAGAAAATATTAAATAAGATATTAAGCAAAAATTTTGATAAGAAAATATAACATCTTCTCTCTTTTAGAGAAGAAATAATTTAGTTACTCAAATTAAAACTTAAAATTATTTTTTCAAACTCTCAAAAAGATGATCGCATGCTGATTTAATTGCGTTTTTTATCTCTTTTAACTTAGCTGGATCCCACTTAGAAACATCTTGTCTTAAGAAACTTGTCTTATCTACTCTATTATCAAAATAAGCAAAAGGAAGATAAAACTTCTTTCCATTTTTTTCTACAGTTATACTTTCCTTCTTTTCTGATTTATCAACAAGATAGAAGATATCATCACAACCATAATCATTAAGCATAACCTCTATCGGAACACCATGATGAAGTATTGATCCTGGATCATTTGGATTTGCTCTTTCTTGATTTTTTCTTCTTGATTCTTCTGGAGTAACCCATATATATAGAATTACTGCTTTTTTTAGTATATCATCATCAAGCATTTTAAATGAATACTCATATCCAAATGGTTCTTTTAGGGGCATTGATGAACCATCTTTTCCACCTCTCGCAAATTCTATTATTATTGTTTTATCGGAAAAATCATTAGTATAATTTGAATACTTATCATCTAATATTCCTTTTGCTTCATCTGATACATTCATTGAAAGTTTATCAAGAATTTTTTTATCTAATTTATAGAGTCTTTCGCCTATACCAACTTTTTTAGAAGCCATCTCAATTCTATCTATAAGCCATTTGCCAGGATTTATATCATATCTTTTTGATTCAAGCATATCTTTATAATCCATATTTATTAGTTCAATAAGTGTTCCCCAATCATATGGATTATTAAATGGTTTTGTAGGTGATTGAAAAAAAATTCTTTTGGTTCCCATTTTTTCAAGTTCATCATCAATCCTTCTCATCATATGAACATATGGAAAATCATCAAGTTGGAGATTTTTCCCTATATGAAAATCTCTTTTTAGTTCATTTTCATCTATATTTTTTAAAAGTCTTCTAACCTCAGATTTTCCAGACGCAGGAAGTGCAATAAGAAGTATTATATCAAACACACTTTTCATCTTGTACCTCCCTATTTTGATTTTTCTGTTTCTTTATTTTTTGCTTCGTTGTTAGTATTATTATTCTTTACTATACCCAGAAGTTCTATATCAAAAAGAAGAGTTGAGCCACCAGGAATAGGTCCCATATCATTATCACCATATGCTATTTTCGATGGACATCCTATTTTTATTTTAGAACCAACCTTTGTTTTTGAAAGAGCTTCAGTCCAACAAGGAATTACTTGATTTAATCTAAACTCAACAGGTTGTTCTCTTTTATAAGAACTATCAAACTCCTTTCCATCAATAAAATAGCCTTTATAATGAACCTTCACTGTATCAGATGAAGATGGTATATCTCCTTTTCCCTCAGTTATAACCTTCATAACAAGTCCAGAATCATACTTTGTTGCACCTTCCTCCTTTATAAATTTTTCAAGATATTTATCTCCTTCTTTTTTATTTTTATCAGCAAGCATTCGTTTCTTTTCTTCAATATATGAATTTATTGATTGATAATCAATTTCTTTTGTAGTTATTTTTTTATTCATTGCATCAGAAAAACCTTTCACTATATCATCAATTTCAGATTTTGTAAACTGATACTGAGATAGATTCTTTGTAATAGCAACACCAAGCATGTACGATGCAGGATACACTTTTTTAGAAGAATTATTTTTATTATCTTTACTTTGATTGTTCTCAGAAAAAAGAGTTCCACCTAAACAAACAAACATTGATATTATAACTAATTTTTTCATAAACACCTCCAATTAAATGATATCATAAAATTTAACAAAATCAAAATTTTTTCTTTATTACAGAAAAAACAATTGAAATAAAAAGAACAGATATTATAAAAATAAGAGAATAAAATGGATTTATATGTATAAATTTTGAAAAAATCATTTTTAACCCAACATATATCAATATTATAGAAACACCGTTTTTAAGATATATAAAATAATCTGCAAGAGAACTTAATGCAAAATATAAACTCCTAAGTCCAACAACAGCAAAAATATTAGATGTGTATGCAATAAGCCTATCATGAGTTATCGCAAGAACAGCTGGAACAGAATCAATAGCAAATATTATATCACTTGTTTCAATAAAAATAAGAACAAGAAACATTGTTGTTGTAAAAATTTTTCTATCTTTTCTTATAAAAAATTTATTTCCCTTATAGGACTTATCAAAAGGGAATACCTTACCAAAATACTTCATAATCAAACTATCATTTGTAGAAAATTCCTCTTCTTTTTCTCTAAACATCTTTATCCCGCTGTATATTAATATAACTCCAAATACATATATTATCCACTCAAATCTTTCTATAAGTTCTATACCAAGAAATATAAAAATCATTCTCATCAAAATAGCACTAATAATTCCTATAGTAAGAATCTTTGGTTGATTATGTTTTTCTATATTAAAATAATTAAATATCATAAGAAAGACAAACATATTATCAATTGAGAGAGAATATTCAATCACATAAGCAGTAAAATACTCAATCATTTTAGAAGTATTTAGAAAATATCCTATAACCAATCCATATAAAGAGGCAATAAAAAACCAAAGAAAGCATAATTTAAGAGATTCTCTAAACCCTATAATATGAGGTTTTAAAATAGATAATTTAAAATCAAGAATAAAAACAAAAATAACTGTCAAAATAAATATAATCCATAAATAAGTAACATTCATAAAAATATTTTATATTTTTTTTAAGAACTTTCAATAAAGCGCATTGGATCATAATTTTTGTCCCTGAAGATAATCTGGATAGACAAGTATGTTGTCAAGTAACCATATTGGGATCAGATTTAACTACTAAAACAACATCTCTCAGATCTTTGTTAAAATCTAAAGGTTCTGATTGTTTTATATTTTCATTCTGTTTTTCTTGATTTTCTACTTTTTCAATTATCTTCATCTCATTTTTATTTTCCTCTTTCTGAAGTTTATTATAATCTGCCATAAATACCTTATTATCTCTTACCATCGCATTTAAGATACAAATTATTTTTCTCATACATGCAACTATAGCAACCTTTT
>Ga0081479_121138_pt1 | contig 15640 bp, 15 predicted proteins | sample MamHotmetagenome_FD_70984 | JGI IMG/M metagenome (GOLD analysis project Ga0081479, IMG submission 70984) | Hot spring cone microbial streamer communities from Mammoth Hot Spring (Liberty Cap Streamers), Yellowstone National Park, USA - T=72 v2... | ecosystem: Environmental > Aquatic > Thermal... | reverse complement strand
CGGGTTGCTGCCAGGCTTGCGCAACGGCCTGATCCTGGTCGAGGGGGTGAGCCGCCCGACTGATGTCCTGGAGATAGGGCAGGCCACCCAGGAGAGCCACCAGGAATTCCAGGATTTTGGTCTGTGGACTGTGTTTGTACGTCTTCTGGTGCAAAGGAACATTGTGGATGGCCTGAATCAGACCTGTATGTTGGGCAAACCACCCCCAAGCCACCAGAAAGGCATGCTGGGTTTCTTGCTGGTGCAGGTTCTCTTCGCTCATTGCCACCATCCTCAATTGGAGTGGCAATAAGCATAGCCGTTTCTGGCTTCGGTTGGTAAGATGCAAAATCTTGCAATCTGAGGCCGCTTTTCACGATTCGCTCGCCAGTTGCACAAAAGTTAGGTTAAAGTGTCAACCTGCTCTGAACCATCGCAAAAATTTTATTTCTCTACCGAACGGTCGGTAGAGAAGAAAATCACTTTCTTCTGATGACTCGGGGCTTTGCCATCAAAGGTCACCTGCCGAATTCTCTGGAAAATCCGCCCGGCTACGGCTTGTGAATCCGCCTCTCCCCCGACAGGCTGGAAAGCCCGCACTACAACCGCCCATCATCCACTCCGCGGTCTGCGGTCCGCCGTCCGCGGTCCATTGCAGGCTCGAAAGCCCATGCTGCTATGACTATCGCCGCCAGATCAGATAACCGACCATCATGCGCAACAGGCCGAACGTCAGCAGCGCCCTGGAAATGCCGACCCAATCGCCGAAGGCCGGGCCGATCAACGAACCCAGCAACACCGCCGCGTTCAGGTTCAGGTTATACCATGCCAGATGGGCCGGGCGATCTTCGGCAGGGATGTTTTCCAACATGTAGTTTCCATAGGCGCCACCAGCCAGCGCCCAGAAACAACCTCCAATCACCGAGATCACGTAATACTGCCAGACGTGCGTGGAAAACGAAAGCAGGAAAGGATACAGCCCCATCCCTGCTATCCCCAGCCCGGTCAGGCGTTTGTGCCCCAATCGGCTCACCCAGCGGTTTAATTGCGTTGAATTTAGCATCACAGTCACATAGAAAAGCGCGGTGCCAATCCCGATCTGATCATCCCCCAGATGCAAGTGGTTCACGATATAGAGCGGAAAAAGCGGGATCGCCAGATATTGAACCAGGTGGAAAAGCGTCAGGTCAAGGAGGACTCTGGCAAAAGGAGAGCGCCAGATGTCAAAGCGCAGGCGCTCCATCCATCCTTTCTTTTTGGAAGGAAATTCTACGCTTTTTGTTGGATTCTGGCCTGGATAGATAAAGAAAAGGTGTAAACTACTCATCAGCGCGCCAAACGCCCCCAGCCCAAAGACAATCTGATAGCCAAGGGGAAAAGCGACGTGCTTCAAAATGTAACCGCCGAGCAGCGTGCTCAGGATAAAGCTCAGCGAAAAAACAGCGTTGCGCATCCCTACCACATGGGCGCGCCATTCCTCCGGCACCGCAGCAGCGAACAGCGCATTAAACCCCACCGCCAGCGGTGTCAGCGGAATCGCCATGAGCAGGGAGAGCCAGATCAATGCCTGAATCTGCCCAGAAGGTGAAAACAACCAGGGGAGAAAGATGAAGAGAATATAACCGAGACGATAAACCACAGAGGTCGAGAAAACCGCCAGGCGAATGTCACGATTTTCCAGCCAGCGACCGGCTGGCAAGGTAAAAATCAGGTTGACCATCGCCGGCAGGGATGCCATCAGCCCTATCTGAACACCACTGGCGCCCAGGCGGGCGGCATAGACGTTGAGAAACGTCAGCGTGGTGCCATTGAGCAACCCGAACCACCCAATATCCAGGTAAAGGTGCAGGAACGTTTTGCGAAGGGATTCAGGGTAACGTCGCCACATGGGGCTATTTTAGCAGGTTACGCGCCATTTCCCAAATTGCATCGAACATCTCCGCAGTCAGACGACCGGTGCGCGTGTTTTGCTGGCTGGGATGATAAGAGGCCAGCAGCCACGGCGTCCGCGGCAAGCCTGGGAGCGAATATTTCGCCCCATGTGCGAAGGGGTAATCCGTCACGCGACATCCCGCCAGACGCAAGACCTGCTCAAAGGCGATGCGCCCCAGGGCAACGATCCCTTCGGGCTGCAAGATTTCCAGCTCGCGTTGCAGATAAGGCAGGCAGTTCTCCAGCTCCTCTCCCAGCGGCCGGTTCTGCGGCGGGACACAGCGGCATACTGCCGTGATGTATACCCCGCGCAGTTCCAGACCATCCTGGGAATGCGCAGCCCATGGTTGAGTGGCAAAGCCGGCACGATAGAGCGCCGGGTAGAGAAAATCGCCGGAGGCATCACCCGTAAACATCCGCCCGGTACGATTTGAGCCGTGCGCGCCTGGCGCCAGGCCGACAATGACCAGGCGCGCGGCAGCATCTCCGAAGCCGGGCACCGGCCTGCCCCAGTATTCCCATTCCCGATAGGCACGCCGCTTCTGCTGGGCTACCTTCTCTCGCCAGGCAACCAGCCGCGGACATTTGCGACAGTTCACCAGTTCTTCATTGAGCGCTTTTAACTCACTTCGCTGAGACATAAAAATCCTGCGCGGTAGAGTATGGCCATGCATTTGTGGATTGGCATAATAGTCTACCATGAAGTTCTGCCCAGTGGGCGATTCTGCGAGCGGCGCGTTCGTGATAAAATCCAACAGAGCACCCCTTCGAGGGCGTATTTATCTCATGCGTTTTGATGTTTTCACCCTTTTCCCCGAGGTATTTCCTGCCTATCTTGGGAGTAGCATCCTGCAGCGGGCCCAGGAGCGAGGAATCCTGGAAGTGCATCTGCACAACCTGCGTGATTACGCGCGCGACCGCCACCGCACGACCGATGACCTTCCTTATGGGGGCGGCGGAGGGATGGTCATGAAGCCGGAGCCGATCTTTGAGGCAGTGGAGACGGTGCTCGGCGGCCACCCCTTCCCTCCATGTCCCATCATCCTGCTCACCCCTCAGGGACGGTTATTCACCCAGAAAGTCGCCATGGAGCTGGCCACCCATCCGCGCCTGGCGCTGATCTGCGGACGTTACGAAGGGGTGGATGAGCGCGTGCGGGAACACCTGGTCACCGATGAGATTTCGATAGGCGATTTTGTGCTCACCGGCGGGGAACTGGCAGCGCTGGTGATCATAGACGCCGTCACTCGCCTGTTGCCCGGCGTCCTGGGCGATCCAGATGGCGCCTGGGATGATTCCCATGCCAGCGGCTTGCTGGAATATCCCCATTACACGCGGCCGGTCGAATTTCGGGGATGGCGCGTCCCGGAGGTGCTGCTTTCGGGGAATCATGCGGCGATTGCCCGCTGGCGCCGAAAAGAGGCCTTACGGCGCACGCTCTTGCGCCGTCCCGATCTTCTGGCCTCTGCGCCTTTGAGCGAAGAGGATTGGCGGTTGCTGGCAGAATTAAAGCAAGAGCTTGAAGATCGAGAAGCCGGCTGAGTTCTTTTCCGTCCGCTGGGAATCCGTATCCTTGCGAGGCGACAAAGGCAGCGAAGCGATCTCAAGTTCCCCCTGTGAGATTCGCGAGCGGATTGCTTCGGCGGCTGTCGCGACCTGGCAAGGATAGCGGGCGGGTAATTCCATCCTTCGTCTGTGATCGCCCTTCATTTCCCATCCCTTCTGGAGGTGCCCTGTGTCTCCCCGTTTTTCCTACTTCAAAATCTTTCTGCTTGGGAGCGGCTTCTTTGGCGTGAGCGTCGTATGGGGCGTTTACAACGCGTTCGTGCCCATCTTCCTGGCCGAGCGTTTCTCCTTACCCCCTGCGATCATCGGCTTTTTCATGACGCTGGACAACATCGCGGCGCTCTTCATCCAGCCCCCAGTGGGCGCCTGGTCGGATCGCCTGCAAACGCCCCTCGGTCGGCGATTGCCGTTTTTGCTGATCGGCGCGCCGATCTCGGCGCTCGCCTTTGGCCTGATCCCGCTCGCCACCGCACTGCCTCTTTTTGTCGCCTGCACTTCGACCCTGCTGCTGAGCATGGCCTTCTGGCGCACGCCCGTCGTTGCCCTGATGCCCGACATCACGCCTTCCCCCTATCGCTCCCAGGCCAATGGGATCGTGAATTTCATGGGAGGCGTGGGCGCAATCTTCTCCTTCCTGCTGGGTGGTGCGTTGTATCGGCTGAATCCGAGTTACCCTTTCTGGATGGGGTCGGGGCTGGTCATCCTGGCCTTGCTTCTGGTACTGCTTTTCATCCGCGAGCCAAAGGAGATCGCAGCCACAGAGCAGCAGCCGGGGATGTGGCAAAGTCTGCAGGAGGTGCTCAGCGATCAAGATAAAAGCGCGCTGCGCCTGTTCCTGGCGATCTTCTTCTGGTTCCTGGGGTTCACAGCGATTGAGGCGTTCTTCACCCTTTACGCCAAGAATCATCTCGGCCTGGACGAGGCCGATGGCAGCCGCCTGCTGGGGCATCTTTCGCTGTTTTTTGTGCTCTTTGCCCTGCTGGCGGGGATCATTGGGGCGAAGATCGGACGACGGCGCACAATCAGCCTGGGATTGGGGTTGCTGGTGCTCGTGCTCCTCACTATCTTTTTCCTGCCGCCGGCCACGCTGACGACGGTGGTGGGAAAACTGCCTGTCCTGGGCACGATTCCCATCCTGAGCCTGCTCCTGATGGCCGGCGGAACAGGCTGGGCGCTGATCAACATCAACTCGTTGCCGATGGTCGTTGATCTGACCGATGCCTCTCGCATCGGCACCTACACCGGGCTGTACTACCTGTTTTCCACCCTTTCGGCAATCGCCGGGCCGAACGTCAACGGCCTGGTCATCCAGTTAACGGGGCGGAACTATAACGTGATCATGCTCCTGGCGCCGCTTTTCATGCTGATTGCCTTCGGGCTGATGTGGGGTGTGCGGCGCGGTGAAGCCCAAACAGGAGGGAAGTGATGCGCGCGGAGGTGGTTTCCATTCACATTGCACCTGAAGCCGGCGCTCCGATGCAGGCGGTCACCGAAATAGAGGCAGTGGCCGGGAAAGGGCTGAGGGGCGATCGCTATTTTTCCCGGCACGGTACCTACTCCGGCAAGCATGACCTTTCCCGGCAGGTAACGCTGATCGAGATGGAAGCGCTGGAGGCGCTGGCTCGCGATTACCACATTTCGTTGCTCCCCATCGAAAGCCGGCGGAACATCGCCACGCGCGGCGTGGCCTTGAACCATCTGGTGGGAAAGCGCTTTCGCGTCGGCGAGGCGCTGCTTTTGGGGATGGAATTATGTGAGCCATGCGGCTACCTGGAACAGAAGAGCGGGAAACCGGTTCGCCTGGGATTGATTCATCGCGGCGGATTGCGGGCACAAATCCTTGAAAGCGGTCGCATTCGCGTGGGCGACCCGGTTGAGGTGCTGGAAGCGTGAAATTCTGGCGCTGGCTATTCTGGATGGCGCTGCTGCTGGCCGCCTGTGCGCCCTCTTTTCAGGATTGTCCACGGTCGGAGGTGCGATGCGCCATGCTGCTGATGCATCCCTGGGAAGAGGGGACGCTCAGCCGCCAGACCTGGAACGCGCTGCAAGCGGCGCAACAGGCCGGGCAGTTACAGGGGGCCTGGAAAGTGATCGTTCGGGATGCGCGGGATCGCGAACGTGAACTGCGCTGGATGGCCGAACAGGGCATAGACCTGATCATCACGCTCAGCCCATCCTGGCAAGAGGAAACGCAACGCGTGGCGCGCCAGTTCCCTCAGGCTCGCTTCATCGCTCTGGATCAATCCCCACCCCCGCAGGCCCTGGCCAATCTGACGCTGATCCTTATCCCCTACGATCAACTGGGCTTTCTGGCCGGCGCGCTGGCAGCGCGGGTGACGCACACGCGACGGGTGGCCGCCATCTGTGAAGCGGATTTTATCGCCTCGGTTCGAGAGGCCTGTGATGGATTTGTGCACGGCGCCGGCTTTGCGGATGCAAACGTCTTTGTCTACCGGGAACACCGCCAGGGAAGCCCGGATCGCCTGTTTCAGGATGAAAAATGGGGACGCCAGACGGCAGATAAATTTGTCCGCCAGGGGGCAGATGTGGTTTTCGCCTACGGCGAGGCGACCGGCGAGGCGGCGCTGGAACAGGCCGCCCTGGAGCAGGCATGGGTCATCGGGATCCGGGAAGACCTGTACGACGCATTGCCGCGGGTGCGGCAGCGCCTCATCGGCGCGGCGTTGCCCCAGGTCGAGGAATTGATTGCGAACCTGATGGCAAGGGCTGCCGGCACTTCCTGGCCTGCGACCGCGAGAGCCGGCCTGATGTGGGCGCCTTTCCGTGGCTACGGCGAATCTTTACCCCTTTCTTTGCGGAGCGAGATGGAGCTTTTGCGCCTGCAACTTCAGGCCGGGACGATCCAGACGGGAGTTGCGCCTTAGCCAGAAGCGCACGAAGCGAGCGGAGTTCGTCCGGGGTCAGATAGCGCCAGCGACCAGGCTCTAACCCTTCCAGCGTTAAAGGGCCAATCGCCACGCGCACCAGGCGCAGGGTGGGCAGGCCCACCGCCGCCGTCATGTGGCGTATCTGCCGCTTCTTGCCCTCCCGCAGGCGAATTTCCAGCCAGGTCGTGGGGCCATGAGGCGTGACCGGTTTCGGACGTGGAGGTAGAGAGGGTTCAGGGATGATGCGGACTTCCGCCGGCTGCGTGCGGTAGCCGCGGATCACCACACCGTTGCGCAGTTTCTCCAGCGCCTCTTCGCTGGGGATGCCCTCCACCAGCACATAGTAGGTTTTGGGGAGATGGTAGCGGGGATGCGTCAGGCGATGAATCAGGTCGCCATCGTCGGTCAGCAGGAGCAGCCCTTCGGACTCGCGATCCAGTCGCCCGGCAGCATAGACGTTCGGGAGCGGAATGCAGGCTTTGAGGGTGGGGTGACCGGTGCCTTCATCGGTAAACGTGGAGAGCATCCCGTAGGGCTTGTAGAAGAGGAGGGTGGGCATCTACTTTTTCAGGCGGGCAATTCCATTCAGAAGCAGGGTGAGCAGGATAGAAAGCAACAGCGAGGTGGCCAGGGGAAAGTAGAAGGTGAAGTTTTCCCCTTCAATGCGAATATCCCCCGGCAGACGGCCAAGGGGCAGGTTGAAGCGGCTCAGGAGATAAAGCCCGGCCGCAATCAGCATGAACATCAGACCGACGAAGAACAGTAAACGCGCCAGGTTCTCCATCAGACCTCCGGTGTGAAAATGAGAATAGTGGACAGTGAAGCAGCAGGCAGGTACGCAGCGCATACGCTGCCCCTTCTGGAATAATTTTACCGCCTGCCTCGAAAGGAGAGGGAGCCATGGTGACGCCGAGATTGCCCTGACGCTTTGGATGTGAGCTTCAGCGGCGGCGCGGGGTCGGATGCTACAACAGTTTCCCCTGCCTGGCCCGCAGAGGCAGGCTGGAGGCTTTTTCTTTCAACCAGTCAGGCAAGCGCGTCGGCGGTTCTTGAAAGGGATGGGGGAAGGGCAGCGCGCCTTTCTCCAGCAGCCGCCGGTTGCCTTCAGGCATGGCGGGGTGTTCCAGCACGAAGAGCGGCAGCCAGCCGTGTTTGAGGGCTTCGGTTGCGCCGGCCCAGGTGCCGCCCGTCTCGGCTTCGGCAGCGACGACGATGGCGTAATCCGCCAGACAGTAGATGAGCCGGTTGCGCCCCATGGCCGCGCCGACGGAGAATCCGGCTTCGGGGTGATACGGCGTGAGCAGGCAAAGATCGCCTCGCGCCAGCGCTGCCTGCTGCGCCTTGACCGCCCGCGTCAGGCTATCGGCCAGCACGCCGACCGCCGTCCCTCGCGCTTCGAGCGCTGCCGCCATGCTGATGGAGTCCACACCGCGCGCCCCGCCCGAATACAGCACCATCCCGGAAAGCCCACAGGCATTCCCCAACCAGGCGGCGCATTCCTGCCCGGCTTCGTCCAGATGCCGCGAACCGACCACGGCAATGCCGGGCTGCCCGAGCAGGGCTTTCTCACCGGCGTAGAACAACACCGGCGGCGCAGCCTCTTTCAGCCGCAGGAGATACTTTTCGGGGTAGTCAGGGTCGGCACGGGTGAGCGGGAAGATGCCCAGCCGGGCGAAGCGTTCCAGTTCCGCGGTGAGCGCGGCGCGGCGGGCGAGCAGAGCGGTCAGACGAGAAGCAAAGGACGCCTCCAGATTGAGGCGGGCGGCGAGATCAGCGGGCGGCAGCGAGAGCAAATCGGCAGGGGTGAGGCCGGCGGCTTGCAGGGCGCGCGCCATCCCGCTCCACTCGCGCGCCGTCAGCGGTTTGAGCGTATCGTCTTCCAAAGCGAGAGAGGAGCAGAGGAGCAGGAGGGTGAGGGGGTCTTGGGAAAAAGTCATAGCAATTCCTTACCTATCAACCAGTTCACTGGCCTTTTACGCATCCACATAGATCGTCCGCGTCCAGGTCAGCACAGTGACCTGGCGCGCACCGCGCCGGATGAAAGGATGGGAGACCGAAACATCGCGCAAAGTATTAAACTGTCTCTGGGTTGGAATGAACGGATTGACGGAAAATATCGGTAGATGTCTTTGCGATTCAGGAAACGGACAAAGATGACTTGCCCCTCTAGAACCTCAATTCCAATCCTGTATTCGCCAACCCTGATACGATAGTATGTTTGGTAGCCTTCCAGTTTCTTTATGTCCTTCAAATCTTGCAACAAAGCCGCCGATTCGACCTGAGCAATGATCTTTTGCACCTGTCTGAGCAAGCGCTTGTCTTTTATCTTCTTCAAGTCGCGCGCAAAATTCTTTTCGTAAAGGACTTTCACCGCTATACCCCACCGAGGATGGCCTCGATTTCTTCCTTGCTGACAAAGTCATTCTTGCGACCTTCGCGGATGGCGTTCGCAAGGCCAATCTCTTCGATGGCTTCGGCAATCATCGCGGCAAAAACTTCCCGTCGTTCCTCGAAGAGTTCCAGCATGGCTTCTTTGAGTAGAATCTTGAATTGCTTTTCGTCTAAATTTGCAATGGTCATGGCACACCTCCCTCAAAATTATACCGCCAACCAACCTTCCCGCATGGTCATTTTTCCGTCCATCCTCTGACGGGCTGGAAAGTCCGTGCTACTACTGTGTTCATCGCCCTGCGCTATCCAGTTCCACGGCGGTCTGCCGTCCGTGGTCCGCGGTCTATATTCGTTGATTCGTTCCCCATTCGTTGACGGTTCTCCTTACGCAGTCCAGGGACTCTTTTTGCCTGACAGGATGTCTCCAACACGATACGCTCCCCTTTCTTTTTCCAGTTTCTCTTCTCTTTCGTCTGGCAAAACGTTAACTGCATCTCGTGCTTCTCACGCATCCACATGGATCGTCCGCGTCCACGTCAGTACGTTGACCTGGCGCGCGCCGTGCCGCAGCAGCAGGCGGGTGATTTCCTCCAGCGTGGCGCCGCCAGAGAAAGAGGAGCAAACTGGGATTCAAGGTCTATAGCAATTTTTCAAGCCTGGGGATGAGGGGCGGCAAGTCGTTTTGAATCGTTTCCCACATGAGTTTTTCGTCAATTCGGAAATAGACATGCACAATCCGGTTCCTCATGGCGCGCATCAGATTCCAGGGAATGTCGGCGTATTTTTCTTCAATCTCTTCAGGAATCTGGCTGGCCGCTTCACCGATGATGATGAAGTTCATTTCCACAGCGCGGATGGTCTTCTCATCGGCTGCGAAGGTTTGGTAATCCATGCCGCGCGTAAATCTCTGGATTTCGGCAATTGCCTCCAGTATATCTCGCACGCGGTCTCGCCAATCTCTAGGTGACACGAATCAACTCCCCCGCAATGCGTTCTCTGATGTAAGGCTTCAGACTCTCCAGCGTACCCAGGTCAACCCGGCAACCCAACAGCGTTTCGAGATATTCTTGGAGAGCAAACAAGCCAAAATATCCCGCCGGGCGGCTAAATTCCACCAGCAGGTCCACGTCGCTCTCGGCAGTATCTTCGTTTCGCGCCACCGAGCCGAACAGAAAGAGAGACTTTACACCGTATCGGGTGGTCAACTCGTCACTCTTGTTTTTGAGCATTTGGAGAACGTGCTCTCGTTTCATAAGCAATATGATTATACGTGATTTTTACAGGCAGATTGGCGCACTTTCTTTTTCCTTTTTCCGGTTTCTCTTCTCTTTCGTCTGGCAAAACGTTAACTGCATCTCGTGCTTCTCACGCATCCACATGGATCGTCCGCGTCCACGTCAGTACGTTGACCTGGCGCGCGCCGTGCCGCAGCAGCAGGCGGGTGATTTCCTCCAGCGTGGCGCCGCTATCGTACAGGTCATCCACCAGCAAAATCCGCTCTCCTGTCACCTCGCCCTGCACAGTAAAAGCACCGGCCACGTTGGCGCGCTTCTGCGCCAGGGTGCTCATCTCTTTTTGCGGGCGGGTGGGGCGCGTTTTGACCAGGCAGTTTTTCACCGCTTTGCCGACTGCCTGCGCCAGCGCCTGACAATAGGCCTCCAGCGGCTGAAAGGGACGCGGCGTGGAGGGCGGCACCGGCACGATAACATCGAATTCCGTCATCTGCGGCTGCGCGTCGAAGAGGGCGAGGGTGTGTTGTACCAGCAAGGGCAGCGCGGAGCGATCATCTTCATATTTGAGCCGATAGACCAGGTCGCCAATGACGCTGCGGTTCCAGTCGGCGCCGCGGAAACTGCTGTGGAAATCCAGCGCAAAGCCAAATTGCCAGATTCCCTTCAGCGGGCGGGGATGGGGAGAAGACAGAAAAGCGGCAACGGGATCAGCGGCAGGTTTTCCTCGCGCCGCCAGCACGCAGCGGATCATGCCATATTCTATCGTCTCCGGCAGCAGGGTCTTGATGGCTGAAAGCGAATGGACCTTTCCGGCGCGCTGGATGGCGGCCTGAATCTGCGCCTGCACCTCCGCCGGGATGACGCGCTCCACTTCCAGCAGGCCACGCTCGATCAACTGCGCGCAGTGACCGTAAATTGTGCTGACCGCCAGCCCGCGCCGCTGCGCAATCTCTTCGACGCTCAGGCCCTCCGCCAGCAACTTCGCCGTATACGCCACCGTGCCGCCGGCTTGCAGTTTCTCTTTGGCGCGCTGAACGGTTTCGGGCGCAAAGGATTTGGGTAACCGCAAGGGAATCGCCTCCTTTTGTCGAAGCGCTTGTTCGCCGCGCGGGGTGAGCGCCAGCACCGGATACTTGCCGCCAATCGTCTTCAGGTAGCCCTTCTCGACCAACTGCGCGATGACCCTCTCGATGTCCCCTTGCGGCACCGCCGCCAGTTTGCCATAATACGGATTGCGGTCGTGGTGGAAACGGCGGATGTCCTGAGCCTTCGAGCCATGCAAGATTTGCGCCAGCTTTTCGCGGCCAACTGGAACGCGGGCGCGGCGGACGCAATCCAGCACGATGAGCGCGGCGCGTTCCCCTGGCGTCATCTCCCCCGCTTCCTTCTGGACCTCGGGCCGGGTGGCCGTTCCCAGGCAGTTATCGCAGCAGCGAGGCGCTTCCGCTGCCCCCGTATCCCCAAAGTGCTGCAGGATGACGCGCCGGCGGCAGGCGTTGGTCTCGGCGTAACGGACGATGCCCTCCAACTGGCGATAGCGGTGCTGGAGATGTTCACGGTTGCGGGCAATGGCCTGTGCGATGGCATTCGGCTGCCACTCCCCTTTGCGATACAACATGCGCAAGCCCTCGTCGCCCAGGTGCTGCAGCGCTTCAGCTCGCTCCAGCGCCGCCAGCCCGACTCGGATTTGCACCGGATGCAGGTCGGTGCGGCGCGAAAGGTCGTCTTCGGTCAGCCAGACCTCCCTGCCAGCCGGAATGGCCTGATAGAGCGCTCGCAAATGCGCCTCGTTCAGGGCGCTGCTGGCAATGAAAAACTCCTGCAGGGCGCGGTCTTGAGGGTCATAGAGCAGGATGGCCTGGGCAGGTTGACCATCGCGCCCGGCGCGTCCGGCCTCCTGGTAGTAAGCCTCCAGCGAGCCGGGCAGGGAGTAGTGAATCACCTGGCGCACGTCGGCGCGGTCAATGCCCATGCCGAAGGCGTTGGTGGCGCAGATGACGTTCAGGCGCCCGGCCATGAACTCATTCTGGATGCGCTCCCGTTCCTCAGCGGGCAGGCCGGCGTGGTAGTATTCGGCGGACAGATGGAGCGCTTCCCAGAGAAAGCCGGCCACCTCCTCGGCGTCGCGGCGTGTGCCGGTGTAGACGATAGCGGCACCCGTTTGGGGCGGAGACAAAAGTTCGCTCAGGGCACGCAGTTTCGGGTCCGGACCCGAAGCGGAACGCACCTCGAAGTACAGGTTGGGGCGGTTGAAGCCGGTCACGATGCGCCTGGCATCCCCCAGTTCCAGCAGCCGGATAATGTCGTCCTGCACCTGTGGCGTGGCGGTGGCGGTCAGGGCGACGGTGAGCGGATTCCCCAGACGGCGGCGCGCTTCTGCCAGGTGCAGGTAATCGGGGCGGAAGTCGTGACCCCATTCCGAGATGCAGTGGGCCTCGTCCACCGCCAGCAGGCCGATCTTCTGGCCCTGGAGGGCGTTCAGGAACGGCACACTGCGCAATCGCTCCGGAGCGACATAGACCAGGCGATAGGCTCCCTGCGCCAGCCGCTGCAAACGGGCGTTTTGCTCGCTGACAGGCAGGGCGCTGTTGATGTAAGTGGCCGCGATGCCGCGCCGTTCGAGCGCGTCCACCTGGTCTTTCATCAAGGCGATGAGCGGCGAGACGACCAGGGTCAGCCCTTCGCGCAAGAGCGCGCCGAGCTGGAAGACCAGCGACTTGCCCGCCCCGGTGGGCATGACGACCAGCGTATGCCGCTCTTCGAGCAGCGATTGCACCGCCTCCGCTTGCCCCGGACGGAAGGAGGGGAAGCCGAAGTGACGCTGGAGGGCGGAAACGAGGTCGGTTTGGTTCATTTCTCTTGTTTAGGGGTGGGGGCAATTCCCAGCGACTCCAGCCACTCCCGCGCCCGCTGGATCATGCGGTCATGTTGAAAGGTGAACCAGCGCTCGCGTTCGTGTGGATAGCGCTCCAGGACATCCTTGAAGCGGCGGAAGGCGCCGCGCCCCTTGATTGCCACCTCGAGCCGTTCGCGCAGGTGCGCGTCGCGGACGGTGTCAATGAAATCCTGCATATCGCCATAGGATTCCCAACTTTCCAGGCGCGGGATTGCGCCGAAGCGCGTACCATAACCGGCTTCGACGGCAGCCGCCTGACGCACTTCTTCCTTTTGCCAGTCGGGCAGAGGGCTGGCTTGCAGCAGTGGCTCGAGCGGGGGCGGTGTCTCGCCCTCCCCAGGTTCTACCACCTCGTAGAGCCATTCCAGTTCGCGGCGGGACTCCTCCGAGACAGAGACCACCTGACCGGCTTTCCAGGTCGAGGTAGTGATTCATGCCCTCCAGCCTGAAATGGAGGGCAAAGGCGAGTTCGTCGAGGTCAACGTTAAGGTAACGCATGGGATGCCTCCTGAAGATGCAGGGAGCATGAACGTCCGGACAGCCATCATTCCTGTCTGCGCAGCCACTTGCGCAGCAGTTCGATGTGCACCCGAAAGCCTTTTTGGGGGGCGCGCTCCAGCAGGTCGCGTTGAAGCAGTTCATTCACCACTTTTTCGGGATAGGGCTTGTTCACCGTCACCCAGCGCCGCCAGCCTGCCTGATGGCGGGCCACTTCACGCAACAGCTCGCGCGCGCCGGAGCTGAGGGATTTGAGCAAGGCCGGGAAATAGTCGTGAGCGTTGCTTTCCAGCACCCGCTCCAGAGCGGTTTCGACGTCCTGTTCGGTGGCCAGCGGCGCTTCCTGGGGCGTTTCGCGCAAGCGGGCATTGATGATTTCCAGCACCTGCGCCCCGACGGCTTGAATCAGCATCGGCTGGCCGCCGCACTCCCTGAGTATCCTTTTGACCGCCTGCGGATCGTAGTTGAGCGGAAAATCGGGCCAGGGATTGGTCACCAGCCGTTCGGCTTCCGCCTCGCTCAGATAGCCGAGATGGAGAACATGCGTGGACCCCATGAAGGGATTCCAGAAATCGCGGCGCATTTCCTCCAACTGATGCGAACCAGCCAGGATGATGCCGAAACTGGGATGCACCTGCATCAGCCCGCGCAGGTAGCCGATCATGTCCGGCGGGAAAACGCCCTCCGTCACCTTGCTTTCGATTTTCTCGAACTCATCCAGCATCAGCACCAGCCATTTGCCCGCCGGAATCAGGGCGCTGAGTTCGTCCAGGAAGGCATCGAAGCGGGCGAAGGGTTCGGATTTGAAGGCCTCCAGCGGCGGCGCGGCGACTTCCAGCCCCTGATTCTTCAACTCCATGCTGAGCGTGCGCCCCAGGTTATAGAAAAAACCTGCCAGCGAACTGACCGCCCCGGCCGTTTCGAGCGTGACATAGACCGGCAGGTAGTGTTCGCCCAGGTTGGCCTGCAGGTTGAGCAGCAGGCTGGTCTTGCCGATGCGCCGCTGACCCCAGATCAGGATGGGCTGTTTGCTGGTTTCGTTGCTCCACAGGCGCAGGATTTGCTCATATTCCGCCTGACGCCCGACGAAGGGCTGACCGAGCGCAGCCCGCACCGGCGGCCCGACCACGAAGTTGTTGGGGATGACGTTCAGCACCCCCCGCCGCCCCAACCGACCGCCGACCGTGATGAACATGGCGCTCCAACGCTCGATGACCCACGATAAAATCGTCTTTTCCGGCTCGAAACAGGTCTGGCGGACGTATTCGCCCAGGTCGCGCAGGCTTTTGGTGGCGCGCAGGGCGGCCTGCTGACGCAGCAGGTCGGAGGTGGCACGCCACACGCTGCCGGCTTCCTCTGCCACCTGGAGCAGCACCTGCAGCGCGTACGCCAGTTCAGGGCGCAGCGCCGCTTCGAGCGCGACGGGTGACTTCTCCCCGGCGCAGGCCCTCACGCCGGGCAGGTCATCGGCCGCCAGCAAACGCCCCAACAGGCGGTAGGACCAGGCGCTTTCTGCGGCATGAGGGAAATCCGGGAAGGAGGCGAACACCCCGGCGGCCTGAAGAAGGGCAGAGGTCAGCGCAGCGCGTTCGCTGGCAGGGGGCAAACCCTGTGTCGTATCCTCTGTTGGCTCCAGCCTATCCAGCACCTGCGCATACGCTCCGCAGACGGCGCGGGCCGGCGTATCCTGGCGATAGGGCGAGGGCGGGATTTGCTTCCAACGCCTGGGGAGGATGAACAACTCACGCTTGAATTCGCGCCACAGCATGGCAGCCAGACTGCGCGAGGCGTAGCGCAGCAGGTCGGGCTGCCCGGCTTGCAGGGCCAGGCGGGCAAAACGGTGCGCCTGCGCGGGCTGTTCTGTCAGCCAGTCGTTCGCGGCAGCCACGACCGGGATGAATTGCAGCGAATATGCCAGCACTTCCCTGCTCCAGGCCGCGCCCAGGGCCGGGTCTTGCCGCCAGGCATTTCGGAGCTGGCGGCGCAGCGCGGGCAGGGGCAGCCAGGCCAGCCCGTCCACTTTTACCCCCAGCAGCGCGCTGAGCGGGTAGAGGGGCGCGCGACTGACCGCCACGCCGAACGCCACGCCGAACGCCACGCCGACCGCCACGCCTTCCGCCACGCCTTCCGCCACGCCTTCCGCCACGCCTTCCGCCACGCCGACCGCCACGCCGAACGCCACGCCGAACGCCACGCCGAACGCCACGCGGACCGGCACGCGGACGGCCAAGAGTCACGCAAGGCCGCCGCCACACAGA